>Ga0172379_10001667_pt1 | contig 43151 bp, 40 predicted proteins | sample GrowelOW334metaG_FD_119756 | JGI IMG/M metagenome (GOLD analysis project Ga0172379, IMG submission 119756) | Groundwater microbial communities from an aquifer near a municipal landfill in Southern Ontario, Canada - Groundwater well OW334 metaG | ecosystem: Environmental > Aquatic > Deep... | reverse complement strand
TTGCGTTCTCCCGCACTTTCCATTTTGGAAAGCTCTGTGCTTCGCACAGAGGCGCTTTAGCGCGTGGGGAACGCTGTGTCAGCGATTTTGAAAATAGGTTCTAACTTGGTACAATAGAGACACAAAAAAGTCATAAATTATGAAAATATATAAAAAATTAAGTTTAGTTTTAATTATTTTTGCTTTATTAGGTTTTATTTTATATCACATTTACCTTTTAACAAATAAATCATTTTCGATTGAAGGAATTATTGCTTATACTATGGGGATTTTACTGGTATTTCAGAACGAAATTAGAAATTTAACATTTGGACCAATACTTGATTATGAAATAAAAATAATAGAAACCACAACCATAGAAGGGGTGCATGCGAAATATTATAATCTAAATATTAAAAACAGTGGCGTTATTTCATCGAAAAAAATTCGGTTAAAAATTAGATCAGAAAAAAATAAGGAATGGTTGAGTCTTAAAAGACCGTTTGGTGTATCGATATTTATTGAAACACTATCATCGTTGGAAGAAGAAGATTTTAATATAGGGAGTATTCATGAAAACCGAGGTTCTTTTGAACTAACCACCGATATAGTAGTCAATAATCAAAGGTTGTTTTTAAATAAGGGAGATAAACAAGAATATTATTTACAAATTGTTAGTGATAATACAAGACCAATTTCCTTTAAGATTATTATTAATAATAAAGGTTATAATTCTAATAACTTAATTTCAATTATTTGATTAATAAATAAAAACCGACTTATGTCGGCTTTTATTGTATAATGGGTTTATGATTATATTTATAACGTATTTGTTTAACTGGTTGGCATTTATTGTCCTTCTTTCTGTTCTCTGTTTATTACTTTTATGGATGTGGAGTAATATACGAGCCAAGGTTCCTTTCGTGGGAGTACCTGTCAACGTTTTAAAAGATATAGAGAAAGCACTTGCCTTAAAAGAGGGTAGCGTCGTTTACGACCTCGGTTGTGGGGACGGGAGAGTGCTTTTCTATCTAGCTAAAAATAATCCTAAATTAAAATATATTGGCATAGAAAATAGTCCATTTCCTTTTGTGATAGCTAGTGTATTATTATACTGGAATAAAAAGATAAACAATATAAATGTAGAAATTATAAAGAAAGATTTTTTTGATGTGGATTTATCGAACGCTACACATATCTTCACTTATCTTTACCCAAATGTTATGGATGATCTACTTCCAAAATTTGATAAAGAATTAAAAAGGGGGACGCGAGTAGTGTCGGCATCTTTTCACTTTACAACTAAACGAGAAATTGCACTCGTGGACCTCAAAAGAGGTAAATATCAACTTGCAAAACAGCTTTATATCTATGAATTTTAGTTTTTTGGTGTGTTTTTTATTTACTAAAACGATTATGGGGAGTATAATAAAAGGGTATGATCACTCTAGAGTTAGTTGAATATATAAAATCGCAACTCAATAAGAATATTTCTAAAGATTTGGTTGTTTCAAATCTTTTAGAGGCCGGTTGGCGTATAGAAGATATACAAGAAGGCTTTCTTCGAATAGATCAAGTCAAAATAGAAGAACCAGAAGAAGTCAAAAAGAATATTGATAGATATCGTGAGCCAGCCGATGATACGGACCCACTAGCCTTGAAAGAAGAAGTGAAAGAAGAGAAGAAAGAAGAGTCCACATTGGGCCTTTTGAAAGTTTGGACTCCTACAAACATACAACCAGTAATAATAAAAGAAGAACCGATAGTAGTAGAAGAGATTAAAAAAATAGAACCAGAAGAACCAAAATCAAAATTAGATGAGATAAAAGCAATCGTAGAAAAGGAAATGGCCGCCGCCGCAGTGACTACACCTGAAATTCCAGTTGTTGAACCTTCTATCACTCCTGTCACCCCCATAATATCTACTCCTCCTGTGGGGGAGTTTGAATTCAAAATAAAAATACCAGAAGAAACAAAGAAAGACGAGAAGATAGAATTTTCTACAAGCAAAGAGTTGGAGCCATACAATCTAGAAATAAAAGGCGAAGAACAAATAATTCCTGCTGTAGTAGAACCAGTTATAAATGAAGTACAACCAGTAATTTCTGCTGCAACAGAGCCTGTCGTAGAAGAAGTAAAACCAGTAATTCCTGCTACTGAACCTATTTCTGTGGCACCGCTTATTCCTAATATCCCCACTAAAATTTCTACTCCAACTACACCTTCAAACGTAATGTCCGACATAGTTCCTCGAAATGCAATGCTATCTTCTTACTCTCGAGATCTTTTAAATATGACTAAAAAAGAGGAAGAAGTAATAACAGCAACACCTACAAAGAAAAAGAAAATATTAAAAATTACATTGATAACTATAGGAGCTATTCTTATAGTAGGGGGCATGATCTTTTCTTTTGTTGAAGGCTATTTGAAGATACCTTGGTCTAACCTCAGTTTTTTGGTTGTTAAAAGAGATCCAAAAGTTGTACTTTTGAACGCTTATTCTAATATTTCAGATTTGAAATCATATAAAGTAGATACATTGATAAATATTTCAGTCCCAGCACTTTCAAATATAACAACTGGGCTTTCAAGTGGGACGGTGGTTACTTCAAATGAAAGAGATTCCATCTCTATCAACACAAAAGGAATTGTAAGTCATAAAGATCTTCAAACAATTTTTGATTATAATTTTAATTTCAATAGTTCTTTATTAAAAAATGATATCAAGACTGATTGGAAGTATGATGGATCGAATTTTTCTATTGCAGTTCCAAAACTTGGTGAAATCTTGGGGAAAGATGCACCCGCTCCTGCTGTCGTGTCTATGAAGAAGAATGAATTAGGATTAATCGTCGGGGAATTCTCTGATAACGTACAGGGCATAATAAAAAATATAGATATTTATAATATAATTTCAAACGGCGTTCCTCCATTTGTACAAGACCAAACAATCACTACTCTGAAAGAATTCATAGGGACCTTGGAGTTTGTAGAAAAAGGGAAGGAAAGTATACATGGAATAGAGACTTATCATTATGAAGTGACAGTTACTCGCCCAGCGACAAAGAAACTACTGAGTTCGTTTGTTGATCTTTTCTCGTTACAAATTAGCGAAGAACAAAAGAAAAATTTGGATGAAGCGCTTGGAGCATCAAGTATAAGTTCTTTTGAGGTATGGGTTGGCAAGAATGATGATAATCTATATCAGATAAAGTTTACATTGAACGCTCCATTGTCAAAAGTACTGAGACTGAACGATAGTGGTATTGCTAACAATGAAGTTAAACTTGATTGGATGACGACATTCTATGATTTGGATGTAGAGAACTCTATAGTAATGCCAAGTGAACAAATGAATATAAAAGATTTTGTGAATGATATAGAAAATACAAAAATCAAAAATATAATTTCTGCTTTTAAACCACAAGCAACACTTTTCAAAAACGCAGTAGGATCATATGGAAAGAAGTCGGAAGCCCTAGGTAGCTGCACGCTACCTCTTTCGGGATCATTATTCTCTCCACTTGGACAAAGTAAAGGAGCAGATACGGCGATTAGCTCTATCTCAAGCTCAATGTCTTCATTACTTCTATTAACAAAAGGCGAAGGATCTTGCTACTCGACATCGAAAGCTTGGGCACTGGCGGCACCACTTTATACAACGCCAATTTCTTACTATTGTGCTAGCAGTGAAGGGGACCCTACAACTTTAACAGGACCAATCAATGGGACAACTTGTTCTACTCCGGAGATTGTACCAGTTGCTCCAATACCTACTACTCCAGTAATAGAAAAAAACACAAATACGCCAGTGGTACCACCAACTCCTCCGATTATTCCCAAACAATAATTTATATATGGGGTGCCTACTGGGATTCGAACCCAGGCTGAGAGTTCCACAAACTCTAGTGCTAACCATTACACTATAAGCACCATATAAACTAACTATCCATTTATACCAGAAAAAGCCTAAAAAATCTAGGGTGTAAGGTCTTACACTATCTTTATTTCCCCCTCACTACCTCCTCCTATGATGTAGTCAGCTACTTTATTTTCTACTTGTTCTTCTATTGCACGCTTGATAGGTCGAGCACCGAAATCTTGATCAAAGCCAGCGGCAGCGATCTTCTCTATAAGCGCGTCTGTTATCACCAGTGTGATTTTCTTGTCTTCAAATAATCTGTCCTTAAATTCTTTTAACATTAGTTCCGTAACTTTTCTTACGTCATTTTGCCCTAATGGTTTGAATAAAATTACACTACTAAATCTGTTCAAGAATTCTGGAGTGAAAATTCCAGCATTGATAATATTATTTATCAAAACTTTTTTCTCAATACTTTGATTACTGATTATATCACGGCTACCAGCGTTGGAAGTCGCGATGATGATAGAATCTTTAAAGCTGACGACTCTACCAGTGCCTCTCGTCAATCGTCCTTCGTCGAGTACTTGTAAAAGCAAATGGTGGATTGCCATGTTGGACTTCTCAAGCTCGTCGAAGAATACAAGCGAAAGGGGATTCTCCTCTATAACACTTGCTAACCTTTCAATGAATGTATTTACAGAAGTTGGTAATGAAAATTCACTCATGTCGAAGCGAATCATTGCATTTTTGTGACCAAAATAACTCTCAGCCAAAATCTTGGCTGTATAAGTTTTCCCTACACCCGTTGGACCCAAGAAGAGGAATGAGCCTGCAGGCTTTGATGGATCAGCGATACCAGTACGGAGGCGACGCAAGGATTCCGAGACGTCTTTGACAGCTTCGTCTTGTCCAATAATTTTCGCCTTCATTTTACTTTCGAGGCCTATCAAGACCTTTTTCTCATCTACTCCGAGGGCACCTATCGGCATATTCGTCTTATCGGAAATAACTTGATGGACGTCTTCTATCCCTATCTTTTTATGTAAAGAGTGAAGTTCGTCTAAGATCAAGAGAGACTTTAATGGCTGTGGCTGATTACCGATGAATCTATCGGAAAGATTCACTATTTCTTCCAATACATTTTCTTTGGTACTAATAGAAATATTATTTACATAAATATTATTCTTGAGTATCGCCAAAGTATCTTCAATATTGGTCGGCTCTACATCAACTTTTTCAAATTTTGAAAGGAATTCCGGATGGCCTTTTAATACTTGGTCATAATTTGAAAAGTCGGTCGTCACTATTACTCCTAAATGTGGAGAACTTAAGTACTTCATTAGCTTCTCGAATACAGATGTATACAAATGAATATTTTCAATAACAATTATGACGTTACCTGCACCTTCTGCCTCTGCTAGCGCTTTCTCGAAGTCATTTATGGCGATACCTTCGACATTTAGCTCCACAACTCTGTGATTGCGAATACCATAGGAAGATAGACCTGATTGGCCGAGCTGTCCTAACTTTGAAATGATTACAGACTTACCGACGCCTGTCTCTCCAACGAGAAGAATATTTCTACCTTTGTCTTTAGAAAGTCCGCGATCTATCATACGAAGAACTTTCTCTTTACCGAAAAGCTTCAATCCAGATCTGGTGTAAACTTCTTTACTATGAGAATTCAAAGAAAATGTCTCACCATAAGAAAGAGAGATACCAAAGGAAGGAAGAGTCTCTAAAAATGGAAGACCGATTTTAATAGGGATAAGAAGAAAAATTGGGAAAGTTAAAATGATGATAAAAGTAAAAATAAGTCCAACTACTATACAGAGGACTCTCGTCACGAATCCAAGCACGCGCGAAAAAAGACTGAAAATAAACTTTTCTATAAAGCTTAGCTTAGAATCTTTGTCTGCTGTATCCTTCTCCCAAGGTGCGAAAAGTGTTTTCGAAAGTAAGGGGATAGAAAATGCGTTGAACGCATAAATCACAAGGTTTTTCCAAGATTGTATACCAGGATGCATAGGATTATTTTAACATAAATAAACTAATCGCACCATTTAATAATTTTCTTAAAGTGATATACTAAACTTATGAAAAAAAGTGTGAAGAAGAATCATAAAGTAGTAATGATAAGCGGTGGCTTTGATCCTATACATATAGGCCATGTTCGCTATATTAAAGAAGCTAAAAAACTAGGAGATAAATTGATAGTAATTATAAATAATGATAACTGGCTCCGAGCAAAAAAAGGAAAAGAATTTATGAATGAATTAGACCGCAAAGAAATAATTGAGGCTTTCCCTAGTGTGGACAAAGTTTATATTACAGAGCATAAGGCTGGTATGAATTATGATGATCCGATAGAGAGAAGTGTTTGCGATGCACTCCGGAAAATACGACCGCACATCTTTGCTAATGGGGGAGATAGGAAGCCAAGCGGGTATCCTGTTCCTGAAGTAGCAGTATGTAAAGAACTTGGAATAAAGATGGTTTATAATGTTGGTCACGGTGGGAAAGTCAGAAGTTCTTCAGAATTTACGAAAGAGTATTCTAAACATCTTAAAAAACATGCAAATAAAAAAGTTTAAAATTCCAAATAGTATACTTTACCTTTTGGGGCTTGCAGTACTCCTTAATATTTTACGTATTATATTATTTGGTAATACTTCTTTTATTTATATCCTATGGAATATACTCTTGGCTTTTGTTCCATTTTTTATAAGCTCCATTTTAATTTTGAAAACTGATAAGAATAATATCATAAAGCCATTTTTCATTATTGGCTTTATACTTTGGCTTATATTTCTACCCAATGCGCCGTACGTCGTTACGGACTTTATCCACCTAGGGCGAATCCATGCTGTGCCCGTCATGTACGACATCTTTCTTCTTTTCACTTCGGCCGCTGCTGCCTTACTCATGGGGCTATATTCGCTTTCCCATATGGAGAAAATGCTACTTTTAAAATTTTCTAAAAAAGTTACGAATATTTTAATCGCAATTATAATTTTATTCACAAGTTTTGGTATGTATCTAGGGCGATTCCTACGTTTCAATAGTTGGGATTTATTTATTAGTCACAACTCTATTGCTTTTGGTATTTGGAATGCACTTTCAAACCCAAATAACCTTATGAATATATATACTTACACAATTTTATTTTTTATCTTCATTTACGTGTCTTATATATCTTTTAAAGACACCCCTCAGTCGTAAACGACAGCTCCCCTTCGCAGGGGAGCAAGATTCAAACGCATTTTTCCTCCCCTGCGAAGGGGAGGTGGCTAAAGGCCGGAGGGGGTGAAAGTTATCCACAGTTTTTCTTGCTTTTTTCATTTCACTTGACAGATGAGTATGTTTTGTGATATAATATACACGAATAAAGGTAAAAATCCGGCCTTAATATAAATGGATTATTTTTTGTTTTTTACATTCAAAATCTAAAAACGATGACAACAGAAAAGTTGATCACGTCTAAACAGACAGACAAAGTCGCAGATCTTGGCAGAGAAGCTGTAAAGACTGCAGTTGGGAAAGTAACCCCAACAAGTACCGACACACAAGTTGGCATTATCAGCCAAGGTGGTGAATTCAAAGACAGGGTGGAAGAAGCTGTAAAAGCTATCATTCTGGACATGACGACACCAAACAAGTATGTCGACGAGGTAGTGTCTTCAAACTACACCTATCCGGGTGAGTATAAGGGACCAAAACTAATCGCAGAACAGGTAAAAACTATTGCCACTATGTTCGGACTTGATCCGACACAGGCATTGGAATTTGCCAAAAACTTGCCTGCATTACCTGAAGGTGCTGAGGGATGGTTCGCCATTCCGAAAGTATCAGCAGTATCCAAAAAGTTTTTCCCTGCAATTACCGATCCCGCAATGCAATATTGCGAGGCTGTAAAACTTGTACACAAGAAGTTGGCTGAAGTTCGTAACTTTACGAACTACCGCGACGGACAAATTACGCCAAACCAACTGCGTGTTCACACGAGAACAGCCGGTTTCCTTGAAGAGTTGGAAAACCAACAAGCAGGTGACATCCTGATTCTCGCCGTTCAATACGGAATGAGACATCGTGGAAAATCAGTTCGCAGGGCTCGCGAAACTTTTGCGGGCAATGAGTTTGGTTTAACATCCTTCGCTCTTGGTTGCATATCACTGGTTCATCCCGAACGATTCGTTCGCTGGGAAGAGCTGGATGTGGATTGTTCCGGTGACGAATTCAGTCCGGATGCCGATGGCTCGTTCTCGAGGTCCCCGAGCTTCGGCTGGCGCGACGGCGGGCTCCGGTTCGACGCGTACGATGTGTCCTCTGCGCACGACCTCTTTGGCTCGGTGTCCGCCTTTGTCCCGCAGTTGTAAATTGTACTTTGAATTCTTGAGTCTTTTGAATTTTTGATTTTGATTCTTGCATTCGAATTTTTTAAACAGGTTGTCCATTATTGGATGACCTGTTTTTGCATTTATATGAAAAACTGATATAGTGAAAGTGAGTATAGGCTCGTGTATGGAAGTTTACGGATTTCCATCGCCGAACTCTTTCTCTCTTGTGAGATAGAGCCAGAATCCTCCAGATTATTATTTGGAAGAGCGTGCTTCTAATGATGAGATACTGCTTACTTCTATCTAAGGCAAGTATTTTTATGTTGCCAAATCAAATTCAAGAATAAGAAAAGAGTGAAATATATCTTTTCAAATTCTGGTGGTATAGATGGATAGGAGTAAATTCCGGATGCCAATGGCTCGTTCTCGAAGTCCCCGAACTTCAACTGGAACGACGGCAAGCTCAAGTTCGACACGAACGATGTGTCCAATGCGAACGACAACTTTGGCTCGGTGTCCGCCTTTGTCCCGAAGTCTCTCTTCATGACGATAACGGCAAAAGGTATCACTTCTGATACCTTTTGCATGTTATTATTTTATAAAGTTTATTTACTTATTGATCTGATCCATCCGCCAATCATTCGGCCGATTTCATCAATAAGTGTTTCTATGTTTGTGTATTTTTTTAGATCAAAAGTTCTTGTTTCTTTCATAAGGCGAATAAGAAAACGAAGCACGTTTAACTTTACACTTGATTTTTCTAGTAAAATAACCTTTCTTTCTTTATTTCCATAACTTGCTTCTAAAAGTAATTCTATGGTTCCCAAGATAACGTTTTCGCTTCGTTCGTAAATAGTGAATCGGTCTTGTTTTGGAACAACCTTACGATATTCGTGGAATAATTTGTATAACTCGTAAGATTTATTAAGTACAGGTATGTCATTATTATTCATATGAAAATTTATAGAAATTTATTTAATAATATTATCAAACCCGAAACATTATTTTTGGCATGGAAGGAATTTAAAGATGGCAAAAGTAAAAAACTAGATGTTTTAACTTTTGAACGAGAACTTGAACAAAATATTTTTAAATTAGCAAGAGATTTATCTTCTAAAACTTATAAACATGACGGATATTCTGATTTCTATATTTCTGATCCTAAGCGTAGGCATATTCACAAGGCAACTGTGCGTGATAGGGTATTGCACCACGCCATTGTCATGATTCTCAATCCTATTTTCGAGCCGAGTTTTATTGCTAATTCTTTTTCTTGTCGGGTAGGCAAAGGAGCACACAAAGGAGTAAGTGCATTACGGAATATGATACAGAAAGAAAGTAGAAATAATACAAAGCAATGCTATGTTCTCAAATGTGATGTACAGAAATTCTTTGATTCAATAGATCACAATATTTTGTTATCAATCCTTAGAAGAAAGATTAAAGACCCTGATACTATGTGGCTTGTTGAGAATATAGTTCAAAGTTATGTAAGTACAAAGTCGGATTTGTTTCATAATAGAGGAGTACCTATAGGGAACCTCACTTCTCAACTTTTCGCCAATGTTTATATGAACGAATTTGATCAATTCATGAAGCACGAATTAAGAGTAAGGCATTATGCCAGATATACAGATGATTTTGTGGTTGTCTCAAGTGATAAAGTATATTTAGAGAATCTTATTTTAAAAATAAGTAAGTTTTTAGATGCAACATTAGGCTTAAATTTACATCCGAACAAAGTGGAAATACTTCCTTATGGAAAAGGCATAGATTTCCTAGGATATATCATATTCCCAAGACATACTCTTATCAGAAAGAGGACAGGAAAGAGAATATTGTGGAAATTTAAAAATAAGATAGAGCTTTATCAAGAGAAAGTTATAGAGAAAGAATCAGTTGAAGCATCTCTTAATTCATATTTAGGAGTTTTATCACACGCGAATGCTTATAATTTTTCTACAGAGCTGAAAAATTATTTTTGGTTCACATTAAATTAATAAAACCAATTGGCTAACTAGATTATAATACTTTTTATGATGAATGTCAAGCTCATCGTCCGATAAAATCGGACAAATCAAATGCACCGCGACGTAGTCGCGGTGCTAATGCTAATTTACTAAAAAAGCAATCAAGAGTATAATGTCAGTATGATAATCAAGTCTAACATTTTTGAAGTAGAGAGACCCTGGGGGAACTTCAGGCAGTTTACAAAGAACGACAACTCCACAATAAAGATAATCACAGTAAAACCGAATGAAATCCTAAGTTTACAAAGTCACGCTCACCGAGCAGAATTCTGGCATGTGATAACTGGTAGTGGGAAATTAGAAATAGATGGAGTTGTGAAAGACATATCAGTCGGCGATGAAAATGAAGTAGAAGTAGGTGTGAAGCACCGCATCTCGGCGGGAGAGAAGGGAATGCAATTACTTGAAATTGCAATTGGAGAATTTGATGAGGAGGATATCGTGCACTACGAGGATAAGTATGGGAGAGTTTAATTATATATGATAGTAAAAATCAAGAAAAAAACAATAAAGCTAAACAATGCCAAAGTCTTCACTAAAAAGCGTGAGATTTTTAAGGGTAAGGAAAATATAATATCTAAAAAAGTAAGAAAAGTCTTACTAAGAAAAAAAACAAAAGAAGTAAAAAAAGAAGGTGAACATATAAAACTCGAAAAGTCTTTACATAATCCTATCATTAGTCCGAGAGCATATTCTTGGGAATCGGAAGCATCCTTCAATCCTGCCGCAGTCATTTCTGGTGGGCGAGTGCATCTCTTCTACCGAGCTCTCGGTGCCGATGGAATTTCTCGTATCGGCTATGCATCAAGTCTTGATGGTATTAATTTCGATGAGAGATTGTATCACCCGATTTATTCTGTAAGGAGTGCAGAGGAAACCAAAAATCATTGGCCCTTTACGTCTCCCGCACGACCAGTCTATGACAACGCACTTTATTCATCAGGTGGTGGCTGGGGTGGTTGCGAAGATCCCCGCACTGTCATAATAGACGAGGTGCTGTACATGACTCTAAATATTTTCAATGGATGGAATTCTTTGCGAGTGGGAGTTATTTCTATCAAAGAGGCTGATCTATTGAATAAGAGATGGGATTGGAGTCCCTTGTCATATCTTTCTCATTTAGGGGATAGGCAGAAGAATTGGGTTTTATTCCCAGAGAAAATAAATGGTAAATTTGCAATTTTCCACAACCTAGACTTGGGTGACAGATCACGAGTTGGTGTTACTTATGTGAATAATCTCGATACAAGTGAAGCGCCTGTTGGAAGTGATCCCGGAAGTGCAGCCCCAGATCCTCAGAGACTTCCTGATCATATAGTGGCTTGGCACAAACGTACTCGTAGTGCATCTTGCCCTCCGATAAAGACTAAAGATGGTTGGCTTTTACTTTATCATGCGATGGATAAAGATAACGAAAATCGTTACAAGCTTGGGGCAATGCTCCTCGACCTGAGTGATCCAAGGAAAGTATTATATAGAGCAAGCCATCCGATACTTGAGCCAGACTTATGGTACGAGAATGACTACAAGCCCGGCATAATATATGCGAGTGGCGCAGTAGTAAAGAAAGATAAACTTTTCGTATATTATGGTGGAGGGGACAAGCATATAGGTGTCGCCTCGATCAAACTCTCTACCCTGATAGATAGTATGAAGAATGACGGTAAGACTCAATTAGAAAAAAATAATAAAATAGAATTATCATAATATGTACGTAGTCAAAAGATCAGAGCACAATCCGATATTAGTCCCTAATAGAGATCACTATTGGGAAGGATTTGCGACTTTTAATATGTGCCCGGTAAAAAAAGGTAAAAATATTTATGGACTTTATCGAGCTATTTCGGCAGTAGACAATCTGATGAAACAAAAGCAGACTTCCATAATTGGTATTGGCAAGAGTAAAGATGGAATTCATTTTGAAGATAGAATTCCTTTTATTACTCCAGGGGAGACTTGGGATTTAAATGGATGCGAAGACCCCAGAGTTACCTTCTTTGAAGGTAAATATTATATTTTTTATACAGCACTTTCAGGTTATCCTTTTGGCAAAGAAAATATTAAAGTCGGAGTTGCTATTTCAAAAGATTTGAAGAAGGTTGATAGGCGTCACTTAGTAACCCCTTTTAACGCTAAAGCGATGACCCTTTTCCCGCAAAGGATTAATGGGAAAATTACAGTTATTTTCTCAGCTCATACAGACGAACCTCCAGCTAAAATTTGCATAGCTCAGTTTGATAGAATAGAGCAATTATGGGATAAATCATTTTGGGAAAAATGGATGAAAGAGATAGATAAGCACATAGTGAATTTTGAAAAAAATCCTTATGATCATTTAGAAGTTGGAGCACCACCTGTCAAAACAAAGTATGGATGGTTGCTCGTTTATTCACATATACAAAATTATTTTCCTAATCCAGAGAACCTAGATCGCATTTTCGGCATTGAAGCACTTTTGCTTGACCTAAATGATCCGACAAAAATTTGTGGTAGAACTAGGAGTCCAATCTTGGCTCCAGAAGAATCTTATGAATTATCTGGATATGTTCCTGATATTGTTTTCCCCACTGGAGCTCTAGTAGAAAAAGATAAATTAAGTATTTATTATGGTGCAGCTGATACTACTATTTGCGTAGCCTATGTGAGCTTGAAAGATTTGCTCGGAAGTATGTATATAGAAATAAAAGATGAATGGAGATTCAAACGAGGATTGATGAATCCGATAATAATTCCTAAAATAGAAAATAGTTGGGAAGGCAAAGCGACTTTCAATCCAGCAGCAATTTATCTAAAAGGTAAAATTCATATTTTATATAGAACTCTCTCCAATGATAATACTTCATTTATCGGTTATGCCAATAGCGTAGATGGTTTTAGTATTCTAGAAAGATTGCCGGATCCGATCTATATACCGAGAGAAGATTTTGAAATGAAGAAAATTCCAAATGGTAATTCTGGATGTGAGGATCCTCGTATCACCCAAATAGGGAAGAATCTTTATCTTTGTTATACAGTTTATGATAGTATCGGACCACCGAGAGTGGCTATCTCTTCTATCTCAATTGCCGATTTTCTGGCTCGAAAGTGGAATTGGAGTAAGCCTGCTCTCATTACACCGCCTGGATTTGATGATAAAGATACTTGTATTTTCCCAGAGAAATTCAAAAATGGATACTTTATTATACATAGAGTGGGGAATGAAATGTGCGGAGATTATCTGAAGACACTTGACTTTGTGAATAGTACTATTAACAAATGTATCCGTATTATAGGGCCTCGGATGAATGCTTGGGATAGTTTGAAAGTTGGTATTTCTGCTCCACCGATTAAGACAAAGCATGGATGGCTTCTTCTTTATCACGGTGTCTCTAAAAGTCATCATACATATAGAGTGGGAGTTGTCTTATTGGACTTGAAAGATCCGACTACTGTTTTAGCTCGTTCGTCAGATTCTATTTTTGCTCCAGAAGCAGAATATGAAAAAGTTGGCATTGTAAACAATGTAGTATTTCCTTGCGGTATGATATTAAAAGGAGATTTACTATACATATATTATGGAGGGGCTGACAAGGTGACAGGAGTCGCGACGATGAAGCTCTCTGTTATGCTTGGAGCACTTGTTCGGGGCTCAAAATTTGGAGAAAAATAACAATCTAGAGAAAGGGCCTTAGGTCCTTTCTGGTCGTGCATTTTAGCGGTTAATTTGGTATTATAAACAAAGGGCTTTTTAGCCCAATATTTTCGTTTATGGATAAAGGAAAAGACTATTCAAATCTGCACCGAATGTTGGTGCTCAAATACTTCTGGGCTGTCGTAAGGCGATTTAAAATATCGTTTTTTGGTATTATCTTTTTCGTAATTGTTACAGCGGCTCTCGATATATTTATACCACTCCAATATTTAAGACTTTGGAACGTTTTGAGTAAGAATAATTTTACGCTTGTAACAGCGGCGAAATTAATAATTCTTTTTGTGCTTGCATTGAACCTTCTACGATGGATCACTAGAAGACTGGTAGGATTCCTCAATACTTATTTCCAAGCAAATGTCATGGCGGGCCTTCGTGAGCAAGCCTTCTCATATATGATAGGGCATTCACATTCCTTCTTTGCAAATAATTTCGGCGGATCACTAACTCAGAAAATTAGTAAGTATGCTAGATCTTTTGAGAAACTCATGGATAGAATGGTGAATGATGGTTTTCCTCTTGTCATCCAAGCGGTAGGAACCGTTTGGGCTATCTATACCTTATTACCAAAGTATGCAATTATTTTGGCTGTTTTCTGTGTTGTATTCTTAGTTACCGCTCTCATATATACACGATTCAAACTCAAGTATGATGTTATCGCCGCTCTATCCGATACGAAAACGACGGGGGCACTCGCTGACTCAATAAGTAATCACTCTTCGATTCAACTTTTTGCTGGGCATGATTATGAAAGAGGCAGAGTCGGTGGCGTCATCCAAGATCAGAAGAAGGCGACACTCTTTAACTGGTATTTATGGGAAGGATTGGGATCTATTCAAGCCTTTTATTCAGTTTCTGTTGAGTTTATAGTTTTCTGGATGGCTATTTCTGATTGGAGAGTAAGCTTGATAAGTCTACCTATAATAGTCTTGCTCCAAAGTTATATGGCTCGCTTAACGGAAAATCTATGGGGATTCGCTGGAATCGTTCGTACTTTCTATGATGCATTTGCTGATGCTCAGGAAATGGCGCTTGTCTTAGATACTCCATATAGTGTTTGTGATAAGACTGAAAAAGGGATTAAAAGTGTGAAAGGAGAAATTGTTTTTGATAATATTACATATATTTATGAGAATAATAATACAAAAGTTTTCGATAATTTCTCTTTGACGATAAAAGCTGGCGAAAAAATTGCGATAGTTGGTTCATCGGGGGCAGGGAAGTCAACCTTTGTGCGTCTACTCATGCGATTGTTTAATTTGGAAAAAGGAAAAATTTTGATCGATGGTGTAGACATCGCAACTATTTCTCAGATGCATCTGCGTGAACAAATAGGCTTCGTGCCGCAAGACCCAGTTCTCTTCCATAGAACTCTGATGGAGAATATTCGTTACGGAAGACGCAACGCTACAGATGAAGAAGTAATAAAAGCTGCAAACTTGGCTCATTGTGATGAATTTATTGATAATCTACCTCTCGGTTACGATACTTACGTCGGAGAAAGAGGAATCAAACTTTCCGGTGGTGAACGTCAACGCGTAGCTATTGCTCGTGCTATTCTAAAGAATGCGCCGATACTTGTCCTCGACGAAGCAACTTCAGCCCTAGACTCAGAATCAGAAATGCTTATCCAAGATGCGCTACACAACTTGATAGAAGGGAAGACTGTCATCGTCATCGCTCACAGACTCTCAACTATCAGAGAAATGAATCGTATAATAGTAATATCCCTAGGAAAGATTATTGAAGATGGTACCCACAACGAACTCCTCACTAAAGAAGATGGTATTTATAAAAAGCTTTGGAGTATCCAAGCTGGAGGATTTCAGATTAATTAAATAGGGGTTCGCTCGAGAATGTTTTTATTGCGTTTATTATTTTATTGTTAGAACTATTATTTCTGGCGTTGTTCCTATACGAACTGGAGTCATAGCTGTACCGACACCTTCACTCGTGACGGACATAGTATTCAAAGTATTTGTAACTCCGTAGAAATATTTACTATCAAGCATTTTTACTAAAATAGAAAAAGGAAAGAACTGTCCTTTATGTGTGTGGCCAGAGAGGACGAGAGATACTTCACTCTTTGCAAGCATTGGAATATCTTTCGGATCATGCATTAGAATAATGCTGGGAATATTTTTATCATAACCTACCTTACTTAATTCTGTGGCTATCTCGTCTGCGGTTCTCCCTTCATCGTAAGAGATCCCTATAATCTGTGTATCATTCACTATTACTTTTTTCTCGGTGACGTTATTTAAATTCTCTGGAAGATTCTCTTTGAATATAGGGTATTCTTCACTGTATGCTTCATGATTACCCTCGACGTAGAAGTTTCCAAGTGGGGGATTGAGCAAAGAGATCGGAGCAAAACCTTCCTTATAAGGGAACGATGGGCCATCTATAAGGTCGCCAAGAGTGAAAGTAATATCTGGTTTTTCACTATTCATAATATCGACAACTTTCTTCATAAATTTACCCTGACGAATTATACCCAAATGAACATCGGAAATTATAACAATCTTCTTTCCTTGCCATAGCGGAGCAAGTGTGGGAGAAGTCATTTCCATTCTCACAATGCGAGGATTGTTCGCATTATAAATGCCATAAAGTATAACCAAGGTGGAGATAGTAATCAATATGAATGATATTAATTTGATTGGAAGATTAAAACCAAAAGAATTATTTATAAGCATCAATAATAAAACAGTAGCTACTCCCATCAATAAATATGTAAAGACCACTAGCCAGATACCACCTGTCGTATATATCCACGTATTGATCGTAGAGAAATGTCTTCCTCCATATAACATTGCTCCGACGAACATAGTCGGCAACAATACTCCTAAGATTAAAATGATATTCTTCACGTATGGATATTTGAAAGCGCCTAGTGATTGAAATGTGATGAAGAGTAAATATTCACCTGAAATAGTGATAAATAGAAGAAGAATAGAAATAAAAATATATCGTAGATACATAAATTATATTTTATTATGTTTAACAGATTTATAAACAAAGAACCCGATTATTATGAAGGTGAGTAATGGGGAGATATAGGATGGAATTTCTCCACCAAAAGCATCTATCATCATAACGATACCAAGAACGAAGATGGAATACATCGCACCATTTTTCAAAAATACATATTTCTTTATCCTATCTATATTTCCAATTGTAAGCTTCCTTAGAACAAAAGCGCCGATACCATTACCGATTAAAATAAGAGGTACAGAGAGAGTGAAAGCAAAAGCACCAAGGACTCCATCGATAGAGAAAGTCATATCAATAATCTCAAGATAGAGAATTTTACTAATATCACTCATCTTGTTATCACTTGAGAGTAATGCCTTTTCACTTTTTTCTGCGTTTTCTTTAAATCCATGAGTAATGAAAAATGCTGTGGAGCCTATGACAGCGGAGAAAGCAAGCATTGGATTTATCTTAATTGCATACCATACAACAGTAGCTAAAAGAATAGAAACAATAGCGAAGAACCAAACGCCATTATTCTGGAAAAATCTCTCATGGCGAAGACCGAAGCTTTTAGTTTCAAGGAAAAGCCAATGCAAGAAAAGGAAAACGAGGAATATCCCACCACCCATGAGGAGTATAGGAGCAGATTTATGAACGGCATCTAGAATACTAGGATCATTCGAAAAAGCAGCAGTAAATGAGCCTATAAAACCAAGTTCTGGCATTGTACCCCAAATTATAGCCCAAGGAAGGAGTCCACGGACTACAAAGACAGCAAAGAAGAATCCATAAAGCAGGAACCAACGTCTACCTTTTTTCCCCATTGTGCCCAAAACTTCAGCATTTATAACGGCATTATCAATACTTGAAATAATTTCAAACAAACAAAGCCCCAAAACCGTGATTATAATTGTACTTAATGTCATGTCTATCATTATACATATTTATTAACGAGATGTTAATTTTATGTTTTAAAACCCCCACTCCAATATAGAAACGGCCGTTTCTATATTGTAATTGTGCCGAATAGTAGTATTATATTTAATATGAGTACAAAATATTATAAAGGATATAAGGTTGGCTCTTTAGAAAAAGGTTTATTAAAACTAATTTTAAATATTAAGGATAATGAACTTCCTAATAGATATGATGAATCTTTTTCAGATATTTTTAAAACAGCTCGGCAAAAATTGGAATATTCAAATAATACCAAAAGGATGGTTCAAAAAGGACTCTTAAGATACAAGAATAAAAATGGCGAGATCAAACTCTCTTTGACTGAAAAAGGGAAAGAACTAGCCAATGAATATATTTTAAATGATATTTTTATAAGCAAAAAACCAAATAAGTGGGATGGGAAATGGAGAATGGTAATGTTTGATATTCCTGAACAGAAAACAAAATTAAGGAATTTGATACGTTTTCACTTAAAAAGAATAGGATTTATCCAAATACAGGGGAGTGTATGGATTTATCCATATCCTTGTGAGGGAATCATCACAATTATAAAAAGTAATTTTAATTTAGAAGATGAAGTTATTTATATAGAAGCTCTTTCTTTTGAGAATGATAATAAAATAAAGAAAGTATTTAAATTGTTATAATGCATAATAGAATAGGTAATTAACTAAACTCCAATATAGAAACGGCCGTTTCTATATTGGAGTGGGGAGAAAAAAGGGAAGGATAGAAAAGGGGAGGGTATTTGTGTTGGGGATAAATAGGGTGTTATAATAAATATATGAAAAGTGAGACTAGAATTTGTCAGAATTGCAAGAAAGACTTCATGATTGAGCCAGAGGATTTTTTGTTTTATGAGAAAATTAAAGTACCAGCTCCGACTTTTTGTCCGGAGTGCAGAATGATAAGGAGAATGACATGGAGGAATGAAAGATCATTGTTTAAAAGAACTTGCGATTTCACCGGAGAGTCCATCATTACTATGTTTCACCCTGAAGTAAACATAAAAGTCTACGATAGAGATATATGGTGGAGTGATAAATGGGACCCAACAGAATATGGACAAGATTATGATTTTTCCAAGCCGTTCTTTGAGCAATATAAGGAGCTTTTATCTAAAGTTCCGCTTCAAAATCTGGGGAACCAAAATTGTGTTAATTCACCTTATATAAATCATTCCCAAGAGCTAAAGAACTGTTATCTTGTTTATGCTTCTCATATAGCAGAAGATTCATCTTACTCTTTAGGTGCATCAAAATTAAAAAATTGTGTAGATACATACAAACTTCAAAAGTCAGAACAGTGTTACGAAGACACTATTTCTGATACATTATATGATGTTCATTTTTCATATAATACTTATGACTCAATAAATTCTTATTTTTTAAATAATTGCATTGGGTGCCAAGATTGCATTGGTTGTATAAATTTGAGAAATAAAAAATATTGTATTTTAAATGTTCAATATTCAAAAGATGATTATATAGAAATAAAAAATAAATTAGATTTAGGTAGTTTTAAAACGTTATCTGAATTTAAACAAAAATATAAAGATTTTATATTAAAACACCCTCGTAAATATGCAAATTTATTAAAATCAACTAATTGTTCTGGTGATAATATAATCAATTCAAAAAATATAAAGAATTGTTTTGATTCTTACGGAGAAGTAGAGGATTCTAAATATTTAATTCATGGATTAACAATGAAAGATTCTTATGATTGTTATGGATATGGAGGTATAGCTTCCTTATTATATGAAGGTGCTGATGCAGGCTTAAAATCATATAATCAATATTTTTCAGTATTTACTCATTCTTGTATAAATACAAATTATACTTATATGTGTTACAACGCCAAAAATCTTTTCGGGTGTATTGGAATAAGAAAAGGAGAATATTGTATTTTAAATAAAAAATATTCAAAAGAAGAATATGAGGAATTGGTTCCCAAAATTATAAAGCATATGAACGATATGCCTTATGTAGATAAAAATGGAATAGTATATAAATATGGAGAATTTTTTCCAAGCGGATTATCTCCATTTGCATATAACGAAACAATAGCTCAAGAATATTTCCCAAAAACAGTTGATGAAATATTAAGATCAGGAAATATTTATAGGAAAAATCCTGATAGAAACTACCAAATTACAATCAAAAGTGAGGATTTGGTAGATCATATTAAAGATGTAGATGAATCTATAATTAATGAAACTATAGCTTGCCCCAATAAGGGGAGTGAATTGACCCAATGCACCTTTGCTTATCGTATAACAGTAGAAGAACTCTTTTTCCTAAAAAGGCACAATATTGCTCTGCCTAGGTATTGTCCAAATTGTCGTCATTATGCACGTCTAGCTCAACGAAACCCTATGAAATTATGGCATAGGAGCTGTATGAAGGAGGGGTGTAGTAACGAATTTGAGACCTCGTATGCTCCGGAGAGACCTGAAATCGTGTATTGTGAGAAGTGCTACCAAGGGGAGGTGTATTAGAGATAAAAATTTAGAAATTCTGCCCCCGAAAATTGTAATTTTCGGGGGCAGAATTAGTTTTTTTGACAAGGAAAAATTGGAGAGAGAAATAGCCTTTATTAGTAGTACTTTAACAGGTAAAATTTTACAAAATTTTGTGGAAGATTGACGGATTCATGATATTTTTATGTAGTGTTGATTTTTGTAAAATTTCTCCAAATTTTGCTTGTGGAATAACTTGTACCGGAGGTATAATATAGACCCGCAAGATCAGGGGAACATTATTGGAACATTATTAACTAAAATTTTATAAACATGCCTTCAAAAAAGAAAGTGTCCAGTACAAAAAAAATAGTCGATGCAAAAAATAAAAAAGTTGTTGCAAAAGTTCTCAAGAAAACTAACAAGAATGATTTTATTAAAGGCGTTCAAAAAAGAGATGGAGAAATTGTTCCATTTGATATCGAAAAAATTACGAATGCTGTTAATAAAGCAATGCTTGCAGGGGGTGAAGGTGGAATAGAGGATGCTTCCCTCGTAGCTCACAAGGTTTTGGCCGAAATGGAATTGATATCTAAGGAAAACAAGAACTTTATACCAACAGTTGAGGGTATTCAAGACTCTGTCGAGAAGCAATTGATGCTCTCTGACTATGTAAAAGCTTCGAAGAACTACATTCTCTATCGTGAAGAGAGAGCGCGTTTACGTTCTTCGGGTATTTATGTTCCTGATCATGTAAAAAAGTTAACCGATGAAAGTAAAAAATATTTTAGAAATCCACTTTCTGAATTTGTTTATTATCGTTCGTATGCAAAATGGATTGAAGAGGAGGGAAGACGTGAAACTTGGATCGAGACGATTGATCGCTACATGAATTTCATGAAAAGTAATCTCGGTGACAAATTGAAAGAGTCTGAGTACCTTGAGGTTCGTGAAGCAGTTCTAAAACAAGAAGCAATGCCATCAATGCGTCTCATACAATTCTCCGGAGCAGCTTGTGAGAAGACGAATGTCTGCGCTTACAATTGTTCATTCGTTGCACCTGCATCATTTCAAGACTTTGGAGAAATAATTTACATCTCGATGTGTGGAACTGGCGTAGGATTTTCTGTGGAAAGTAAAAACATTCAATCACTTCCCCAAATCAAACTTCAAACAGGAAAAAAACTTCCTACTTTTGTTGTGCCTGATACTAAAGAGGGTTGGGCAGATGCATTCGTCCTCGGTATGAAGACATGGTTCGAAGGAAAGGATATTGATTTCGATTTTTCTCTTCTTCGTCCTGCAGGAGCTCGTCTTAAAATAATGGGAGGTAAGAGTTCTGGACCAAAGCCACTTATGGATCTTCTCGGCTTTACTCGCGACAGAGTCATGAGACGCCAAGGCAGACACCTTCGCAATATTGATGCTCATGACATTATATGTAAGATAGGTGAATGTGTCGTTTCAGGTGGAGTACGCCGAAGTGCCCTTATTTCACTGTCTGATTTAGACGATCAGGATATGCGTGATGCAAAGAATGGCCAATTTTGGATCAATGAAGGTCAGCGTATGCTTGCGAACAACTCAGCCGTCTATAACGTAAAACCAACAGAGACAGAATTCTTGAAAGAATGGATTGCCCTTATGGAATCAGGATCAGGGGAGAGAGGAATCTTTAACCGCGAATCACTTTACAAAACATTACCAAAGAGACGTCTAGAAAAGTCAGCTGACTATATTGGCGAGATGGGCACCAATCCTTGTGGAGAAATAATCCTAAGATCAAAACAATTTTGTAATCTTTCTGAGGTTGTGGCACGAGCAGAGGACACAGAAGAAGACCTACTCCGAAAAATTCGCATTGCAACAATACTCGGTACTTATCAGTCTACACTTACAAAATTCGGATATCTTTCAAAAGAATGGAAGACTAATTGTGATGAAGAGAGACTTCTCGGCGTCTCAGTGACTGGTCAGTGGGATTCAAAGATTGCACGTAATGCAGATATGCTTGCGAAGCTTCGCCTCGAAGCAATTCGTATAAATAAAATTTATGCAAAGAGATTCGGAATAAGTGAATCTACTTGTATCACAGCAGTGAAGCCATCGGGAACAGTATCTCAGACGGTGGACTGTTCATCTGGCATGCATCCTCGTCACGCGCCTTACTATATCCGTCGTATTCGTATCTCAGCCACTGATTCACTTTTCAAAATGATGAAAGACCAAGGAGTTCCTTTCCATCCAGAAGTAGGTCAGAACCTAGGCGATGCCAATACTTTCGTACTTGAATTCCCAATGAAAGCACCTAATGATGCAATCTGTAAAGATGACATCACTGCTATCGAACAGCTTGAACATTGGAAAGTCGTCAAAGTAAATTATACAGAACACAATCCTTCCGTTACTATTTCAGTAGGGGAGAATGAATGGATCAAAGTTGCTCACTGGCTTTATCAGAATTGGGACATTGTCGGAGGACTTTCTTTCTTGCCTCGAACGAATCACGTTTACCAACTTGCTCCTTATGAAGCGATAGATGAGAAGACTTATAAAGAATTAGTAGGGAGAATGCCTGACTTTGATTTCTCAAAAATTGTGACTTATGAAATGAGAGATGAAACTGAGGTGAAGAGAGAGCTCGCTTGTACTTCTGGTGTTTGTGATATAGTGTAAAAGGATTTTATGAAAAATTGGATTAAATATACAATTACATTCGTTTCTGTAATGGTCTTTAGGCTCATGCCCTTTCGGGCACCGAACGTAGAGCCTATAATGGCAACAATCATGCCGGTAGGGAAAATTTATGGCAGCGTTATGTCTTTTGTTTTCGGATTCCTTAGTATTGTCTTGTATGATTCCGTCACTTCAGGATTTGGAGTATGGACGCTCGTCACAGCCCTCGCTTATGGAACACTAGGGGTGGGAGCAACGTATTTCTTTAAGAATCGCTCTGGTTGGAAGAATTATGCTTTGTACGCAGTTATCGCTACAATTTTCTACGATGCTATTACAGGACTTACAATAGGCCCACTTTTCTTTCATCAATCATTTATGGTGTCTTTGATGGGGCAAATTCCATTCACAGCTCTTCACTTGATTGGAAACGTTTCATTTGCTATAGTTCTATCACCGGTAATTGAAAAATGGATGGCAAAGAGTGAGGTTCCTGCAGTGAAGAAAGAGTTAGTTGTTTTAGTTAGTTAGTTGTTTAAAAAATTTGAATTAATATGTTTGGAAGTGAGGTGTGAATCCTCCACTGTGCCGCAACGGTAATGCCCTAAAGGGATGAGTCCGGTCTTAACATATTGATAATCCCGAGCAGGAGAATATATTCTTATATATGGCTTAAAAGCCCCTCCGTCTCGAGACGGAGGGGCTTTTATTAATAATTTAAAATATATGAAAAACAAAAAAATAATTATAATAGTTGGTTTAATTATATCTTTAATTATAATTTTTTTGATTATTCACCCCTCCGTCCTACGGACACCTCCCCTTAGCAGGGGAGGAATAAATGCTCAGATAGACTCTGAAGCTCCATCCCCGAATAATATAAAAACTTTTCTAACAGTACAAGATAAAAAATATGAGACGAATATAAGAGAAGGTGAAACAGTGTTTGAGGTAATGAAAAAAATACAAGACGAGAGTAATGATAAAATTCCGTTTAGTTTTAAATACACAGAGAATCCAAACTTAGGAGTTTTTATAAATGAAATAAATGGCCAAGTGGGAGGAAATGATGGATATTGGATTTATTATGTAGATGGGGTTGAAGCAGGTGTTGGTATATCAAATTATAAAGTTAAAAATGGAGACCAGATCTCTTGGAAATATGAAAAATAAAATTATTCTAGCTATAGCATTTATAAGTTTTGGTTTATTTTTTACACCCACAGTATTTGCTGATTCTGTGGTAAATCTAACAATCCGAGATGGTGATAATATTTTGTATGCTGAATCTGTACCACTAAAACCTGCTGGAATAATACAACTAAATGGGCATGATTTAGATGCAGGTAGTGTTTTGTCTGTCTTGAATGATGCAGATATATCTAGTGATAATTTTTCCATTACAGATTTGCAATATTATGAAGGTATGGGTTTTTATTTAAAATGTATTAATACCCAATGTGAAAATTGGCAATATACTGTAAATAATTCTTATTCAAAAAAAGCGATGGATAAAAATGTTTTATCTGGAGGAGAAGATGTTTATGTTTATTTTGGTTCCAGCCATAGAATATCACTTAATTCAAATTCTATAACGGCAGATGATAGTTTGACTGTTAATGCAGAAGATTATTTATATCAAAATAATAGTTGGGGGCCATTAAGTGGTGTAATTATAGGGGTAACACAACCTGACCCAAACAATACGTGGACACCAATTGAAATTCAAACAAAACCAATTAATGATGGGAGTGTAGTTTTTACTTCATTACCTGTAGGGTCATATAATGTCGGAATAAAAGAAGATGATTATTGGCCAACAGAAACATTGATAGTCACAGAAGCTGTTCATAGAAGTAGTGGTAGTAGTGGCTCATATATATCAAACTTTGTAAAACAAGTTGTTCAAGAAAAAACTTTTTCAGTTGAAGATGCTTTAAAATTTTTAGAAACAAATGAGAAAAGTGATGGATCATATAGTGCTCCAATGTACACTGACTGGGTAGCTATAGCTGTAGGGGCAGGGGATTATCAAGATATAAAATTAAAACTAATAAATTATTTAAAAGAAAATGATATAGATTCATCTGTTGTTACTGACAATGAAAGGCGCACAATGGCCTTGATGGCACTTGGGATAAATCCATACACTGGTACAAAAGTAAATTATATTAAAAAAATTACTGATAGCTTTGATGGAATTCAATTTGGAGATAAAACTCTTGTGAATGATGATATATTTGCCTTGGTAATATTAAAAAATGCTGGATATTCTGCAAATGATGAATTAATAACAAAGGATATAAATTATATTATTTCTAAACAGGACAAAGATGGTTCATGGGGAAGTATCGACATGACAGCTGCAGGAATACAGGCTTTAAAAAGTTTCGAAAATATTTCTGGTGTGAATGATGTAATTTTAAAAGCAGAAAAATATATAACAACAAATCAAAAGATAGATGGCGGCTTCGAAAATTCATCATCTACTTCTTGGGTACTTCAAACTTTATTTGAGAATAAAGAAATTTTAAAAGGAGAAGCCTATTTAGCTTCTAAGCAAGATAAAGATGGTGGAATGGAAGGCGTAGGAACTGACCTAAATACTCGTATATGGATAACTGCGTATGCTATACCGGCGATTTTACACAAACCTTGGAGCGTAATCTTAAGTAATTTCTCTAGACAAGAGATAACGATTGAAAATTCTATAAACAATGATTTAGTAAAACAAAAAACTGTTTATAAGAAATTGAATAAAAATAGTATAGAAGTTATAAAAAGTGCTGAGGATAGAAAGAAAATAGAAAATATAGTTGATATCAACGGAGAAGTTAAAAGTAATAAATCAACAAAAATGTGGCGGATTTTTAAAGCTCCTTTTAGCTGGCTTTTTGGAAAGCTTGGATTCTGATATACTGGGGATATGAAAACACAAACAAAATTCATTATATTTATGATAGCAGTTATTGTATTAGTAGGAGCTTTTGGAGTTTACTCTGCCTTTAAATCAGCACCGCCAAGCAAACTTGATGGATTCGCACAGTGTTTGAAAACTTCTGGAGCAGAATTCTATGGAGCCTTTTGGTGTTCTCATTGTCAGGAACAAAAAGCAGAGTTTGGAACATCAGCAAAATATCTTCCATATATAGAATGTTCAAATCCTGATAATTCTCAGACACAAGTTTGTATTGATAAAAAAATTGAAAGTTATCCAACTTGGTACTTTAAAGATGGAACAAGTGAAAACGGAAGACTTACACTTCAAACTTTAGCAGATAAGACACAATGTGTCCTTCCTCAATAATTTATGCCAGCATATGTAGAAATAGTAAATAAGACTCTTGCAATTGGAACTATTGGACTCCAAGTTGTTGTTGTAGCTATTTTAATTGGATTAATCTTTTTTAGGAATAGAGAAAATCCGTTTCTTATACTTGTGAAGGAGTACACTTTCATTCTTGGATTTTTTGCTGCACTTGGAGCTTTCCTCCTGTCACTTTTTTACTCTAATATCGTTGGATTTCCACCTTGTGAACTTTGCTGGATTCAGAGAATTTTCTTATATCCACAATTAATACTTTTTGGGATGGAATTGTACAAACGTGATCGCTCAATTGTAGACTTCAGTATCGTCTTTGCCACCATTGGTTCAATTGTTTCTGTTTATCATCTATATATAGAAAATGGGGGAGCTTCGAACATTGGCTGTGCAGCACTTACTCCAACTAGTGTCACTCAAGTCTCTTGTGCCACTCGTTACATCTATGAATTCGGATACATTACCATGCCCCTTATGGCTCTTACTTTATCTTTATTTATAATCACCATCTTGGTAAATTATAAATATATGGCCAGAGTGAAATAAATTCAAATAAAAAGCATCTCCATCATAGTGGAGATGCTTTTTATTTGATATACTATATATATGCATATTGATGAGGGGACAATCATAAAACTTCTAAACACTTCAGGGCTCGTCAGCAAGACTGACGTCGCAATGGCCTTAAAGAAAGCTAAGGAAACTAACCAATCATTAGGTTCTGTTTTGATGAGTGATGGCAAATTAACTGAGAAAGATTGGAATAGTATGCAGGCTGTTTCCCTTGGAATTCCTTTTGTCAGTTTGAAGGGGGAGCATATACCACCTGATGTTCTAAATTTAATTCCTGAGCCTATTGCAAGGACGAATAATATCATTGCCTATAAGAAGAGTGCTACAGGTCTTGAAGTTGCGATGCTTGATGTGGATAATCTACCAGTTATTGATTTCATAAAAAAGAAAGTTGGTATTCGTATCTTGCCTCGCATGACTTCCTCTGACTCTATTAAAGAGGCTCTTGGTTTGTATCAGAAAAGTTTGCAAGCAGACTTTGAAGATATAATTAAAAAAGAAAGTAATCAAATAAGGCCAGTTGTTGATAATTCTCTTTCAAGGGAAAAGACGAGTGATATTCCAAAGACAGAGCAAGAACTCGCTGAAGATCTACCGATTGTGAAAATTGTTGATACTTTGATATCGCACGCTATTCTCCAAGGTGCTTCTGATATACACATCGAGCCATGCGAAGAGTCACTCGTCGTTCGATATCGTATTGATGGAATTTTACATGACGCCATGGTTCTCCCTAAAGATACAGCTCCAGGAATTGTCGCTCGTATAAAAGTGCTTTCAAATTTAAAACTAGATGAGAAACGTCTTCCTCAAGATGGCAGATTTAAAATCGTAAATGATTCTGGGCGAGTTTCTTTCCGTGTCTCCACCCTTCCTACTTATTTTGGAGAGAAGACAGTTATAAGAATATTGCGTGAGAATGCCAAAGGATTCTCATTGGAAGGGCTTGGCTTTCATGGTGAAGCACTTGAAAGAATTCATAGAGGTATGAAGAAAAGAAATGGAATGCTCCTAACGGCCGGACCTACTGGTTCTGGGAAAACAACAACGCTCTATACAATGCTCGACATCCTTAATACGCCTGACGTAAATATTTCAACAGTTGAAGATCCGATCGAGTATCAAATGGCCCGTATAAATCAAACTCAAACGAAAGCTGAGATAGGACTAACCTTTGCGAATGGACTACGTACTTTACTTCGTCAGGATCCAGATATCATAATGGTGGGGGAGATTCGTGACGGGGAGACGGCAGGACTCGCTGTGAACGCTTCTTTGACTGGCCACTTGGTTCTCTCCACTATTCACACGAACTCAGCGGCAGGAGCGATTCCACGTATGATAGATATGGGGGTGGAGCCTTTCTTGATCGTTTCGACTGTCAAAACCGTTATCGCTCAGCGTTTGGTTCGTAAGCTTTCAGAAGAAAAAGAAGAGTATCTCCTAAGTGCGGTGGAGTTAGAAGCTTTAGCGAAAGTTGTAAATCTAGATGTTGTATTGGCGGCTCTAAAAGCTGAAAGTATTGTTGCACCTGCTGCTACATGGGAAGAGATTCCATTCTATAGACCAAAGCCCAATAAAGATTCTCCTGATGGTTATCATGGACGCGTAGGCATTCACGAAGTTTTAGAAGTAAGTTTAACAATAAAAGAAATGATATTAAAAAATTCTTCTGCTGATGATATTGAGAAAACAGCTAAAAAAGAAGGAATGATGACAATGATTGAAGATGGTATTTTCTTGGTGGCGTCAGGTGTGACTTCTACAGAAGAAGTCTTGCGTGTTGTCTCTGAGTAGCATCGCGTTTATTCGACTTACGCGATGTGATTTGCAAAATCAAAATGAAATTTAAATATAAAGAACAAAATAAAGAAGGAGCTCTTATGGAAGGAGTAGCAGAATCCCCAGATATGTTTACTCTTGCTCGTGATATTAGAGCGAAGGGAGGTATTCCTCTTTCAATAAAAGAAGTAACTGGAAAAGAATTCAAATTTAGTTTTGACTTAGAAATTTTTGGTTCTGTTTCTCTTTCTGAAAAGATAATGTTCACAAATAATTTAAGTGGGATGCTCTCGGCTGGACTGGCCCTCACTCGTGCACTATCAGTCTTGGAAAAACAAACCAGAAATAAAACTTTTAATAATATTTTAAAAACGTTGATTGATGATATCAATAAAGGTGGAACACTTTCGATGGGAATGAAAAAGTTTCCAAAAGTTTTCTCTGGAGTTTTTGTGTCGATGGTTCACTCAGGTGAAGAATCTGGTAGCTTACCGGGGACACTTAAAGAAGTAGGGGAGACGCTAAAGAAAACTTATGATTTAAACCGAAAAATTAAAGGAGCTCTTATATATCCATCCATTATTTTAGTCGCTATTTTTCTGATTGGAGTTCTGATGATGATATATGTGGTACCAACTCTTACAAAGACCTTTTCAGATATGGGAGTGGAATTACCTGGTGCGACCCGTTTCATTATATTTATTTCGACCTCACTAACAGATCACTTCTTACTCTTCTTCTTGGTTGTAGGATCTGTCATAGGGTCTTTTGTTTTATTTGCTAAGTTAAAGGCTACTCAAAGATATTTTGATTCAATTATTTTGAAAATTCCAATGCTGGGGACATTATTAAAAGAAATGAACACAGCTCGTACCGCAAGGACACTCGCCTCCTTACTATCCTCTGGTGTGGATGTCTCCAAAGCTCTATCTATCACAGAAGAAGTTTTACAAAATGTTCATTATAAGGAATTGATCCATAATTCTATTGGCTCTATTGAGAAGGGAGTAGCATTATCAGCTTCTTTTAAAGAGAATACCAATCTTTATCCAATCATGGTTGGCGAGATGATAGAAGTTGGAGAAGAAACAGGCAAGCTATCTCAAATGTTGATAGATATTGCAAACTTCTATGAAAACGAAGTTGATGACAAAACGAAAAATCTCTCGACAATAATAGAGCCAGTCCTAATGATCTTCATCGGAGCAGCTGTCGGATTCTTTGCTATCGCCATGATCAAGCCTATGTATTCAGTCATGGATACCATTAATTAATTTTATATGATAAAATTTTTTCAAATAAATAAAAATAAAGGATTCACATTAATAGAAATATTGGCGGTGATTGCTATCTTGGGAATTATTTCTTCAATTATTATTTTGAGTCTTTCTCAATTTAGAAACGAACAATTATTAAAGAATACCACTCTTGATGTTGTCTCTCTTTTAAGTAAGGCTAGGCAAAATACTCTTTCTTCAGTTAACTCTACAAACTATGGAATACATTTTGATAGTAACCAGGTTGTACTTTTCACTGGATCTGTATACTCGTCAAATAATTCAACTAATGAACCAATTGTTTTCAGTAGTAAGGTTAATATTCCGATTCCTTCTGGTTTAAATATAGGAGGAGGTAATGATGTTATTTTTGAGAGGTTAACTGGAGAGACTATCGGTGGTACAATTAAAATACAATTAACATCTGACTCTACAAAACAAAAAATAATTACTGTGGGTAAAATAGGTAATGCAAGTTCAAATTAAAATGATCAATAAAAATAAAAAAATTTTAGGGTTTACATTAGTCGAAGTTCTTGTGGCTTGCTCTATTATCTCTTTATCTATGTTTGCTCTAATGCAGACAGCGGAGAATGGAATTAGACTTTCAAACGAAGCTCTTACTAAATCACAAGCGAGTTTGCTTCTCGAAGAGGGGGCTGAATCCGTTAAGTTAATTCGTGATAGTTCTTGGACGACAATAGCTAATTTAAATTTAAATACACCGTACCATTTATTTTTTAATACAACTACAAAAGTATGGGAGCTAAATGCTAGTACAACTAATTTATCAGGATGTATTCCTAGTTATCCTATCGATGGTGTTTTTAATAGGACTGTTACTTTTTCTTCTGTAGGTAGGGATGCAAATGATGAAATATTGGCATCAGGAGGAACGATAGATACTGGAACTAAAAAAGTAATAATAGTAGTCACTTGGAATTCTCAAAAAGTTTTAATATCCAAAAGCTTATCTTTTTATATAAGTAATATTTTTAATTAGAAATGAAATTTAATAATAACAATAAAAAAGCCTTTACCCCCACACCTACTTTGAAGAGTAGAGCAAAGTGGGTGTGGGGGTTTAGTATTATAGAGATAGTAATTTATATTGCTATTTTTACTGCATTATCTATTGTAGTTATTAATTCATTTATTATTGTTCTCTCATCTTTTTCTACGATTCGCAGCAATCATGACTTATTGAACTCTGGATCCATTGCAATGGAGAAAATAACTCGAGAAATTCGCCAAGCCGATAGTATTGACATTCTTAATTCAACAGATGAAATTTTACAATTAAATAGTACGGATAATTCGTCTAACCCTGTTGTTGTTAAGTTTGCAAAAGTAGGCAATGCTTTAAATTTATATAGAAATGGTACTCTCGTTGGTAATTTACTTACCTCTAAAGTAACTTTAACCTCCATTTCTTTTATTCGCACCTCAAATGCAAAAAGTGAAGGTGAAAAAATAAAGATGGTATTGAACAATACTGCAGGTAAAATAAATAAAACAGAGAATTTTTATGACACTGTAATATTAAGAGGAACATATTAAAGAATTAATAATGAATAATAAAAACAAAATCAAATATAACGGTGGGGCAGCAATGATGGTGCTCGTTGTCTTCTTTGTTTTTATAAGTTTAACAATTCTCATTGGAATTGTTAGTCCAACAGTGAGAGAGTATAGAACCATCACGGACAATTTCAAATCAAAACAAACATATTTCTTGGCTGAATCTGGAGTCGAGGATGTTGTTTATAGACTCAAGAATAGTAAAAAGACAACTGGCACAGAAACCTTAGTGTTAGGTGATTTACAAGCTGTCACAGCTATTACAGATATTGGAGGAGGTAAGAAAAAAATAAGTACACTAGGGAGTACTGATACACTAGAACGTAAAATTGAAGTAACTTTAAATACTGCATCTGGAGTTTCGTTTAGTTATGGAGTCCAAGTTGGAACCGGTGGTGTATATCTAGATAGTGGAGCTATAAATGGAAATGTGTATTCCAACGGTCCTATAACTGCAAGTAGTTCTGGGAGTAACTTGATAAGTGGTACAGCGATATCTGCCAATAGTCCTTCGCTCATTGCTGATCAAAGTAATGGTACGGGGATTCCAGCTGGTAATATCATTTTTGGCAATACGACTAATACGCAAGATGTTGCTCAAAGTTTTATTGTATCAACTGCTAGTCCATTAAATAAAGTACAATTATATATTAAAAAAACTGGTAGCCCAAGCAATGCTGTAGTTAAAATCATGGAGGACAGAAATGGAAGTCCAGGAGAACATGTATTTGCAAGTGGGGCACTTCTTGCCTCAACTGTGACAACTTCTTATGGTTGGGTTGAAGTATCTTTTACAGCAAATCCAATTCTGGCTACATCTACAACTTATTGGCTGGTTATAGATGCCAGTGCTTCAAGTTCTAAATATTATACGATTGGGGCAACAAGTGGAAATAATTATACAAGTGGATTAAGTAAAATTGGTCGCATAGATGAGACTTGGAGTAATACGTCTCCAGCTGGTCTTGATTGTTTTTTTAATATTTATCTTGGAGGATTGAATGGATCAATCAGTGGAGTAGATCAATGGAATCAGCTTCACATTGGCACTGTCTCAGGTTCTGCCCAAGCTCATACTGTTAATGCTGTGAATTCTGGGGGAAATATTTATTGCCAAGTCGGTACAAATAATAATAAAGCTTGTATTTCACAATCAGATCCAGTTTATATATCATATCCGATTTCTGATGCAAATATTGTAGATTGGCAAGCGACTGCAACTTCTGGGGGAACATATACAGGAGATTATAATGTTAATTGGGCAGGGGCCACCTTGGGTCCAAAGAAAATTATTGGGAATCTGAATGTAAGTGGAGGAGGAACTCTCACTATTACTGGAACTTTATGGGTTACTGGTAATATAGTTTTAAATGGTGGAGGATTAATAAAATTAGCCTCAAATTATGGGACAAACGATGGTGTGATTCTTTCAGATGGATCAATTGCTATTTCAGGTGGTGGTCACGCAGCTGGATCTGGTACTACAGGTAGTTATATTATGCTTCTCTCTTTAGATAATTCTTCCAGCGCTATAAGTGTTTCAGGGGGAGCAGGAGCTGTCGTAGTATATGCTCCGTATGGTACGGTGGCTATCTCGGGAGGGGCATCACTTAAAGAAGCTACGGGGTATCGTATGACAATAGTTGGGGGATCAAGCATTACCTATGAATCTGGACTTACAGACAATAACTTTTCCAGTGGCCCATCTGGAACCTGGAATATAGATAGCTGGAAAGAAGTAGAATAAATGGCATTTTTGTGGTAAAATGGTCAAATGAAAGACATAAATAAGCTTATCGTTGCTAATTGGAAGATGAACCCGCAGTCAAAGCGAGACGCGGAGATTATTTTTAAAAATATTTCTCTATTTGTTAAAAACTTAAAAAAAATAGACGTAGTAGTCTGTCCATCGTATCCTCACCTCTATTTAAAAGACAAAATAAAAAACAAGAAGTTAAAATTGGGTAGTCAAGATGTCTTCTATGAAAAAGAAGGCTCCTATACTAGTGAAGTCTCAATCGGAATGCTAAAAGATTTCGGGGTAGAGTATGTAATACTTGGTCACTCTGAAAGAAGAATGGTGGGGGATACAAATAATATTATAAACAAAAAGATTTTAGCAACTCTGAAAGCCAAGATTAATCCGATTTTTTGTATTGGAGAAAGCAAGAGGGATGCTAATGGATTTTATTTATCTTTCATCAAACAACAAATTATAGAAGGATTAGCGCTCGTAACTAAATCTCAAATGACAAATGTAGTTATTGCTTATGAACCTGTGTGGGCTATAGGTAGTAATGCTGTCAGAGAAGCAACTGCTGCCGAATTTATAGAAATCAGAATTTATATTAAAAAAATAATAGCTGACATTTTTGATATTAAGACGGCTAACGAGATTAAAATAATCTACGGAGGTTCTGTACATCCAACAAATGCAAATATTTTTATAAAAGATGGCGGGGCAGATGGATTACTCGTAGGAAGAGATAGTTTAAATAAAAAATTATTTGGACAGATTATTAATTTAGTAAAATAAGTAAACTAAAATGAAATCAATAAAAGACATAGAGAACTTGAAAGGAAAGAAGGTAATGGTAAGAGTAGACTTTAATGTTCCTATGAAGGACGACAAGATTGTTGATGACTTTCGTATTAAAGCTGCGCTACCAACAATTCTATATTTACAAAAAAAGGGAGCGGTAATCATACTCATAGCTCACATAGGCGAAGATGGAGAGAAAAGCTTGAAGCCAGTTGCTTTGAGGCTCAAAAAACTCGTAAAGAATTTCAACTTTATTGAGTCACCAATCTTTTCAGATATAACAAAGAGAACTATAAATAATTTCAAGAATGGCGAAGTGGTTCTGCTTGAGAATATTCGTCGTGAAGCAGGGGAGAAGACGAATTCACCTTCATTTGCAAGGGGATTATCACGATTTGGAGATATTTATGTGAATGATGCATTCTCCGTCTCGCACCGTGTACATGCTTCTATTGTGGGGATTACAAAATACCTACCAAGCTATGCTGGACTTCAAATGCAAGATGAAATATTACACCTCTCGAAAGCCTTTAGCCCGAAGCATCCCTTCCTCTTCATTTTAGGTGGATCAAAGTTTGAAACGAAAGTTCCTTTGATAAAAAAGTTTCTTCGTGATGCTGACCATGTATTTATCGGAGGAGCGATTGCAAATGATTTCTTCAAACATAAAGGATATGAAGTAGGAGTCTCTTTAGTAGGAGGAAATAATTTACAGATTAAGCCATTCTTAAAATGCAAAAATTTAGTTTTACCTACTGACGTTGTCGCTGTTAAAGGGAATACTCGCCGTAATATAAAACCCAACGAAGTAACTTCTGAAGAAAATATTTTAGACATAGGTAAAGATTCCATTGAAGTATTGAAAGGATTAATAGAAAAAGCGCAATTCGTACTTTGGAATGGACCTCTTGGTAAATACGAAAGTGGTTTCAGCGGATCAACAGAAAGTGTTTTGAAAATTATTGCTAAAAGCAAAGCTATGAGCATCGTCGGCGGAGGGGACACTGTCGCCCTTATATCTAAATTGAAATTAGGAAGTAAAATAGGCTTCGTCTCGACTGGCGGTGGCGCCTCTCTCGACTTCTTAGCCCGCGGCACGCTCCCAGGAATCAAAGCATTGAAATAATTTTTTATAGTTTATTATGCCCAATGAAATTGAGCTTCTAGATCTTCTTTTGAAGAATAGGGGAATAAAAAAAGAAGAGGAAGAATTGTTTCTAAATCCTTCATACGAGAATGGTCTTTATGATTCTTTTCTTATGAGAGATATGGAGAAAGCTTGTGTGCGTATATTTGAGGCCATTGAAGCGAAAGAAAAAATAGTTATCTATACTGATTATGATTGCGATGGAATTCCTTCGGCTGTCATAATGCACGACTTTTTCCAAAAGATTGGTTTTGAGAATTTTACTATTTATATACCAGACAGACATGATGAAGGATATGGACTTCACATGGATGCGATTAAAAATTTTATTGATGAGGAAGTGAAACTTCTCATAACTTTTGATTTGGGAATTACAGCAATAGAAGAAGTAGTGGAAGCTACGGCAAATGGAATAGATGTAATCATAACGGATCATCATTTACCAAGTGAAAAAGGTTTGCCCAAGGCTTATGCAATTCTTAACCCTAAACAAGAAGGCTGTAAATATCCTGACAAGATGCTTTGTGGAGCAGGTATAGCTTTCAAGCTTGTACAAGCTTTGATAAAGAAATATGGGGAATATTGGAAGATAAATGTTGGTTGGGAAAAATGGTTGCTAGATATGGTTGGAATGGCAACATTGGCCGACCAAGTGCCTTTGTTAGATGAGAATCGCGTCTTTGCTTTTTATGGATTGAAAGTTTTACAGAAAGGAAAAAGGCCTGGAATGGTAGAAATTTTCCGTAAAGCGAATGTGGACGTCGCTAAACTTAGTGAAGAGGATATTACTTTCACCCTTGCTCCACGTATCAATGCAGCTTCACGTATGGCTGATCCTATGATGGCCTTTCTTGCTCTCTCAGCTACTGATTCTGTCATGGCAAAAACCTTGGCAGATAATTTATCTAAAATAAATGACGAGAGGAAGATTATGGTGGCGCAAATAATGAAAGAAGTGAAAAAAGTAATGAGCAAGAGAGAAGAGAAGAAGGTGGTAGTGATAGGGAATCCTTCATGGAGAATCGGCGTCTTGGGAATTATTGCTTCAAAAATTGTAGAAGAATATAAGAGGCCAGTATTTGTCTGGGGTTCTGACGGCAGTGATGAACTTAAGGGGTCATGTCGTTCTTATAATGGAATAAATCTTGTAGAAATAATGAGTGCGTTGCCAGAGAATAGTGTTACATCTTTTGGTGGGCACAAAGGTGCTGGAGGATTTGCTGTCGCACACGAAGAGATTCATTTCTTGGAAGAAAGAATTTTAAAAGTATTTGATGACTTTGAAAGTGTAGAAGAAGAAGCAAGTGAAGACGGAGTAGAAGCTACTATCGATATGGATGACATAACGAATGCAAACTATAACGTCATCGCCAAGCTTGCGCCATATGGAGTAGGGAATCCGAAGCCAAAATTTCTTTTCAAAGATGTATCAATATATGCTGTTAAAGAATTTGGTAAAGAAAAGAATCATATAGAGTTAAGTTTTCTAAATAGTAAGGGTAAGGTTGTGAAGGCGATAGCTTTCTTTAAAACAAAAGAAAGCTATAATGGGAAAGTAGAAGTAGGGAATAGGATAAATATGGTGGCTACATTTGAGAAAAGTACTTTCGGTGGTAGAACAGAATTAAGATTAAGAATAATAGACATAATATGATAAACAAAACAATAGAAATATACACAGACGGTTCATCATTAGGAAACCCAGGGAGGGGTGGATGGGGAGCTGTCGTTGTAGAAAAGACTAAATCCATCAAAGATGGATCGCCCGACGCTTCAGTAGAAGCGTTTAGGGAAAAAATAATAGAAGAACTTGGTGGATGTGATAAGGACACGACGAATAATCGCATGGAGCTAGCAGCTGCCATCGAAGCTATTAAATATATAAATAAAAAACACAAAGAATGTATTGTGACTATTCATGCCGACTCTTCGTATGTATTAGGAGGGGTAACAAATTGGATTTTCGGCTGGGAGAAAAATGGATGGAGAACGGCAAATAAGAAGCCAGTTATGAATCAAGAACTATGGAAAGAACTGATTGCCCATGTGAGAGAATCGAAAGCCACAATCACTTGGCAGAAAGTGAAGGGGCATTCTGGTCATGTTTATAATGATAAGGCAGACGAAATAGCTACAACGTATGCAGCTAACCAAAAAAGAAATTAGTTTAATAATCGTACTAATAGTAATTGCTTTAGTGCGATTTTTATTTTTCCTACCAGGAAAACCTGCATATCAAAATGTAGTAGGGAAGGAGGTAGTACTCGTTGGAGTAGTTAGTGATGATCCAGATATCCGGCTTAAGAACCAGCACTTGAATATAAAATTAAAAGATAAAGACGTGAACATTTTAGTCTTCGTCGGCAGAGAAAAAGAGGTTGCTTATGGTGATGAAGTTAAGGTTAAGGGCATATTAGAAGAACCAGAGAACTTCATTACAAACTCTGGCAAGGAATTTAATTATAAGAGATATCTTGCGAACCAAGATATTTATTTTATTATTAAGAATGCTCAAATTGAAATTCTTTCAAGTGGTAACGGCAGTAAAATATATAGTTTACTTTTCAAAATAAAGAATTCTTTCATGAGAAATATTAATCAAGTAATACCGATGCCTGAGAGTGATCTCGGTAATGGTCTTATACTTGGGGCGAGAGGAGGATTTAATGAAGATACCAAGAATGAATTTATAAATACAGGTACGATACACATTATCGCTTTATCTGGTTACAACGTCTCCATAGTTGCGAATAATGTGATGAAATTTTTTGGATTAATTTTCTCAACTACACTATCGATTATTTTAGGAATGATCGTTATTCTTTTGTTTATTATTATGACTGGTGCCTCATCGACGGCAATACGAGCGGGGATTATGGCGACTATTATGCTTCTCGGCAGAATGACAGACAGAAAGTACTTAGCTGGGCGCGCACTAATAGTGGCGGGGCTTCTGATGGTGGCTTACGATCCACGAGTGATTGTCGATATGTCTTTCCAGTTGTCTTTCATTGCAACGGGTGGTGTACTTTACCTTACACCAAAAACTCTTAATTGGTTTAAGTTTGTTCCACTACGTTTTGGGTTTAGAGAAATGGTAGCTTCGACTCTCGCGGCGACTATTTCCGTCATGCCAATATTACTTTATCTGACAGGAGTATTTTCGCTTGTATCTCTTCCGGCTAATTTTTTAATACTTTTACTGATACCCTACGCAATGTTTTTCATATTTGTTACAGGCATCTCTGGATTCATCGCACCAGTAATCGCAATATTCTTCGGGTATATTACATATATAATGCTCACGTACATACTAGGAGTAATTCACTTTTTTGGCTCGTTGCCATTCGCTAGCTTTACTATCCAATCTTTCCCATTGGTTTTAACAATTATAATTTATATATTTTTACTCAGGTGGATTTTTAGAGAGAAGTCTTAAAATTATTCTCTACTACTTCCCAATTTAAATTTGCAAAAAAAGCTTCTATGTATTTTTTCTTTTCTGATGGAATGTAGTCTAGGTAGTATGCATGCTCCCACATATCAAGACATAAGACAGGGGAGAGGCCGGTAAGCTGTCCTAATTGGTGCTCGTCTACCCATGAGATGATTAATTTATCACTCATTTTATCATAATAAAGAATACTCCAACCGGGCCCTCGAGTCGTAGCGACGAATTTGAAATGAGTTAGAAAGTTTTCAAAATTTCCCCACTCTTTTTCTATACTTGCATGCAAATCTCCACCCTCATTTATTTCTTTTTTACCACCTGAAAGTGATGCAAAATAATATTCATGATTTCTCATGCCATCGAACTCGAATCCGAAACGTCGCTGTAATTCACCTAGGACGAAAGCATTTTTCTCTGGGTCATTTTTAAGTTCATTTATTTTATTTAAAATAAGATTCGTATTTGTGACATATCCTTTATAAAGTTTCAAATGCTCCTCGATTGTTTTAGGGCTTATTCCGGCTAGCTCTCCTATCTCAAATGTTTTTGTTGTAAATGTTTCCATAATGTTTTTGTGTATTTAGTGCTAATATATAAAGTATATCATGGAACGAAGAAGAAAATACTTACCATATATATCCCTTATAATCCTTATTATTTTGACCATCAGTGTTTGGTTTTTAGTTTTTCAACATAAAAATAATAATTATTTAAAAGTTGTATTTCTAGATGTTGGCCAAGGCGATGCCATATATATAGAGGCACCAAATGGCAGACAAATGCTTATCGATGGTGGCCCTGATGCAAAACTTCTCGCAAGTTTAGCGAAAGTTATGCCTTTCGCCGATCGATCCATTGATTTGATTGTCGCTACTCATCCAGATATGGATCACATCGGAGGATTTCCACTACTTCTTGATAATTATAAAGTTACGAGTATTATCGAGAATGGCACCGTCTCTACGACTACTGTCTCTCAGAGCCTAGAAGAAAAAATAACAAAGAAAAAAATAAATAAAATTATTGCACGACGTGGCATGCATATAATTTTGGATGAAAAGAAAAATATTTATTTTGATATTTTATTTCCAGACGGGCGAGATATTTCAAATTTTGAAAGTAATGATGCTTCAATTGTAGGGAAGCTAGTCTATGGAAATAAATCATTCATGATGACTGGTGATGCATCTCTATATACTGAGAATTTAATAGAATGGAATGAAAAAGATAGTGTCTTGAAGTCTAACGTTCTCAAACTTGGGCACCATGGCTCGCGTACTTCATCAAGCACTCTTTGGCTTGAAAAGGTGAATCCCGAAATAGCAATAATATCAGTAGATAAGAATAACAAATATGGTCATCCACACAAAGAATTACTAGACAGACTTTTGTCTCTTAAAATTCCATTTTTAAGTACGGCTGATCTTGGAAACATTATTTTTGAAACTGATGGCAAAAAAATTTTTAGATAAAAATAAAACTCTCGAATTAATCGAGAGTTTTATTTAATGATTCCGGCTTTCTTTAATACTGCATAAGCTCCATGTTTGTTTATAGTCTTGATAGCTTTGGTTGAAAGTGTAAGAGGGAAGTATTTCTTTAGCTCAGGAACGTAGATTCGTTTCTTCTGAAGGTTTGGATATTTGCGGACCATACCAGTAGGGTTGAATTTAGTAGCACGAACAACGTTCGAGTAGCCACCTCCCATGATTGAGCCCTTTTTTGTTATATCACAAACTTTCGCCATAGATGAAGGTATGCTATCATATTAAATACACATATGCAAGCAATTGATCAGATATTCTATATAGTTGTACTTATAATGTCCGTAGTGATTCATGAATTTTCTCATGGCTACGCAGCATATCTACTAGGGGACAATACAGCTCGCCTAAGTGGTAGACTTACTTTAAATCCTATAAAACACCTCGATCTTTTTGGTTCAATTATTCTACCTCTATTACTGATAGTTTCAAACGCGGGTTTTGTAATTGGTTGGGCAAAACCTGTGCCTTATAATCCTGACAATCTTAGTAATAAGAGATGGGGGAATTTATTTGTAGCTATCGCTGGTATAGCAGCCAATCTCGTTTTAGTTATTATATTTGGCCTTTTGATTAGGTTTGCTCCGATGCTGGGGATTCCATTTGATAGTCCTTTCTACAAAATAACTTCTATTATTGTCATATTAAACTTGGTTCTTATTCTTTTCAATCTGATTCCTATTCCACCACTCGATGGATCGAAAGTTTTATTCTCTTTTCTCCCTTTAAAATACAGATATATTGAAAATTTCTTAGAAAAATGGGGAATGTTCCTTCTCCTCTTCTTTATCATTTTCTTATGGGGCAAAGTAGCACCTCTTATATTCGTTATTTTCAAACTTGTTACGGGGGTTTCGCTCATGTAACCAAACACTTGCTTTTTATAAGCCTTTATAGTAAAGTGTTTGGACTAGTCGCTTCAGACTATTTTTAATTTAATATGCCTACAATTAACCAATTGGTTCGCAAGAGCCGCAAAATAATCAAGAGAAAATCTAAAGCTGTGGCTTTGGCTCGTGGTTTTAATTCTATTAAGAACAAGCCAGTTTATTATCCAGCTCCATTCAAGCGTGGAGTTTGTACAAAAGTTTCAACAACTACACCTAAGAAGCCTAACTCAGCTCTCCGAAAGATTGCTCGTGTTCGTCTTACAAATGGTATGGAGGTAACAGCATATATTCCAGGAGAAGGACACAATTTGCAGGAACACTCAGTGGTTATGATCCGTGGTGGACGTGTTAAGGACTTGATCGGAGTACGTTATCACATAGTTCGTGGACGCCTAGATACAACAGGAGTTGAGAAGCGTCGCCAATCAAGAAGTCTCTACGGTACAAAGACACCTAAAGCAGCAGTTAAGAAATAATTTAAAATAATATGCGAAGAAAAATAAAAAACAAGAATATAGTAGAACCAGATATTTTGTACAAGTCTCAGAAACTTGCGAAGTTTATAAACAATATCATGCTTCATGGAAAGAAGGAGACTGCTCGTAAGTCAGTTTATAAAGCTTTTGAAATTATCAAAGAAAAGACTGGCAATCCAAATCCACTAGAAGTTTTCGATACAGCTTTGAAGAATGCAGGTCCTACAGTAGAAGTTCGTTCACGTCGTATTGGTGGTGCAAACTACCAGGTCCCTCGCGAAGTTCGTCCTGAGAGACGCCTTGCCTTAGCTATGAGATGGATGATAGATGCAGCTCGCTCAAAGAAAGGAGCACCTATCGCCGAGAAGCTTGCTGAAGAATTGATACTTGCTTCAAAGAATGAAGGTTCAGCTATCAAGAAGCGTGATGATACACACAAGATGGCAGAGAGTAACAAAGCATTTGCCCACTTCGCTTGGTAATAAAAATACATTAAATCTAATAATCCCCGTAAGGGGATTTTTAGTTGCAAAAAAAAGGGTTTTGTTGTATATTCTAAGGACAAAAGACTTGAGTGTCTACCTGTAAAAATCAGGTAATTTTATTTTTAGCAACATTAATTATATATATGGAAAGAGATTATCCACTAGAGAAAGTAAGAAATATTGGAATTATTGCTCACATCGATGCAGGTAAAACTACAACGACCGAGCGCGTGCTTTTTTATACAGGTGTGTCGCACAAAATAGGTGAAGTTCACGACGGGGAGACAACCACTGACTGGATGGAGCAAGAACGTGAGCGTGGAATTACTATTACTTCTGCGGCTGTTACTTGTTTCTGGACTCCAACTTATGCAAACATTACTGACAAGACCAAGAAGCATCGTTTCAACATTATCGACACCCCAGGACACATTGACTTTACAGTGGAAGTGAAGAGATCTCTTCGTGTGCTCGATGGAGCTGTTGTCGTTTTCGATGGAGTTGCTGGAGTAGAACCTCAATCTGAGACTAACTGGCGCTATGCTGATGAAGCAAGTGTTCCTCGCGTTTGTTTTATAAACAAACTAGACCGTACAGGTGCATCATTCGAACATTCATATGCAACAATTCTTGATCGTCTCACAAAGAAAGCTATTCGAATGCAAATTCCGATTGGTCTCGAAGAGAATCACGAAGGAGTTGTTGATCTTCTAAAAATGAAGGCTTACTATTTCGAAGGTGAAATGGGCAACAAAGTTATTGAAAAAGAAATTCCAGAAAACTTGAAGGCTGAAGCAGAAAAATATCACGCCGAACTTATTGAAAAGATTGTTGAACAAGATGATGCGGTAATGAATGATTATCTTGAAGGAAAAATTCCTGATATTGATACGTTGAAAAAGTTGATGAGAAAGGGGGTCATAGCCAATGAAATCTTCCCAGTATTTGCAGGATCAGCCTTGAAAAATAAAGGTGTTCAGCTAGTTCTCGATGCTGTTGTTGATTATCTTCCTTCTCCACTTGATATTCCAGCTATTGAAGGAACAAATCCTGATACAGATGAGAAGGATGTTCGTCCTGCTTCTGATGAGGCACCATTTGCAGCACTT
>Ga0172379_10001666_pt1 | contig 43157 bp, 52 predicted proteins | sample GrowelOW334metaG_FD_119756 | JGI IMG/M metagenome (GOLD analysis project Ga0172379, IMG submission 119756) | Groundwater microbial communities from an aquifer near a municipal landfill in Southern Ontario, Canada - Groundwater well OW334 metaG | ecosystem: Environmental > Aquatic > Deep... | reverse complement strand
GCAGACGTGCACTATCCCGCCGGGATCACCAAGTAAATGGCTCACCTTCTGGTGGGCCTTTTACTTGGGGCTCTCTTTAGAGAGTCGAACCCGCAGGGTTCGGTCGTCAAGGCCGCCCGCAGACGTGCACTATCCCGCCGGGATCACCAATTTTATAGATTAAAAGTCCCTATGTGGGACTTTTTTGATACCATTAAATAAATGAAATATGTATACACACTTAGTGACGCAAAACTGATACAGAAATTTGGTGTCGATATTTCAGTCTATGGGGCAGGTGCACCGAGCGGATACGTATACGAGGAAACAGAAGCTGGTCATTTTGAAGAGTTCTACGATGTAGAGAGTACATATGCTTGGTATATTCTTGAAGGTAACGGGACATTTGTTGTGGATGATGAAAAAATTATTGTCAGTCCCAAGGACTTGGTCGTAGTGCCACCTAATAAAAGAATCCACTACTTTGGAAAAATGAAACTGTTTCTTTGCACCTCACCTGCATTCAATCCTGTAAACGAACGGCATGTACGAGACGTAGACCCATCTGAGAGTCCTTATAAAAATTTGCATAAGCAATGAGCTTTTTCTTAGGTTAGTTTCAGCCCACTCAACTTTCATTTGTCTTTGACTAAATTAACAAATGATGTTAATATAAACAAAACTAGGAAGTATTTTATGTTATATGGTTCTGAATTAGTAAAAACTTATTTTCCAGACGCTCCAGAGCGTTGCTTATCATGCCCTGGGCTTATAACAGCTGCAGGTAAATTAGATACCTGGGCGAACGTTAGTTCAGCAAATGTTGACATCGCACTCGAGAGAGGTGCTATGGAAGACGAAGCGGCTGCTGTAATAGCGGACGTTATTGGTACTGCCCTGACCCAAGAGAGTACCCGATTAGAGCGTGAATTGACACCAATCGCTAAAGGTCTGTACGAAAATTGTGAGGATGGCCCAGACGATCAGCATTCATTTGAGGACGTTGTAGTGCGCGGCGCTATGTTTAAGGGTTTAGTCTCTGGAAGAGTCACCACAAGAGCTGATAGTTACTTCGTAGCTTGTAGAAGTACACATCCTGTAGCGGCATTTATTGGCGCAGACCATAGTTACCGAAGTGTGATTTCTAAACCAGTAGAGAAATAGTACCGGTTAAAGCCATTGCCGGGATTCCCACGTCTTATCTCTTGACGCCACAGTACTGCCAACAAAATGTAAATATTCTTGCAGAAATCTGCACCGTAAGGGTATAAACTATAGATGCTAAATAATAAACCATAAGAAATATTGACAAAGAATATACAAAGTGCTATAATACTGGGTAATACATCTCAACAAGAGCTGTAGGAGTTAATAAGGGAGATTAGTATGAAGAAGTTACTACTTTCTAGCCTAGCATTGGTCTTTGGTGTTTCTCTACTTTTTGTAGCCACACACAAAGCAAGTGCGCAAACGGCTAGTAGCAGATGTGTAGTAGAGACAATCGGTACCCAAAACGGCGCCGGCGGTCCACACAGCAAGTTTACCATTCAGGGTAATCGTGCATATATCAAGTATAAGATTAGTGGCGACAGAAACTGTAACCCTACAGTATCTCTAAAGTCATGGTACTCACCTTCACGTAATGGTGAACCACACGCTGCTCAGGTACTATTCCAGGAAGTTCAGCGAACACCTGGTCTTGGTAACCACCAAATGTCAGTAGATCTACCTGCAAATGGTTGTTTCTACCAAGTTGACTTTGTGCGGATCATTCCTAACCGCCAACCTGGCCAAAAGAATGAAATGCTCGGGTTCGTACTAGATGGTAACAAGAATTGTATTCCTAAGCCTCCAGTGCCTACCTACAGCTGTACAGCGCTTGGCGTTAGTGCCGCTGCAAATCGTACAGCAAAGATCACTTCGCTAAGTACTGTAGCTAAGAATGCTACTTACAAGCGAGCAGTTATTGCTTGGGGCGATGGTACGTACTCACGTGCTAATGGTAACCCTGCTGGCACAAGCCACCAGTATACTCAGGATGGTACTTACACCATTACGGCAACTGCTTTCTTCACCACATCTGAGGGTAAAGAAGTAGCTGCACCAGCTAGTGCTGGGTGTAGCCGTAGCGTTAAGTTTACTACTAGCCAACCCCCAGTAGTAGAACCTCCTACAGTAACTCCTCCTACAACAACGGTGACTACCGCTAGTACTGAAATTGTTACAGCAGCTGTTGCTAAAGAACTGCCAAACACCGGTCCAGGTGCTGCCGCAGCAATCTTTGGCTCAGTTACTACGCTTGCAACAGCCGGCCACGCGTTCATTACACGACGTCGCTTGTTCTAAACAAACGTTAGTACACAGAAAAGCCCGCCTCCTTGGCGGGCTTTTTATATTTAGATAGAACCTACTATTTAGAGATTGGGTGTATGCTTGGTAGTTCGTCCCAACGGCTAACATAGCGCGGGCTGCGCAGGAGGTATTTAGGCTTCCAGGTAGCTGCTGCCAGTTCAGCTGCAAACCGAATGGTCCGTCGGCCGTAGAGGTTATTGATGTTATCAAAGGCAGCCATACGACTCTTTGATTTGTCATAGTGGTCTGTATTGATAGACCCCAGTAGGTCTGTCTGGATCTGAGTATCTGGCACAAAATCGTGTAGCGTAATGCCCGCACGATGATATTGGATGTCCGGTCTGTAAAACTTTCTGAATTCATTAGTGATTAGGGGTATTAATACACCAGGGTCTGCCGTTGGCTGAGGGATCTTTAACTCTTGGTACCAAGACCTATAGCCAGGCTTATATCTGCTGGTTGTCGCAAATAGCGATACGCGACTACTTAGTTGGCCGCTACGCCTAAGTCTAAAACTAGCAGTAGTAATAAATGTCGCTAGGGCTGCTTCTACTGCTTCACTGCTGCTAGTGTCCTGGCCAAAGGTGCGAGTTGAGGCAATGCTTTGAGGTAACTTACCCTCTAGATCTAACGGACAGCATGATACCCCCTGAAGCTCGGCTACCATTTGCCGACCATGAATACCCATTAGCTGCTGAGCGCGCTGCGGCCGCAGTCTGGATACGTCTAGTGCAGTGCCTATGCCTTGGGCTCGAATTTTGGGGGCTAGCCGCCAGCCGATACCCCAAATATCTGCCACTGGGGTTATGGCTAAGTGGACCTGGGTTTTTTGCTCATCAAAATGTGAAAAGTCAGACGTTTCACGACTTTTCACGAAAGATAATACTCCACCTAGGCTGGGGTCCTTTTTGGCCCGTAGATTAGCTAACTTGGCAAGTGTTTTGGTAGGTGCGATACCCACGGATACCGGGATGCCAACCCACTTCAGGATCAAGGCGCGTACCTCCTTGCCCCAAGCTTCGTAATCCGTAATTGGTAGTTGGCTGAGGTCCAGGAACGACTCATCCACAGAATAGATCTCGATCCTGGGAGTAACCGAAGTCAGTAACGCGGTTATACGTCTAGAGATGTTGCCGTACAGCTCAAAATTTGCACTAAAACGCGCGACGTTATGTCGCTCGAACAACTCGCGGTATTTAAAAGCTGGTGCACCCATCGGGATACCCAGGTTTTTGGCTTCTTGGCTACGTGAGACAGCACAGCCATCATTGCTGCTGAGTACGACTACGGGTTTACCCTCCAGGTCCGGTCGGAATAGCCGCTCGCAGCTTACAAAGAAGTTATTACAATCGATTAATGCGAGAATCTGAGGTTGTTTCATAGGAGTTCCCTTTCTAGCTTAAGTTTCATATCTGTCCGTTCCGGCCAGCTACGACTTCTTTTGGCGCCGTCCCAAAAGAAGCAAAAAGACTCGTGCGACGCCTCAAAACATAGTGAGTGCCTAACCACCTCATCTGTCGTTGCAGCAGAACGCAAGCGGTCCAAAATGGTTTTATCAAAGGAAGATTTTGGACTTGGCTGCTGCAATCTATTCGACAGATGAGCTGAAGCCACTCCTCTGTTTGGGTCGATGCACGGGCCACACCCGGACCAGGTCATTTGTTCTCCTGCTTGAACCTGTGGATGGTGGCAGTGACGACACCCCATATTACGGCACCTGTGGGCACCTGGTGCAAATGGCTGATCATGAAGGCGTCCTCGTGCCACCACACAACAAGGTCGTTGGCATACGCCGTAATTGCCCGGTCTATAACTACTAGATCATTATTAAAAATGCCTAAAGGCTGCCAGCTATCACCATCAATTTGCATGAAATACGTGGCGGCACTATGGCTAATGAGTAGTTGGTTTAAGTCCAGGTCTTTTAGTGAGGCATCAATTGCCGGATTAGGAAAACCGGTGTGAACCGAAATCCCAGCGTCACCGGGGATATTATCGTGGTAAATATTTTCATTTTTCATGGCTAACTACCTTTCCAATTAATAAGGGATAAATGAGGGTTTAAATTGGAGCCAATCAGATTGGCTAGAGCCATCCGTTTATCACGGAAGACAGATAGTTATAAGCCTGTATGGAGGAATCCACCTACTAGTGAAAGCCCACACATTGCTATGTCTAATTATAGCACCAGGAGGCTTGGCTACTTCTATACTGGCTATATCTAGCTAGGCCCAATAGGAAGGTAGCTATCTTTTTGGGCTTTATGCTCAATTATTATATTTGGTTTCGAGTTTGAACTGGTCGAGGAATTCAACAAGTTGACGAGGGGTCATTTCGGCTTTAACGATGTAGCCATCAGCTTTTTGCTCAACGGCAGCACGCCCTTCCTCACCTTGTTCTAGGTTAGTAGCAATAATGATCTTACTGTGGACGGAGGGTACATCTGGGCCGCGCAAGCGGTTGAGTATTTCTGTGCCAGTTATATTAGGCAGCATAATATCAAGCAAAATAATATCGTAGGTATCTGTCTGGGCCTCTTTGAGTCCTTCGTTGCCATCTATGATGACTTTGACGTCGTAACCCGCCTTAGTCAGCGCTCGAGCGTATAGCTCACTAATAAAATGTTCGTCCTCAATGCAGAGAACTTTAATACCGTTTGGGGTTATAGTTTGGTCATCCATTGTACTTATCCTAACAGGCTTAGAAGTTAGACGCTAGAGGCTGAAATAAATCCCGCCTAAAGCTCTCTCATAGTCTATCTAATACCTGGCCTCCAGCTTCGTTTGCTTATCTTCTATACAGTGAGTGATTCTTGATCCAGCCGTGTGCATTGCGAGTAATCTCTTTATTGGAGCTGTCCTTAAGCTCTTTAGCCAGATTTGTGTAAGGCTGTAGCGTAAAACCAAACGTACTGCCCTCACCTTCCTTTGAGGAGGCCCAGACTTGACCTCCGTGGGCCGTAATAAGGGCCTTTGTTAGATATAGGCCTAGACCAGTGCCGCTAACCTGCGATTTGGTCCGGTGATTACGCGAGAACTTCTCAAACAAAGTCGGCAGTACGCTAGCTGGGATACCGGCGCCAAAATCTTGGATGGTCGTTTCTATCATACCCTCTTTATTGAGTGAACTACGGACTAAAATTCGTTTACTTTCACCACTGTATTTAATGGCATTTTCTAGCAGATTATTAAGTACTTCATAAATGCTAACTTGGTCAACAGCAACCTTAGGTAAGTTATTATCGATTTCATACTCGACGACCTTGCCGTGTATTTTGGCACGCAGTTCGGCATCGCTGACGCTGGACTTTAATACATCTGCCCAGGACTCTTCTGTAAGATGCAGGGCTAGTTCGTTTTGGTCAATTCGAGCCACATTTAATATATTGCTCACAAAACTACTTAAATGCTTTGCGGAAGCGTCCATGTTGAGCATGAACGACTGGAGCTCTTCGTTTAACTGGCCCGACAGCTCGTCCTCAAAGACTTCTATGTAACCACGAAGCATAGTAATTGGGGTGCGCAGCTCGTGCACGGCAAGCGCCACAAAACCTAGTGCGTTGTCGTCTTGGCCATATTTCTCTGTACGATCAAACAAGGTCACTATAAACTCGGTGCCGCTCGGGTTGTCACGGTTATAGTAGGCTGCAATGTCACATTGTTTAATAAGGCTATTGTCTTCTTTGGATAAGACGTGGACGCGCTCCCAATAGGCGGTATCGGTGGCCTTGTTATCCTGGCACTCGGTTACCCAGGCGTCAAGCGTGTGTTCGCTCGGGAACTCCAGGCGCAAGTTATCAAATAATGATTTACCAAATAATTCAGAACTTTCTAGACCACAATAAGTCATAGCCATGTTGCTTGCATTGGTTACTAGCAGATCTTTATTAAAAACAAACAGAGGTAGCGGCAAGTGATCAACGATGTTGACTGCCTGGCTAATCTCGCGGCGATGTTCTACTAACTCTTTGCTATTTTGTTGGCTAGCAAATTGGTAAACCTGTAAGACTAGATTAGTCACAAGTTCACGGCCCAGCCTTAGCTTACTTAGGTCAGGGGCAGCTGTGCCGTGGTGCTCTGGATCTATATGAAGCACGGCATGCCAGACGGTTTGAAGTGGTTCTAGTACCTTAGACGACACAAGATTAGAGACAATCAGAGACGTTATTAAGGTGGCTACAAGCGCAGCAGCACTAGCTTGAATTACATTGATACCATACGAGGCGTACAAAACCCCAAACGTCGCTACCGCTACAGTAGCTGTTAGTAGCATGCCAAGCAATATCCGGGCCTGGATCTGACGTTTTAGCTTGCTGAAATGATCCACCCTATCACCTGACTATCTGCTACGGTTTATAAATTACGTTGTTGGCTATACTGGTGGCGGTTATCCATGTCTGGCCGCTATTAAGCTGTATTGGTTTACCGGCTGCATCCTTGAACACAATTTGGGCCTTGCTAGCGGTCTTTTCCCAAGTACCTTCGGCTGCAACACCATCCTGGAATATATATGCCTTGCCGCTACCTATAGTTTGGTATACCGAATGGATACCATCGCCAGAAATGCTGTATGGGATAACCATGGCCACAACAACCTTAGGTGCAATTTGCGCCTTTGATCGTTCGTCTAGGTGCGGCTTGCCGGCTAACACTCGCTTGTAACTATTAGTGGCCAGGTCGTAATCGTAATGAACATTATAGAGTGCACCAGATATGGTTATGTCTATAGCGCGGGCAGTTGGTGCGTCACTAGGCTTCTCTACCTTGCGGGGGAAGCCTGTAAACTTACTACTTGTCCAGCCCTTACTCCTTTGGAGGTCAATTAACCCGGCCAGACTGGTGTACATATTGTGTGGTGCATAGCGGTTGCTGACGCGGTGGTATGGACCTGAGTTATAAAACTGATCAAGATCTTTAACCCCATCTGACTTGATTTTGGCGAGTGCTTCGGGGCTACCACCTACGTGGGCAACTGCGGCATCAAAGCCCTCTAACCAATCTACGTAGTATGGGCGAACCGAGCGTACAGGACCAACATAGTCTGGCTGGGCTTCCTGCCATAAGGTCAAAAACCTGGTAATGCCGCCTTCGGCGATGGCCTCAAATACCACGCCAGCCTGGTTAAGACCTGCTTGTGGACGAGCGTCAGGGCTATTTTCGATCATGATTGCCGTTACTGGCAGCTCGCTCTGTTCTTTAGTTACAGGTATGCCTGTTAATGGGGAATAAATCGGTACTTCTTTAGGCGGCTCTTCTTTCTTGACTTCAACTACAGGTGCTTTTGCAACTGGTGCGGGTTTTCTGGTTAGTGCCCATGCACCCGCCCCTGCCCCGCAAAAAATTAGTAATACAAGTGCCCCAACTGCAATTTGTTGCTTTTTACCTAGAGTTTTAAACCAAGCTAGCGGGCTACGTCGACTTTTTCGTGACGCCTTAGCAAAGCTAGGCTTTGTTGTTGCGCCTTCGGTTTCTTGAATGTTTTGAGGCTCAGATGCAGCAACTTCCTCAGGGGGTTTAAATGCTGGCTCATCTTCGTCACGGTTTAATTTTAAGGGTTTGCGTGCTTCGGTAGCGCGCTTTTGCGGCTTAAATCCATCAATCATAACCGTTATTGTACGCATTACGGTATGCCCACACAACCCCTGTGGGACCAAAATCATACCATTCAACTAATAGTCACGCTCCAAGACCCCTATAAGCCTCGCATGGAAATAACTATTCACGGCATCCAGCTTAAGATGTTAGCAAAGCAATAATTATGGTCCGCTGCCCCGGCCTGCTGAGCCAGAAGTTTTAGACTGGGATAATTGGTTCTGTTTCGTCGATGTGATACATCTTGACGAACAAGAATGCTACCAGTGACGTGATTAGCGGGAAGAAACAAGCCACTAACAAGGCATCCTGAAAGCCGTTAACACGGGCAGCCGTAACGGCCTGGGGTCCGTTCTCTGCCAGGTAGGATTTAACACCTGATGCAGAGATGCCTGACAATATAGCCAATCCCAGTGCTCCGCCAATTTGCTGCGAGGTATTTAGTATGCCAGATGCCAGCCCGGATTCCCGGTGTGGTACGCCAGATGTAGCGGCAATAGTCACCGATATAAACACCATACCCATACCCATAGCCATTAGTATCATTCCTGGGAATACGTCTGTCCAGTAGTTACCGTCGACCGAGATATGAGACAAGAAGAACAGCGCGCCAGCCACAAGAAGTGGCCCCACAACCAATGGCTTTTTGTAGCCAATTTTACCTACTACATGTGACATAACTGCTGATATGATGCCGATTACAAATGGTACCGGCAAGAAACTCAAACCAGTTTGAATTGGCGAATACCCCAACACGGTCTGGACATAAAGCGTGATGAAAAAGAACATCGAAAACATTGCTGCAATCATTGGCAACTGAGCAATGTTAGCTGCCGCGACGTTACCTATTTTGAAGATACTTAGCGGCATTAGAGCGTGTTTGCTCCTAGACTCGTTCCATATAAAGAAGGCTAATAAAGTAATAGCAAAGCCACCGAGCCCGAGCGTGGAGCCGTCAACCCAACCTTTGTTAGGGGCTTCTGTGATTGCATATACCAGTGCGATAAGACCGGCTGTGACACTTACTGCGCCAGGCAGGTCAAGTTTTTTATGGTCAAGGTCGGCTTTGCTCTCGGGGACGTAGTGATGAGCCGCAAAGTATACAGCCATCCCAACAGGCACATTAACAAAGAAGTTCCAACGCCAGTCCAGGTACTCTGTGAGAATACCACCGATTAACATGCCGGCGGCTGCTCCACCAGCGGCAACTGCACCCCAAATACTCAGCGCCTTGGCTCGTTCCTTGCCTTCCTTAAAAGTCGTGATGATGATGGACAATGCAGCTGGTGACATAAAGGCCGCTGCTAGCCCCTGTGCCGCCCTGGTGGCGTTCATCATAAGTGGGTCTTGGGCAAGCCCACAAAGTAGAGACATGATTGTAAATGCTGTTACAGCGTATAAGAATATTTTTTTGCGGCCGTATAAATCAGCAGCTCGGCCGCCGAGTAGTAGAAAGCCACCAAAGGCCAATGTGTAGGCGGTTACGATCCACTGCAGGCTGCTTTCGCTACTGTAGCCTAGGCCTCTAGATATTGAGGGCAAAGCAACATTCACAATCGTTGTATCCAGGACCACCATAAACTGCGCTACCGCAATTATCAGTAAAACTACGTTTTTATGCACTACTCTTCTGACCATAGAAAGCCCTCGTTTACAGACTAAGTTTTAATTCTTTACTTAGTATAGTATCAGATAATATTTAGAGAATCTACAATTTAGAGTACTGCGAGCTGGCTGTCGATTCGTCGAATAACAGTGTCTTTACCAAGGACGGCCATGGTTTGGGCGAGAGGTGGGCTAAATGGAGCTTGGGTTGTGGCAATCCTAATTAAGCTAAACAGTATGCCGGGTTTTTGGCCAGTCGTTTCCAATAGTGCGTTGAGCCGATTAGTCAGATCATCTGCTGTAAAATCACTTTCAGAGATTGCTATCCTTGCGTGTTCTAGCAGACTTTTCAGCTCTGTTTGCTCAAGCTTCTTCAGTTGCTTATTGGTACTTATTAATTCCGGGTTTACGGGCAAATCTTCAAAAAAGAAATTAGTTAGCTCTGGTAGTTCTGCAAAATATTTAAGTCGTTCTTGCACTAACTTAAGGACCTGCTTTTTGTAAGCTTCGTCGTGCGCTTGGGCATTTGCTTGCCAGAAATCTTGACAGCGGGTGTATATAGAGTCGATGTCAAGCGACCTGATCCAATAACCATTCATCCACAACAAACGTTGCTCATCAAAACGCGCCCCAGAGCGTTGGACTCGTTCCAGACTGAACTTTTCAATTAGTTCATCACGGCTAAAGATCTCTTGTTCGGTGCCATCGTTCCAGCCCATAGAGGCCAGGAAGTTTAACATCGCCTCAGGCATGTAGCCTTGATCACGGTAGTCCAGGATACTCTTGGCACCGTCGCGCTTGCTTAGCTTGCGTTTGCCATCCTCAGCCATGATGTGAGGAACGTGTGCTAAGACGGGGACTTCCAGGTTGAGGGCCTCGTACAAATTAAGGTACTTAGGCACACTAGCAATGTATTCCAGCCCACGAATGACATGGGTAATTTCCATCTCTGCGTCATCAACGATGTGTGCAAAATTATAGGTTGGCAGCCCGTCACTTTTTAATAAGATAAAGTCATCAACCGCTTCTTCACCAGCTGATAAGTCACCCATAACGGCATCATGCCACTGGTAGGCCTTGGGCTCAGACAAGAACCTAAGAGGCATACCAGGTAGCCACTCAGGCGGATTATGCGGCCTATAGTCACGGGCTAAAAACGGCTTTTTGGCAGCCTTTGCCTCGTCCCTTAGGGCTGTTAGCTCCTCGGGGGTTCTAATATCCGCATATGCCCTGCCCGAAGCCAGTAACTTTTCTACCCACTTAAAATAAACGGCCTTACGCTCGCTCTGGGTGTATGGTCCGAAGGGGCCACCGTTATCTGGACCCTCGTCCCATTCAATGCCGAGCCAGTTTAGAGTGTCATGTAGCGACTCAATTGCACCGGCAACTTCCCTGGTTTGGTCCGTGTCTTCAATACGCAGGATGAACTTACCGCCGGATTGTTTGGCAATAAGGTATGGGAATAATGCGGAACGGATGTTCCCGACATGCTGAAATCCTGTTGGTGATGGTGCGTAACGGGTTCGTGGGGTGCTCATATCAGATACAGTCTATCAGGATATGGCGTGTTGTGCCAAGGAGTCGACCAGAGTTACCTACAGACTATCGGCTATGCGCAGTAGCTGGTCGCTGTTCAGGTTGGTCTGGCCATCGATGTTAAACCAAACACCACCGTCTACCCAAGTGGCCTTGTTACCATCATAGATATAAATTGTACGACCATTCGCCTGGAATGTCTGATATGGTTGCTTGGTTGGTGATACAAAATTTTCTAATAGAGTTTCGCTGTTCCAGCCCGAATTCTTTTGAGTAACATTAAAGGCCCGGTTATCGCTGTTTGATTTGTAGCTGATCGTAACTTCACCTGGTTCGTATTTAATTGGACCAGACATGCTAAACCCGGCAGGCTGGTAGCTTGGCAAGTTGGCATTAAGCCCCGCCCTAGTGGAAGCCACTCGCATAGCAAGTTCTGGCATATTTTGGTATGCCAAAAAACTGCCTGCTGACAGGACAAGCAATGCTACACTTGCAAACCCGACGACTCGGTTGCTGACATGCAATTTCTTGGCGACCCGGTGGTGCATTTTGGGCTTTTTAGCCTTGGGCTGGGTGTGGCTAACGGCCTGCTCCATGACCGACTGGAACATGTCAGTCTTTACGGAAGTGGCAATCGCTGGGGCGTGATGACCTTGTATGGCCGGCACAGTAGGTTGCTGCCTAGTGGCGGTTGGAGCAGGTTTGACCGCTAGCACCTCAGTTTTAACGACTGGCGGAGTACTGCCAAACTTGCTGATAAGGTTACTCTTTTCGATGATACCAGCCCTGATTGCCCTACCTGGCTTGATGGCGTCGGTTAGAGTCGGTTTGGGCGCTACAGCGCTAGTACTGACCGCCGGAGCCGCCACTTTGGCATGAATCTTAGTGCTGGCAGGCTTCTTGACGCCACTACGCATGAGGGTCTTGGACTTTTCTGTCTGTTTGTGGGCGGCATGCGCGATAGGGGAAACTTTAGATGCACCAGCCCTGCGGCTAAAACCATCCAAATGTTTTGGCCCATCGCTCGCTGCCTTTTTCCTGGTCTTGGTAGTAGGCGCTTGGGTTTGAGAGGCAGTAAGCGGTTTGCCAGTTAAGGCATCGTACTTTAATCCGTTTAATTCTATGACGTGTTTCGTCATGTGTTTGTTGTTCCTACCTTAAGCGCTTTAGTCTTGTAGCAATATAGTACTCCTAAGATACTTCATTTTGCAACATAGTTGAACAGAAAATGTATGCACATCATAGGCCCGCGTCATATATACTATGTATCTAGATGGATTTCTTAGATCCCCAGAAAAAACGCTCTCATACTATCCGGCTTATCGTCGGCTATTGTCTGGTTGCTATTGCATTGATCCTGGCATCGCTGCTGCTATTGTTTGCTGCGTTTGGCTACGGTATCAACCGTAGCACTGGCGAGGTCATACAGAATGGCTTAGTGTTTGTTGACTCTCACCCAGAGCAAGCCACCATGTATCTTAACGGTCAGGATAAGGGCGGCACTGACGGCCGCTTTGTACTGGAGGCTGGCAATTACAACCTAGAACTTAAACGCGATGGCTACAGACCATGGAAGCGCGATTTTGTACTTGACGGTGGTAACATTGTCCGCTTGGTATACCCTTTCTTATTCCCAGAAAAGTTGGATAGTAAGGACGTCTTAAGCTTTACAACCCCACCGGACATGGTTAGCGAATCACCTGATCGTCGCTTTATTGTAATACACGTGCCAGATGCTTTGACGACGTTCCAGGTCATGGATGCTAGTACTAAACAATTTACAACGACAAGCATTGTTATACCTCAGGCTGTGCTGGGAACACACAGTGGTACACAGCGCATGGAGGCAGTTGAATGGTCAACTGACAACCGCCATTTATTGGTCAAATATAGTTTTGATGGTGGCAATGATTACATTGTGCTTGACAGGCAAACTCCTGCCGAGAGCTACAGTGTGTCACAGACATTCGGCAAGACCTTTAGTAGTGTTACGTTCCACGACAAAAAGTTCGATCAATTATATGTACACGACGTAGCAACTGGGCAATTGCAGTTAGCAACGACTAAAGACAAGCTGCTAAGCCCTGTCGTGACGGACGTACTTGCCTTTTGGCCGTACAAAGATTCTACAATTATGTACACTACAAATCTTGGCGCCGCTGATGGCAAATCGCTGCTTAAGGTCAAGGATGGCCAGGCTGCCTATACCATCCGTGAAGTTACTCGCGGCGCTAAGTATTTACTTAACATGGCCGAGTTTGATGGCGATACATATATTATTGGCGGCTCTGCCGCAGACGGCAAAGTCTATGTCTATAAGAACCCATTAGCGGTTCTGAAGAAGCAAAGCGGGTCTCTCCCCCTCCCTGTAGCGCTACTCAAGGTTGATAATCCAGAATATGCGACTTTCTCGGCAAATACACGGTTTATATCGGTCCAGGGGGGTAGTAGGTTTGCCTTGTATGATTTTGAGACTAAGCTTCAGTACAAATACGATACCCAGCTGCCATTAACCACTGGCCAAAAGGCAATATGGATGGACGGACATCGTCTTATGGTTGTTAGCCAGGGCAAGATGGTCGTCTTTGACTACGATAATCTAAACCGGCAGACGTTGGTTGCGACCGCTGATTCATATGTGCCCCTATTTGATCGTGACTATAACCAATTGTTTACGGTTGGCCCCACAGCAGCCGATGCTAGTAAGACCGGTTTAATCCGAACAGATCTTAACCTGGGTAAAGAGTAGGCTTCCATAAGGCTAGCTGCATTACATGTAATGCCCGAAAGTCTACACTTAAACAAGCACAAAAGCCTGTTGGTAAAGGGTTATTTAGCCTGCTAGCCAGTGAGTAAAGCGTTGCCACAGTGTCGGTGCGTTACTGGGCAGCTCGGCTGGCTGGGCTTCACTAGGCTTAGCGGTGCTGGCGACATTAGTGCTCGGATCTGGGGAAATCTGTTCGCCTGTTACAACTAGTCGGTTTAGGCTGGTACCGGGAGGATCGCAGGTAATAAGGGTAAAGGTCGCCGGCTTGTCTGGGAAGCTTGGGTATAACACCGAAACATCCGTTGGGGGCACGATCTTTTTATCAAATACTCTGTAGACGTAGCGTTTACCGTCCTTTTGGACATAAAACGTGTCTCCGGCTTCAAGCCGTTTTAGAAGCACGAATGCAAATTTGTATTTACCCTTATTCAAGATGTTATTTGCGGAGTGTCCAAAAACCACGCCATTGCCTATCTCACCAGGGTTTGAAGTTGTTGGATAGTGAACTACGCCCCTCTCGAGGGCACGCTGAATAGCCGCCTCGTCAATAGTTGGTTCGTCATAAATAACTGGTATCTCTACATTGATCTTAGGGATAATTATCTTAGCTTCTGGGCTGACTGCCGTGTTGCCCGGGTCAATGATAATAGACGTGGCGCTCACGTTGCGGCTAGGTGTTATAAATGGTGCAATAAAACGCTCATTAAAGAAGCTAAACAGGAATACTACTAAAACTAATGTCCCCATGCTCAGGCCGAATAGCAAGGATCGCAAGTGGTGCTTCTTCTGGATCTTGCGCCGTTGCCTAACCGTCCCAAGCAGATGTCGCTTAATATCACTGGTATTTCTTTGGTCGCGTTGGCTAGGGGAAAGCGGCCTTTGATGCCTGGCCGGCTTGGTGTCGTTAGTTGGTAAAGTCGGGCCTGCCTGCGAGGCGTGAACAGGCTGTTGATTGTTGGCGTAAAACTCTTGCCAAACCTGGTGCTTCTCATCATTAGGCAGGCCGGAATAGTAAGTGTGCCAATCGGTCTGGATATCTGCCAAGGATTTGCCAGAGTGGCTGAGGTCATACATATACTGCTGGTGCTTAGAACGATGTTTGACCAATTCTACTTCAGCAATCTCTTCTTTGGCCTTCGGCTCATCCTTGTACAAACTACTAATTTTTTTGCGTATCAGATCAGCAGCGGCATTAGCACTGTTGGGCTGAACAGGTTTGTCATTCTGAGCCGACAAGTCGTGCCGATTATTTGAATTGCTATCTGATGGGTTCATGGTAGCCCCTATTATACCTTTAGCACTTAAGTAAATAAAAACCCTCGTAAAAACGAGGGCTCTTATATTGGTACCGTGGGCCGGACTTGAACCGGCACGTCCCGAAGGACACAAGATTTTGAGTCTGGCGTGTCTACCAATTCCACCACCACGGCTTTAAATCATTACAGGGGCGTATTGTACTACACGACAACTTATGCAACAAGGGCGGTTGTTAGGGCTTCGAAGGGTTTATTTGGGTGTTGGAGCCACCAAACTGTGGCTTTTGCAGCTGTTATTACCCGCCAAACATCAACATCTTGGTCAATCTTTGTGGTACTTACTTGCCCGTTTACTGCTACGATCATGGTGCCTAGATGTTTGGTAACTATGTAGGTTTTGTGCTGCATCGTGAATTCATGTAGTGCATCAACTAACCTAAGTAGATCCATATTAAATGTGAATGCAGTAACAGAGCGGGCGTTTTTAGCCAGTTTTTGCAGTTGCGCGAAACTTAGGACTAAGGTCGTTGCAGGCCTATCGAGCAGCGTTAGTGGCGTAGCAATTATGTAGTCTGCCGCGTCCTTGGTTAGTGTGATCTGGCCGTCATATTTAGATACGAAGCTTTCTATTAGGATTGCAGTCTCGCTATTTCGCCCCAGATCCCCTGCCAGTAGTACTGCGTCGGCCCAGGATGCCTGTTCAAACCATGCATCTAAACTACGGCTAGCAAAGCTGCCACTTGGCGTACTAGGGCCAAAATCAGCCTCGGGCATAAACCGACCAACCGTTTTTTGTATAGCATCTGGCATAAGAACGCGGAGACTTCCTATGCCCGCCTTCTCTGACTCTGAGTATGCGCTTGCCGGGGCTGAGAAACCGTGCAAGTTGCCCCCTATAATTAGCAGCTTGCCGGCATGCATTTTGTTCTCTGGCTTGGACCACAGAAGATCTGAGAACAATGGTTCGGTGTGTTGTTGTTTGTGCCAGTAGTTTGAGACCATGATTAGTATATTATGGTATAATAGACAAATAATGGCAAACGGCAGCAACATCTAATGAACACAAAAAATCGTAGGCAAGTTACGAGATCTATCAGACCATGGCTAAAAGCCGATAATGAAATGCAGTTTGCCAACCCAGTGGCTAATGCTTTAGGTGAGCGTAATCGCATAGTAAACACCTATATGCCTGTTATGTGGCGTCGTTATGGATTGGCACGCGCTAACATCTTACACCGCGGTAACTTATTAGATATTGAGCCAAGAGTACAAATGCAAATTGGTATGCAGGTCTTGAAACTTTGCAGCGCTTCAAGGGCGTCATTCGTGTTGGCTGGCATGGCTCATGGAGTAGATATTAATACTGCTCAAGACATGAGCTACGATGTCTTAGGAAAGTATCTGGATAGTCTGGAACACACAGACGTGCCAGTCAGTGACTGGAGAGGTCTACCGGAGAAGTCTCTATTGTCAGAAAATGAGCTTGTACCGGCAGTTAACTTGTATGAGAAAGATGTTGATGCTTATGGCAAGACAAAAGCTACCTATTTAGGCACAGTTGGTTTAGCCATGAGGGGGCTTGTTGAGCTTGCCGACGCCTGCGATGACGGTGTAGTTTGGCCAAGACCAGGGTTGTCGCAGGATAACTTGCAGCGTTGGGATTTTGTGCCTGATATGTCCCCGGCTGTTAGACCCAGCCAGCTGGACTAACCTCGTGTCTTTTTAAACAGTCGTTTGCATCAAAAGTAAACTTTCCTGATACTTTGCCGCCAGCAAGTACCTTAGGTAGCCAATACACATCGTCTTCCCACATCTTTTCGTAGGGTATCGTCGATTGGCTATACCACTGTGGTTTCATTTCTTCACTCTCGGCTGGATCACCCTGCCAGACTTTTGAAATATAAGCGTGAACATACATATGCCACGGATTAGCGTCTGAATCTTGGACAAAATCTAGCTCAGCAACCTTCTGCCAGGATACCGGAGTAACGCCTATCTCTTCTTGGCATTCACGAACTAAAGCTTCTTCAATCGACTCACCCGCCTCAATTTTGCCACCCACACCATTCCATTTGCCTACCCCAAAACCACGTTTTTTCATGGCCAGCAGTATCTGCTCATCTGTAAGGAGGAATAATAAAGTTCTACGAATGTCTGGGTGTGCCCCGACTGTCATTTAAAGGCCGATGTCTATACTTATAGGGCAATGATCAGAGCCCATGACCGTTGGGTGAATCTCGGCGCTTTTAACAGTGTCTTTGATTGGTTCAGATACTAAGAAGTAATCGATACGCCAGCCGACGTTACGGGCACGGGCGTTGGCAAAATGGCTCCACCATGTGTAGAAACCGTTGCCCTGCTTGAACATACGGAATGTATCTACAAACCCCGCGGCTAACCAGTTATCGAACCCACCGCGCTCTTCATCGGAAAAGCCTTTTTTGCCACGGTTTGGCTTTGGATTGGCTAAATCGTCCTCGGTGTGAGCGACATTCATGTCGCCACAGTACACCACTGGCTTTTTGGCCTGTAGCTCTGCACAATATGCGATCATGGCGGCGTCCCATTTCTGGCGCAGGTCGATACGGGCAAGCCCGTCTTTGGCGTTGGGGGTGTAGGCTGTTACTACGTAAAAGCCATCATACTCGGCCGCAATCACTCGCCCTTCGCGGTTGGCGTCACCATAGCCGTCAGATATCAGCCCGTTTGCCTCAGCAATTTCTTTGGGGATATCGTTGATAACAGCAATTGGAGTAGTTTTGGTAAATATGGCGGTGCCACTATAGCCCTTTTTTGCCTGCGATGAGTTCCAATATTCGACGTAGCCCTCAAGGTCAATAATCGCCTGGCCCTGCTCTGCCTTAGTTTCTTGCAAACACAGAATATCCGGCTGGTGCTCTGCCATAAAACTCTGAAAAGTCTCTTTTTTAACGACTGCTCTGATCCCATTCACGTTCCACGAATATATCTTCATACCACAAGTTTCGCATCACATTGGCGTGCTGTCCAGCGGAGCTGGCCACCCGCCACTGTGGTGCGCAACTTGTGTAGTAGGCTGGCGACCTCACCCCATCTCTGCTAGACTGTAACTCGATGGCGTATAAACGAATCCTACTCAAACTTTCTGGCGAGCAATTGTCTGGCAAATATGAAGGTGGTATTGACCCAGAGGTGGCGGCATTCTTGGCTGATGAAGTCAAAAAGGTAGCCGCAAACGGCACTCAGGTTGTAATTGTGATTGGTGGTGGCAACTTTATCCGAGGGGCGCAGATCGCAGGCCACGGTATACAGCGCGTTACCGGTGACCACATGGGGATGTTGGCAACCATGATAAATGCTTTGGCTCTTACCGATATCTTTGAACATCATGGAGTGGCCACTCGTTGTCTATCTAATATTTTTGCTGAACAGGTCGCCGAAAAGTTTGTACACCGTTTGGCGCACAAGCACTTTGAGAAAGGTCGTGTAGTCATTGTCGCTGGTGGGGCCGGCAGGCCATACATGACTACTGATACAGCGGCGGTAGTGCTTGCGCTTGAGATGGACTGCGACGTGGTCCTTAAAGCGACTAAAGTTGATGGCGTCTACGACAAGGATCCGGCCAAATTTAGCGATGCAACCAAACTCGATACCGTGTCTTACCAACAAGCAGTGAGTGACGGCGCGATCACTATTATGGATAAGGCGGCAATGGGTCTAGCGATGGAACACCACATGCCTCTTGTAATTTTTGATGCTCTAAAACCAGACAATATTGCTCGCGTTGCTGATGGCGAAGCAGTCGGCACTAGTATTTCGTAGCCCTACTTACGACTGGTCTATCGTTGGGCTTGATTTCTTAATAAAGCGTACTATTCGCCAGCTCCATAAAGTATTTGCAAATATAATACTCGTGGCGTGCCCAATTATTGGCATAATACTTGCCTTGACGCCAATGATTCTCGTCTCCCTAATTGGTACCACCGGGTCAAAGATCGGGTGAAGATTTAAGATTTTACTTCGTTCCTCAGGAGTTAAAGAATTTACGACCTTAGCCGAGCCAGTTATGGCTTCTCGGAGCACAGGGTTACGCTCGTATAATCTCGGAGCAACGCTCTCGGGGTATTGTGACTTGCCGCAAAGTAAAACTATGGCCCGAATTTTGGTAGAACGTAGCCTGAAAGCTTGCATGACAGCACTTGCACCAGCACTCTCGCCAACCAAGCTGACTTGCATACCCTGCCTGGAGATGTCGTCAATTTGTTTTACCAGACGCCCTAGTTTGTCCTCCCATGATCCAGTAGATTGCCACTCTATGGCGCTGATCTCTATATTTGTGTTTTTGTAATGCCACAAGCTTAAGAGCTTGCGCCGTCCACTCAACGAATGGTCACCCAGCCCAGGGACGTATAAGATAACATCGACCAACTTGTTCATACATTGATAGTAACAGCTGATTCTACTGCAAACTAAAAAAGTCTGCTTATGTGGGCAGACTTTATTATATGGCGGAGAGAGAGGGATTTGAACCCTCGATACCCTTGCGGATATACCGCCTTTCCAAGGCGGCGCACTAGGCCACTATGCGACCTCTCCACTTCCGGTGCATACGCAGACTTTGACCACACTATTATACCTGATTTGGAAATTGTAATTTTACACCTTGAATGATAAGCCTCCAACGGAGTAAACTAGTATGCAATGCCTATCATTCATTTAGAAGACGTGAGTAAGCTTTATGGCTTCGGTGATGCTACTACTGTGGCTCTTGATGAAGTTAATTTGTCGGTGGAACGTGGTGAATTTGTTGCCATAATGGGCCCGAGTGGTTCTGGCAAGTCCACTCTTATGAATGTAATTGGCTTACTTGATCGCCCAAGCCACGGCAAATATATATTGGACACCCGGCATGTCTCTCGTCTGCACTCTAGCCAGCGGGCCAAAGTTCGCCGAGACAAAGTAGGCTTTATATTCCAATCTTTTAATTTATTACCGAGAATGACGGTCCTAGAGAACGTCGCTGTCCCCTTGTCTTACAAAGGCTTGCTGCAAACAAGGCGTCTTAAAAAGGCTTCGTCTATGTTAGAACGCGTTGGACTGAATGAAAGAGAGTACTTTTACCCCAAGCAACTTAGTGGCGGCCAAGCCCAGCGCGTGGCCATCGCCAGAGCCCTTATTAACGATCCACAGATAATTATTGCCGACGAGCCAACCGGTAATCTTGACAGTGCTAGTAGTCGGCTGGTCATGGAGCTGCTTAGTGATTTACATAAGGCAGGCAATACTATCTTAATGGTGACACACAACCCATCGCTTACTCGATATGCCAGTCGCGTAGTGTTTATGCATGATGGTAGTATTGTGGCCGATGAGCAGACGGAACTGGGTGAAATCCCGACCACACTTAAGCGAAGCATGTACTTTATGCCAAGGCGTACTGTCGAAGATGACCTTAAGGGCGTATCTACACTTATGAACACTATGCCAGAGGATAAGCCAATCGTTCTCAAGAAACCAGCTAAAAAGCCTGCCAAGAAACGTACATATAAAGCTCGTAAGAGCACGACTGGTGGTAAGAAGTAATGGTTACTGGCAACTTTAAGATAGCGTTTGATTCTATAAAAGCTTACAAGTGGCGCAGTTTCTTGACGATGCTGGGCATCATAATTGGAGTAGTAAGTGTTGTAACGATTGTTAGCATCGGCGAAGGTGTTAAGAAGCAAATATCTAACCAGATCGGGCACATGGGCCCTGATCTAATAACCGTTCGACCAGGCAAGCCGGTAACACGTAATAACTCTGGACACATTGATGCAGTTAATTTTATGTCGGGCTTTGTGGGCAATTCTTTGACCGAGAATGATGTCCAGGCAATAAAGAAGACGCCAAATATTGCCAAGACAGTGCCCATGAGCTTTGTGTCAGGGACGCCACGTGCTGATGGCAGAACATTTGAGCGCAATGTAATATTTGGTACAACAGAGGATCTGCCAGCTATGCTGAACCAAGACGTAGAGTACGGCGAGTTCTTCCAGGCGCATGATGCTGACAAAAACGTGGTTGTAATTGGCAAGTCTGTTGCCGAGGAGCTATTTCAGGAAACAGTGCCAGTTGGCCGATCCATGCAGATAAGGGGTGAAAACTTTGTGGTCCGTGGCGTATTTGAAGAGTTTGCAACAGCAAAGCTTACGCCTAATGCAGACTATAATGCGGCCGTGTTCATGCCTATCAATGTGTCAAAAAAATTAAGCAATAACCAGACTAACATCCAGCAGATCTTAGCAAAACCAACCGACCCGACCAAGACAAATGAGGCTGTTAAGTCTATGCAGAAACAGCTTTTGAATACGCATGCAGGTCAAGATGACTTTACGATATTAAAACAAGAAGACAATCTAGCAATTGCCAACACGATACTTAACTTACTAACTGGCCTTATAACTGGCGTTGCGGCAATTTCACTCTTGGTTGGCGGTATTGGCATCATGAATATTATGCTTGTGGCCGTGACCGAACGGACCCAAGAAATTGGTATCCGAAAGGCCGTAGGGGCGACTAATAGCCAGATCATGAGTCAGTTTGTAATTGAGGCAGCGGTTATAAGCCTTACAGGAGGAGTTGTGGGTATATTCGGCTCGTTATTGGCCAACTTCTTTATCAGGGTTACGACCGATCTGGAACCCGTTATTACCCTGCCAATCATGGGGCTGGCACTAGCTGTGTCATTAATAGTTGGTATCTTTTTTGGCTCCGCTCCAGCGCTCCAGGCAGCACGCAAGGACCCAATCGAAGCACTAAGGAAAATCTAAATGGCTTGACCTCTTTCAGGTCAAGCCATTGGTGTATTTTTATCTGAGGATGTAATTAGTTGATTCTCATGGTACATAAATCTCGATTGCTAGGGCCTGTTTACGGCGTCATGCCCTCTCCCAAATAAACGCATTATAAATAGCAAAATCACAGCGCCTATTATCGCAACCAGTAGACTACCTAGATTGAAGCCTGCAACTTCCTGGCCAAACACATTCATTAAGAATCCGCCAATAAATGCACCAACAATACCAACTATGATATTTCCCACGGCTCCCTGTTCCTCATTTGTGCCCATTAATATGGAGGCTATCCACCCCGCGATTGCACCAAATATTATCCATGCAATAATATTCATCATTCGACTTCTCCCCTAGTTATGGTTACAAGTATATTAGCTAGCCTGCCGCTTAGCTGTGACATAGCTAACATTATTAACAGTTAGCCTTAGACACCCTGTACAATGCAAGTATGCAAATTACCATATTGAGTGTCGGCAAACCGCTTGGTATGCCGCTACAGGCAACGGCTAGCGATTACATTAAGCGTTTACAGCCTTATGTTGAGATTGATCTACAATATATTCCGCAATCTAATGTGTCCCATGGTCACGATGCAGTTGTTAGAGAAAGTAAGGAGATATTGTCACGCCTACAGCCTAACGATACCTTGATCTTACTTGATGAGCGGGGGCGCCAGCAGAATAATATTGAGTTTGCGGAGACATTTCAAAGACTGTCTGGCCGACAGGGCAAGTTGGTGTTCGTAATAGGCGGAGCCTATGGTGTAGATGACAAGGTGTTTGAGCGGGCGCAGTTCGTCTGGTCATTATCTAAACTGGTATTCCCGCATCAGCTTATGCGGGTAATATTGCTCGAGCAACTTTATCGTACAGTGATGATTACAAAAAACCATCCCTACCATCATGTTTAGGTAAGTCCACTAATATCGTTAGTTACATTATGTCGTTGTCGCCTATGCTCTGCAGGCTGTGGCGTTGCCACCTTATTGATCTTATATCTTCGTAGGTAATACCTTGATTATCGATTTCATACATTGATTCTGTTGGAGTGTTGCTTGTTTGTGCCATAGTAACCTCCTGACTTACCTAGCAGTATGAGGCCTATAAAACTCCGTGACAGTGAGAAATCTTGCCCTGTTATCTCTCGTAGGAATAATGTGATCGTAGTAGCATAACCCGCAGCAAAATAGCAGCAATATGTAGGCTAAGTGCGATGCCAAAAAGGGCCGCCAAGCTGTCTAGTACATGGGTCTGGTTAACACCGTTACCAAACAGAGCCTCAAACGACACTAGCCATACTGGTGCCAAGGCCGTAGCCCAAAAAATGGTATATAAAATGAGCGCTATGCCACCTGCCCCACGGAGTAAACCGCGCATTATAATAGATGTCCAGTATTCTGATTGGTGAAATGACTTTGGGTGTACAAAAGATGATGAAACTTCTATGTCGCGGTTGACGTCGATGATGAAAGTTATTAGTGCCCAGGCAATCATATACACGGCAGCACCAATAACTAGCCATAGTCCAAACAAAGCGTAGGCGCCCCAACTGTCATCTCGGCTAGTAAAACTTAGGAGTGTCTCTTTTGCGCTACCTAAAGATGTAATGATGTCTTGTGACTCAACACCAATTTTGCCCTGTACGGCCACATGGTAGATGGCTAAGCCCAACATGGTCAGTATAATCACAACATAAGCTGCTAGTTCTTCGGGCTCGGGGCGCAAAAAACGCCATAACGTTCGCCAGGTACTGTGTGTTTGCATGGCTCAATAATAGCATGAGAAGTAATGCTTTGTTTATTGGTTAATTGTCGGGAGTGACAGGGTGAATGTGCTACCCTGGCCTACTTGGCTGGTTACGGTCAAGCTCCCCTTATTGGCATCAACGATGTTTTTCGCGATAGCTAGCCCCAGCCCATACCCATTCGTTCCCTGTTTTGTGCGGGAAAGATCGGCACGATAAAATCTATCAAATATGTATGGCAGGTCTGATCCCGGGATACCTATACCAGTGTCAGACACGGCTATCTCGACATTCTTAGCAACCCTGGTTACGGTCACGTGTACGACCATGGAAGGGTCCGAATATTTAACTGCATTATCTAGTAGGGTAATTAGTGCCTCAGTAATACTAACTTCATCGGCCCATATCGTGGCCGATTTTAATACGTCGGTCTTAATTGATATATTTTTCTTTTCGGCAAGTGGCGTGACTTGATTGACCGCATTGTTGACCACATTTTTAACCAATATTTTGTGCCCGGGCAGCTCGGTGTTACCTCGCTGGGCGAGGCTAAGCAAACCCTCGGACAAGGCTGTTAGCTTTTCTAGCTCTTCAATATTACTTTTGAGTTGTTGCTTGGCCTGTTCTAGCGTCAATTTAGGGTCCATGAGAGCGACTTCGTTCTCGCTGCGCATAGCTGTGATTGGTGTTCGTAGTTCGTGGCTGGCATCGGCCGTAAAGCGGCTCTGGGCTTCGTGGGCTTCTTCGATTGGTCTTAGTGTCCGTGCTGCTAGGTAGTAACTTAGTAACCCGCCCCCAACCAGGATGACGATATTAGTCATGACTAGTCTTGCTAGCAATCGTTCTTTGGCCTCGCTATAGGCGTCAAGGCGTTCTTGCTCAAATTGTGTCCGTAGATTTGCGGAAAAGCCCATACCGTTTGGTGTACTAAATATTGCCGAGGGACGCCTTAGCCCCCTACCAAGCTCATTAACCGATACCTGATAGATACTGGCGCTAAAAAATATACTTATAATCATAAGTATCCCTAGGTACAGACCGGCGAGTTTTAGCGATGTTTTGTGAAACGTCATATCATTTTGTGGTGCCAAAATAGTAGCCAAACCCGCGCCTAGTGTGTATCAGGTTGGCCGACTTAAACGGCTTATCAATTTTATTACGTAGATATCCTATATAGACTTCGACTGTGTTGGGTAGAATATCGGCATCATAATCCCAGACATGCTGCATGAGAGCTTCCTTGCTTATGATTCGTTCTGCATTGTGCATCAGATATTCTAGTAAGGCAAATTCTTTTGCGGTTAGGCGGATCTGTTTGCCCTCGCGCTCGACAATCATATTTTGGCTGTCTAGTGACAAATCGCCATAAGTCAGAACGGTACTAACGGTCTGGGGTGAACGACGGAGTAAAGCCCTGACTCGGGCAATCAGTTCGACAAAAGCAAAGGGCTTGACCAAATAGTCATCTGCTCCTGCATTAAGCCCCTCTGCTCTGTCCAGTACCCGGTCTTTAGCGGTTAATAACAGAACTGGGGTGTGATTATTCTGCTCTCGCAGTGCCCGTAATATACCGATGCCATCAGTGGCGCCCGGAAGCATACGGTCCAGAATAATCAGGTCATACGGCTCGGTGGTAGCCATCGCTAACCCATTATCAGAGTCATAGGAAACATCAACAGCATAGGATTGCTGCTCAAGCCCTCGTTTGATTGCGCTGGCAATTTTGTGCTCGTCCTCGACAATAAGTATTCTCATACCTTATATTGTACGGCTTAAGTTGAAAGTTAGCTGAGAGATTAGTATATAAATACTCCCGCTGATAGTATTCCAGCGGGAGTATTGTGTGTGGTTGACTACATTAGCGCAGAGTTTTAGCTGTCGTCTGAGTCTCTGTCACCACGCATACCATGGCCACCGTGGCCGCCAGGCCCATGACCCATCACATAGCGAAGATATTGTGTATCAATGCCGTTGTCTTTGGCCCATTTATCTAACTCTGTTCGCCTGGCTTCCATTGCTGTTTTACGTTCTGCGGCGGTTTTACTATCCATGCTTGCACGATCCGCATCACGTGCTTTCTCCAGCTCTGCACGCTTGGCGTTTATCAGGTCAGCTTGAGCCTGGGTAATTTTTTTATCAGTAACCAACTGAGCTACCGTATCTTTTACGCTTTGTTCCCGTTCGGTCTCCATTTTGGACCTTTGTTCGTCAAAGACTTGTTGAACCTGGGTTTTATCTACATTGAACTTAGACGCAATTGCGTCAACCATGCCCGACATTGGGCGGGTACTGGTATTATTTGTTGTTGCGGCGTTGGCTACGCCAGCACCAAGACCTGCCAGTCCAATTGTTGTTGCCAGGCCTGCAATAATAAATGGTTTTTTCATGATTTCTCCTCCGATTAATTGGCGCTGTTTTACTTCAGCACTATCAGTGTAGAGAAGTAATCTGAAAGTACGCTTAGCAAGGTGCGTCTAAACATTCATGGGGCTATCTTCTCATGAACATGAGAGTGGTTATAGGTATCAGTTTTTATCAGGCCGCCTACCTGGCAATAAGTAACATATGCCAACTGCGTAAGCAGTATGTCCTATCTAACTCAGTGTGTCGAAAAAGCTTTGGGCAACTTGGGCAACTTGGATACGTGCTAGATTCAGCTCCTCACCCAGTTCTATCCCAAGTCTAGCTTCTTTACCACCGAGTGCAGAGATCTCAAGTGCGGCTTGGCGAGAATCACTGATATCGTAGATGTCTAAGGGCCCACTTTCATCGCTCCAGAGGTACAGGCCATAAAGCTTCTGTGTTGCTGGATCCATCCGATCCAGATCACAATCAACAGTCACACTAACATGCGGGGCCCAACTAGGCTTATAGACATAAAGCGCAGTTGCATCTGTGCCATCTACTGGTACGCCTTTACTGAATGCAGCATAAGCTAAGCGACCAAGCGTGTGTGCTCTCTGCAACTTGTCGCTTGACGGCTTAAACTCACCGCTTAAAGCATCGTAAAACAGCGGACGAGAAAACAGCTCAGCATTGTTAGCAGTCATAATCATTAATTAAACCACAGAAGTGAGAAATGTCAACCTTGAGTTATTTGTTGCTGTATATGACATAGATTGGGATGGCACAGATTGCTAATACCAGGGCCAAGCCTGGCATGAAGGCTGGGATGAACTGCAGGTTGGCCTCAGGATGCTCTGTTACTAGCAACCAAGTTGATTTGATGACTACAACAACAAGCAGCAAGGCGGCTGCGACGTGGCTGAATGCAAATGTCCAGTCCGTCCAATTTATATTGGGTTTTTCCCTTACATAGAATATCTGTATGTAGCAAGCAGCTCGTATCAGTAAGGCTGTCGCCGCTAGGAACGTAGGGATAAATATTGCGTCAGAAATAACATCAATACTTTTAGTGAACAGCATTAGTAGCATGACTACGCCAAAGATCAGCAATGTGTGGGTTACTTCCCAGGTAGCATCTACATAACGATGTCTGGACTTACCGCGCAGCCTAGCAAAGCTCAGGTATGTCTCATATAAGAATGCAACTACAAACAGTAGTATTGGTAGGTAAATCAATATGTAGGCCCAGATCATCACAGTACTCCCTTGGGGTTTTGTTGTTCGTGCTTAACTAACCGCCGAATTGCTATTACTGTTAAGACAAATAGTACAACGTAACTAAGTGGGAATAGATAGCCAAACTTAGTAATGTCGTGGGTCTTAGTTAGAGCCTCTGACGTGGTCATATAGCCCCGTACTGCCCAGGGTTGTCGCCCTATTTCGGTCATCATCCAGCCCAGTTCTACGATAGCTATGCCGAACCAACTTGTAATTACAAACCCTAGCAACATCAGTTTGTTTTTTAGTAACGCTGGTCGCCATTTACGGGCAATAAAGTAAAGCGGTATTACTGCAGCTAAGATAGTGATTAGTGTCATCTTAATGTCAAAGAAAGTATGTATAAATAGTGGCGGCTGTTTGTCTTCTGGTGTCTCGTTAAGGCCTTGTACGGTACAACCTGGCGTATTGCATGCAAGCAGGCTTAGAGCATTGGGAATTTTAAAGTGTGGTCCAACTATACCGCCGTCTCCATCTGCCACGCCGCCTACGATCAGTGGAGCATTGTCCCCAGTTTCGTAATGTAGCTCAATTGCGGCCAGCTTTTCGGGTTCGTTACGCGCCAGGTACTTGCCGGTAATATCTGCAGTTATCCAGGAAAACACAAATGCAACTGCCACAAACAGCATAAGCCTCTGTACGATAAAGTAATCTAGTAGATGCTTTTTGCTATCAAGTTCACGACCCTTTGCACGGAATAGCCGCAGCGCGTATAGCCCTGTGATGAACAATCCCGAGGCAACATAGTAACCGGGCATAGAATGGAAAAATGTCACTAATGCCGATGTCGAGAACATAGCCGCCAAAACATCAATATTTTGGAACTTGCCGTCTACTATATCAAAGCCAGTTGGTAGATTCATCCAGCCATTTATACTGGTAATAGCGTAGGCGCTTAATGTGCTACCAACTATGACCATCAGCCCAAATACCCAGTGCAGAATTGGGGAGACCCGCTTGTTCCCCCACGTGAACATGTACAGTGCCAGGAATACAGCCTCTATCATAAAGGCATAGGTTTCAAACATAAACGGCAGACCAATCACTTCCCCGCCAAATTTCAGAATTCCGGGCCAAACTAATGACATTTGCAGGGCGATAACCGTCCCAGATATAACGCCTGTGATAACCAGTAGTGACATAATTTTTGCCCAGAACTTGGCTACGTTAGTGAGTTGCGGGTCTTTCCTGCGTATGCCCATCCACTCAAACCAACTTACTAGTATGGGCAACGTCAGCCCAAACATCACAAAAATTATGTGAAAGCCTAGGCTATCACCCATTAGAACACGTGCGGCGTGTAGACCGTTTTCCATGCTGATTCCTATATTGTTTATGGTTGCTTCGATTTTTATTATACTCATTTACTTAATTTGGGGTGTGACAACGATCACTCACGGGCAACCTTCATTTGTTGCTAAAAGAATCGGTGTTGGCCGGTAGTTTGTATGTTAACTGTTTTAGTAGCATACTGAGAACAGGAGGATAACATTATGAAGGATAAGCGAATGGGACAATCTAACTCGGGTGGTGGTAACGCTGTCTATTTCTTTGGCATGATAGGTGCCGCAGTGTTTTATATCCAGCAAGCAAACGGCTTTTGGCCAGTAATCGGGGCAATCTTAAAAGCCTTTGTGTGGCCGGCCTTTGTGGTCTACGATCTGCTTAAATTCATCGTATAATCACAGTCACTACGCGTCATGTAAATAAATGATTCCAGCTAAAATTTGGTATAATTAGCATGAGCGTTTATTACAATGCAGACGAGACAAAAATTAGGGGTAATATCGGGAGTGTTGCTTAGTGCTTTGGTGCTGGGCCTTTTTGCGTTAATTAGACCAGACCCTGGTGCATCAACTAAGCCACCGGGCACCCCTACCCCTGCTCCGGGCTCTGACACCAGTATGGGCGTGATGGATAATGGACATGTTAGCGCCGACGATGATATCGTCGTGGCCTTTAATAGTCTCACAGCACCTGGTATCACGACTCTAAATATTGCCGCCAGCACACCTGCTCAACAATTTAGGACTATTAAACGCAGCAAAATAGCCATAAATGACCAGACTGCTCAGATAGCTATAAATGACAAGCTCTACCCTCTTAGGGCGTATCAGCAGCTCCTGACTCCCAACGACCCCTCGGCAACTCAGTGGTGGACGAGCGACACCAGTTTGCCACAGGCTTGGAGTGTATCTACGGGCGGCAGCAATACAACCATCGCAATTATCGATACCGGTTTTGCGCTTGCCCACGAGGAGTTCGCAGGCCGTTGGTACCAAAACTCAGGCGAACTAGGGGGAGTATCTTCAGAGAACCCATCAAGGCTTAACTGTACAGATCGTGGTCTAGCTATTCAGGCAAACTGTAATCTTGTCGACGATGACATGGACGGTATTGTTGATGAAGAATCGGGATCTGCTACCGTCCAGAATCCATCCAAACTCAATTGCACCGCCCTGTCCCGACCGCTTGCAAAGGACTGTAACAATATTGATGACGATGCAAATGGTTATGTCGATGACGTAACTGGTTGGGACTTCATGAACCAAGATGCGTCCGTACAGGCTGGACAGCTTAGCCCTGGCGGTAGTGGCACTACCCACGGCACAATGGTAGCTGGTGTTGCGGCTGCCACCGGTAATAACGGCAAAGGAATTGCTGGCGTGAACTGGCAGGCTAAAATACTGCCAATCCAAGCCTTAGATGACGATGGCTATGGCGATACGGTTAGTGTCGGCATGTCTATATATTATGCAGTGGATCAGGATGTAGATGTTATTAGTATTAGTTTGGGCACGGCGTTTAATGATCCGTTTGTTAAGGAGGCTATAGAGTACGCGACTAAGTCAGGTATCGTTGTAGTTGCCGCAAGTGGTAACGATGGCTGCGATTGTATTTCTTACCCTGCACGTTATTCGGAAGTCGTTGCGGTGGGTGCAATTAACAGTTCTAACGCACCTGCCAGCTTTAGCTCTTGGGGTTCTGAGCTAGATGTTCTAGCCCCAGGTACTGATATTCGCACAACCACTTGGTCAGCAGCGAACAGTACATCCAACTACATCTCTGGTGTGGCTGGGACTTCATTTGCAACTCCATATGTTGCAGGCTTGATTGCTTCCATGAAATCATTGCAACCTGGCTCCAATCCGCTACAGCTGATTGGAGGCCTTGGCGAGTCTGCTACTAAACCATCTGCAATGGCAGGTCAGCCCTATAGCACTAAATACGGTTTTGGCACCACAAATGCTAATTCTACGCTAACCCGTATGTCTACACCAAAGACTGGATTGCAGGTGTATCAATTTACGCCAATACAATCAGGAGCGTACTTGCTGAATAATAATTCCTATGAAATCGCTGGTAATTATCGTGTGCATTCTTGTGACAATTTGTTTGGTACTACACCGGTATATGAACTCACAAAAGCAAATTCCGTATTTTATAGTATTAGCAAGATTGAGGTCCAAAGGGCACTTGCGCAAGGCTACACCGTAAGGCAATTTACTTATGCCTGCATTCAACAAAACCACGATAGCTATACTCTTTTTAGACTCATAGATATATTTAAAGAATTCCGTAACGACTATTCAATACGCTAGTATGTAAGGCTCATAAGCTACACAAGCCCGACGGCCTCAATACCGTAGGCTTAGGTGTCAATCCTGGGTTGGTTGTCTGAGCTTAATGAAGGGTCATGACCAAATGTCTCAGTCAATGAGAAATTATTAACATCAATCATCATGGTTATTATTCTGTTCTCTGCAGTTTCTCGCGCGGCTTCAGATTCCCTCCGACTCCTAAGGAAGTTAGCAACAGCTACCACGGCTTTATTAAAGCTTTCACACTCAGTTTCTTGAGCAGCCTTGTAATCTGGGTCCATGTGTAGCCATACCTCAGGAGTAACTTGGGATAGCTGATCGTCATCCATACACTGTATTTGTACTTGGCGTTTCAGAAAAAGGCTATGCTCCGGCACGATGGTGTTGTTTGGGTCTATGAGTCTTGTGGCATCTCGACAATCCTGGCGTTGCTCGGGTGAATTGCCACTAGGTTGCTGGTTCATGAACTTAAAAGTAACACACAGATTATTTTTTGCATATCGCTCGTGGTTTGTATCCTGCTGATAATTGCATACGTCATGTTCTCATAATCAGCTGTAAGATAATGTTTGGTCAGATGCTAAGGAAGGGCTGGCGACTTGAACGGATTTTTCTGCTTCTTGGGACGGATGACAAAATTACGTCCCATAACTTCGTGGGCTGTATTGATGACTACAAACGCCTTAGGGTCACATTCTTGCACGATAGTTTTGAGCTGCTGCTCCTCAATTCTCGTAATGACCGACATAATAATGCCCTTAGAAGCGTCGTTGGGGCTATTGTGTGCGTTTACATAAGTAACCTTACGGCCAAGGCCATCTTTAATTGCCTGTCCTACCTTCTCAAACTCGTCAGTCACAATCCAGGCAGACTTAGACTCGTCTAGACCCTCTACGGTTATGTCGATCAATTTAAACGCTACAAAATACGCCACTAATGAATACATAGCTCTGTCCCAGCCAAATACAAGCCCCGCGCTACCAATGATAAACAAATTCATAAACATAACAGCTTCACCTACAGTAAAAGGTGTCTTGCGGTCTATTAGGATTGCAATGATCTCTGCCCCGTCCAGCGTACCCCCGTAGCGGATAACGATCCCCACTCCAACTCCAACAATCGCGCCACCAAATATGGCTGCCAGTATTAAGTCGGAAGTTGCCGCCGGAATGGAATGCAGCACAACCGTCATGACCGACAGCATGATTACGCCAAACAGTGAAGAAAATGCAAAGCGCTTACCCAGCTTTTTGTAACCCAAATAAATGAAGGGCAGGTTCAGTATAAATAAGAATAATCCCAGTGGTAGCCCCAGCAGTTTTGCACTAACAATTGAGATACCAACTACCCCACCATCAATCAAGCTATTTGGTACCAAAAATGCCTCAAGCCCGATTGCTGCAACGGAGGCTCCGACGACTATACTTGATACACGTTTGACAATGCTTATTCCCATAAATTCCTTTTTGTATTAAAGGCCACAGCCCATATATAAGTGCTTATACATTATAACGGATAGTTGCCGCTTTGGCTTACGACTAGCCGTGAAGTGAAAGCTCGGCAAATCATTTACCTGGGAGTAAACTAATACTATGAACAACGACGTCATTGCCTACAACAATCAGCAGCAAGCGGATCGTAGACCAATATGCGAGCTGCTAGCAAGCGTAATCCAAACATCCTTGCCGGAAGCAGAAAATAAGCTGTGGCATGGTGCGCCAGTCTGGTTTATAAATGGCAATCCTATTGCAGGCTACAATGTGCTAAAAGACAGTGTCCGGTTGCTGTTTTGGAGCGGTCAATCGTTTAACGAACCTGGCTTACGTCCTGAGGGCAGTTTCAAAGCCGCAGAAGCTCGCTATACTGATGTAGCACAGATTGATAATGACGACCTCAGGCGTTGGCTGGATAAATCCAAGCTGATCCAGTGGGATTATAAAAACATAGTAAAACGCCGCGGTGAATTAATCCGCCTAGATATCCCCAACTAAGTCAGACGACCTAGCTGACTTTAGATTTTTTGATATAGGCAGGGACAACCCTGTCCGGCCGGTGAATACAGCCAGCCCAGCAACACGGTCGACGGACGCCTTCTAGTAGTTCTGTGATTACTCGCTCGACGTGTTTTTTCCTGGTTTCTTCTGTCTTGACGTTGATTGTCCAGCAGATCCATTCGTTGCGTGCTAGTGGCGTTAAGTCTTCCCACCGCTCCAGAGCGGACTCGTCAGATAATAATGCCCTGCGCAGGTCGGCGGGTACTTCGTGCACTACGCCAGTTGCTATTTCGATCTTAGTCATACCCCTACTATACCAAATTTTTGCCTTGACCTAGAGTTATGCTACTACGGCATAAACCATGTGCATGTATGTATCTTTGGCGTTTTTCAATTTTTCTAGAAATGAATCACGGTCAAGCCATACGTACGAAGAATGCTCCCAGCTCATTGTTATTTCTGGCCTAGCCTGTAACTTTGCAACAAAGAGTGTGTAGTGGGTCCCGTGTTTCGAATAATCAGTCCCTGAGTAAACCTCGTTAGCAATGCTCGCGTCTATACGTACGCCCGCCTCTTCTAGTACTTCACGCAACATCGTCTCTAGCATCGTTTCGTTATCTTCTAGAGTCCCGCCAGGAAGATCAGGGTCTATCCCAAAAGTCGGATGATCACTCCGATACATAAGCAGGTATTTATCGTCAGGATCAATTATTAGTAACTTTGCGATTTTTTTCATAAGAGTATTGAGTTAATCTCTGACCATCTTTAGGACATCGCGGAAATCCGAAATTACATAATTAGGGTTTAGACTATGTAGGTAGTCAATATCGTGAAAACGCTCATGTCCCGGCGGATAGAATAAGATTGAATCGATGCCTGCGTTCTTGGCGGCAATGATGTCTTTATCTGAATCACCAACCATTACTGCTTGGCCAGGGTCTCCGTTAAGTATTTCTAGTGCCCTTAGCAGTGGTTCGGCACTTGGCTTTACTTGCGTAACATCGTCACCACATACTACGACGTCGAAAAGACCTCGGATGTTGTATTTTTCAAGTAGTGGGTCAACTGTCGAATGTTTAGAGGTAGTGACTAAGGCGGTATAGCTACTAGACTTATGCAGTGATTCTAATACTTCAAGCGCGTCAGGATAGAGAGTCACATAGGGCACACTTTTGGAAGCAATTGTATCTGCCTCGGTGATTATAGCGTCAATTTCATCAACACCTTGCGCGCTCAGCTTCTCACGTAGGGCTTTAAAGTTGGCTCCAATCTCAGCGTCACTTAAAAAGTGACCACGCTTCTCAAGCGGTACTCTGAGTGCTTCCTGCCATAGGTCTAAAGTCTGAGCCAGATTACCATCCCAATCCAAAAGGATGTATTTGTAATACTTCATCAACACATCATATCAAACAAAAACACCCTGCTCACGCAGAGTGCTGATCCTTGGCCTCTACTAATAAACGACTTCCGAATTGAGAAACTATTCATGAAGGATTAGTTTGGCTAGTAACCGGGGGTGGGGAATGAGTCCATCTTGGCTCGCTTTGCAATGCTATGCGAGGGTCTTACGCCCTTCAGGGCTAGGATTTCCTCATGCACAGCTCGAGCTGCAAGTTGCGGGATGTCTATCACCCGCTCCCCTTCAAGACGTTGCTTAACGTATTCTGCTGGTGCGGACATTGTAATATCCTCGCCAAAAGGTGATGTAATCGTAACCTCATCGGGTGCCTCAATCTTAAAGGCATTTGCGAGTAGTAAATGTGACAGACCGGCAATAACCAGAATGCGTGGCGACTCAGGGATCTTTCTCTCAGTAACGGCCTTGTCAATTTGCCTGCCGATAGTCCGTAGCGCTAGCTTATCGCGCCCTATAGAGATATCATAATAGGCTTCGAATTCTTCCTTTTTTACTGGGGGACGGGTGGTTTCGACAGCCCTTAAGTACTTTTGGGCCGAAAGGTGCCCTGCTGGTACATCCCAACAGGCTTGAAGTACCCTACTCCCAGCAATCAGCTCGGTGAGTCTGTGCTGGTATATCTCGGTGCGGGCAGATGTGCGTGGATCGGCCTGGGCGATGCGGTTTAGGTTATTGAGATACATCGGCGACCAAGCTACTTGTTCGTGGAATACTATGTCGGCTTGCTCAAAAAGTGGGCGGAGCTCTAACGGCATATCCTTACTGTCATGGTGGTAATTCAGTAAGAATGTAGCTGAACCGAACTCATTTTCTGGCATGTTGATACGGTAGTCTTCGGTAATTTGACTTAGTTCCAGATTAGACATGGCTACCTCTATGAATGAATAGTTCAGTTAAGAGTATATGTATCTACATTAATCCGCAAGCATAACCAAAACAAAAACTTCTTGCAAGTGATATGACTTAGCCTGGTATAGCTATCTCGAAAATCTGATCGACGGGTGGGTACTCTGCCTTGATAAACTCGGCCATGCGGAGTGTTCGAGGCTTGAGTTGATATGTAATATATTTTCCTGCATCAAGCTTGGTTAAAGGAGGTTGATGATTGCCACTTGTTCCTTTAGTAATAGCCAGTACCTGGTTATAAATATTCGCTTGCAACGCGGTGTCAGTAACTTCTTCTACGGTCCCCATTGCCTGTACGGTTGTCTGTGATGCAGCATCAAATATCGCCAATGCGACTTGGGGGTTTTCACTGATATTGCGGTGCTTAGTGGTATCTTGCCGAGTCACAAAATGTATCTGAAAATTTGGCCCAATCACAAAATACATGGTTGCCGCATGTGGTACCCCTAGCTTACTAGCGGTTGCTAGGATACCAACATTGTGGCTCTCTAGGAAAGATTGCATTTTTGGGTGGTTTTCACTGAGATTAACTGTCATACATTCAGCATAGTCGAATGACCCTTTACATACAATGCTTTTGCCTTTTAGTTTGCCCCCTAGTGGACGAGGTTCAAGCTAGACGCTAGTCGTTGTAGCGGTTGACGAAAATCAGAGCAGCAGTTGTTACATCAAACTTTGGGTCTTGTGTCAGGGTATTGTAACTTCTGTCGGGGGATCCCGGCTGACTGAGTAACAGAGTATTTGGTCTATCATCACTTGTATCAGTCACGCATAGCGCTTCACCGTGCCTATTCTGGATGACAATTTTGTTAAGGATGTGGGTTACGCGTGACCCAGAATCATAGTCACAGTAAATGCTGGCATCCAGCGGATAAATCCAGCTAGGCTGAACACTGAACTTCTGTGTATCATAGACCCAACCGCTAACGCTAAGATTTGTTAGTTCACCTGATTTGAACGCATGTACTGCTATATTGCCAAGACTGTGCTTTCTGCCCTGGGGCTCATCGACTTTCGATTCGAACTCTCCAGTAAGTGCACTCCAGAACAACGGCCTCACAAAAAATTCACGATTTACTCCGGTTGCGTAGCTCATGAACCATATTAAATCACATAATCATGAAACAACCATAAGGGTAAAACAAAAACACTCTGCTTTCGCAAAGTGCTTTTGTTCCCACCTTGGACGATTATCGAACTAATCGTCGGTAGAATCACTGTCATATTCATACGATGCACCTGGACGAAACAGCACTAGTTGCACCTCGTTAGCTACGTAGAACTTTGTAAGCGTGGATAGTACGTCCGCTTTATGAAGATCTTCGCCCAAACAAGATTGCATCTTTGCTCCCCAAGCTCGGTCGGTAAAGTCAAATAATGGCGTAGGTATATCAACACTAGGGCAGTTGTAGTCACCCCCTACCTGCATACAGTGAAGGCAAAACACGCCTCTATTCACCTTCTGGCTGTAATCTTCGTTCGGGTACTTTCCATTATAGGAATCAATGGCTACTCGTGGTGGCAAAAGTCCGTACTCCATAAGTCCCCAAATTGTATCGCCTAATTCCATACGGAATCGGCTCATTAGATCTAGGATGGCTTGCCCATCCACCTTCTTCTCTCCCGAAACGTATTCATCTAGTTGCTCAAGTGGCATAGCCATACGTCGACCGAAGTAATCACAAAAGTTTTCTTCGTTCCTGTTCCAGCCTCTTTCGTTGAAGCCCTTAATTGCTCGTAAAAAGTAGTGCCCAATTTCATGCCCATAAGTCGCCTGATAAAGTTGTCTCTCGCTATCTAAGTGAATTTCTATTGGTTGTGATGTATCGCCTGATACATGGAGGCCAACTATTTCGCCCTGAGCAATGAAGCTATCCATATTGAAGTTATACGGGATACCTATTTTTATACTGGTTAGATCCATATTCAGACGGCCGTCATCGTCATACACCGTCCACTTGTCTATAAACTCTTGGGCACCGGAATGCTCAAAGTATCTTTCGATTCCATGATCGTATTCTATTGGGGTCTTTGTTTTTTTGGCTTCAACCACACCTTCAAACATTAGACGGAGGTTTTCGGGTATGTCATCGGGCTCATCGAGTGCTCTCTCAAAAATGTCCTTTTCATGTTGAGGATTAATCAACTCGTAGGTAGGGTCCGGAACAGCCGGAAGATCATAAGTATAACGCTCAATCATTTACAAATATTCTAAAAGGTTATATCAATATATGCAAATATCAAAAGTACTCTGCATGTCGCAGAGTGCTTATGTTTGGCCTCCCGCTGTGCAGCTCTAAGACTTTAAGCAAATTCGTCGTCTTGTTCGTTCGAGATACGATGTAAATCACCGTCAGCACAATCTGATGCTGCAATTTTATAATCATGTAACAGAATGCTCTTTAACGCTCCAACCTTAAACTTATACGACCAAGGAAGATATTGCTGCTCATATTCCATGGGGGGCGAATAATTGCTGAGATTGTCCGATAAGCGATGCTTAATAGCTCGAGGTATATCATGATCTTGTTCCGTAGCAAGACCTGCGCCGTGATATGCCGCTCTTAGCCGTAGGTCGGTAAGCTCGCCCGGAAAGAGAACAATCGTGCCTTCACTCGCTTTCATTAGCACCTGCCTATCTCGTAAATTCTCCTCGTCAGCTTTCTGACTAGAAGTTAGTGCAAATAATGCTTCTTGTACGTAGACAGCGGTAGAATGATCGTGGTCTACATATTGCTCTGCAAGCAAGGGAAACACTTCAAATGCCCTATTCTGCATTTCCGATATTGTTAATGACGCCCTTTCGGCTGATGCTTTGTCATAATCTAACATGATTCAATTGTCTACTGTCATTAATGATCGTGCAAGCATAACCAAAAAATATACCTCTGTTTTGCATAGGTCAAAGTGTCTATGGCTCTCGCTGGTAGACGAGATTAGAACTAATTTGGACTGCAACTAAAGTCGTACATACCGTCACCAAGGGCTGACTTAGTTGTTCCGCTTGGACACTTGGTACTTATCCAATTGAGAGGCCCTATGTTTTGATAGCCGAGCACTAAAGTAATTAGCAAAATAGCAGTTAAGACCAGTACTGTTTTTTTAGTGCGGCTAAGATTGTTCATGCTTATATCATACCAAAACAAAAACACTCTGCTTTCGCAAAGTGCTTACCTGTCCTTCAAAACGAAGTGACGGAGGATGCTTGGCTCCTAATAAACAACTTCCGAACTAATAAGCCAAGGAGGTTATAGCTGATCAAATTAATGTTTCTATTACGAATTAGATCGGCGGAAGCGCTTAGCACGCACCTTAGTGTGTCCGTAAGTACTTGGGTCTGGCATATCTACCATCACCTGTTCTTGTTCGCGCCGACCGTTACCATTACTCGCTGGTTCACGTCTTCGTTGAGCTTCACGAATGATACCTTGCCTATCAAGTTCGGTATTTTCAAGTACTGCCCTCTTGCAAACAATTGCTTCATCACCAACAATAGAGTTTTCGATAGTCGCGTTGGTCTCAATAAGTGAGCCTGCCCCCACGCGAGACCTACCAACAAATGTCCGTTCACCTCGATACTTATCGAAGTCATGTGGCTTCGCGTTTGTGTCACCAGACTCAAGGGTTGAACCATCTCCCACCCAACTACTATCGACCCAGACGTCATCACCAATAGTCACCCCTCTGCCAATATACGTATCATGGGAGATATGTGAATTCTTGCCAATCGTAACATTATTATCTATGACGGGCTTACGCTGGGGGTGACCAGCGTGTATAGTCGTTCCTGAACCGATTGTCGTGTTATTGCCAATGACACCATGCTCTACGCTTATTGTATCTAGTATTGCCCCTTCACCTACTATGAAAAAAGCTTTCATGATTGATTTACCAAAAATCATGGCGCGTGCACCAATGTCATAATGATTCAGTTGGTCTACGCTAATAACTGTGTCATTGCTCACGAATGCACCGTTATGATGAAGCTTGCCAACTTCCTGATCACCAGTGAATGGATTAGCTGCTAAGATTTCTCTAGGAATAGCAAACCATTCGCCGTACTGCTTATAATCTGGAGCGCTACGCGCACCGAACTCAACCCACTCTACAGTAATGTCGGTTGGGCCAAATGATGGATCAAGGCCTTGATTAGCCAATACTTCTGCGAAAGAAGGACTGTAGATTGTTTCGTCAAGCTCACTCACGCTACTTCTCCTTATTTTCAACAGTTATACATCCGTATCCTAGGTATTGCAACCATAACCAAAACAAAAACCTCTGCCGAAACAAAGGTCGAAATGCTTATGGCTCCCACTAGTGGACGAGGTTCGAGCTATTTCGGGGCGTAAGGATTTGCCCAGCTTCCCCGTTGATATGCAAAGACTTCGCCAAAACTGATATCTTGGCTCTCTACGCCCCTTGCGATGGCTAACATAGGTGCATGTGTAACAACTACAAGTTCCTGAGTACCATCATAGGTAACGTCCATCTCATCGAGGGCATTATTAATTAAGAAATCCAGGTCTTTTATAACCCATGGGTTATTCCCTGCTTCATTAATGATGTCGCATAGTACAGGCTCAATACCTATGCCCTCACCGATAATCTCAGCAGTCTCCGCTGCACGAGGAGCATCAGAAGAAAGCAAGATGGTACTCGCGCCCAGGCCTCGAGCAAGCAAATTATCTCGTGCAGAGGGAGCATGAAATATGCGACCAGCTTCATCTAGGCGGCGAGTATGGCGATCATAACTACCATGTCGTACTAAGTAAAATTCGTTGGCTTCACCCATGGTCAACCTCCTGTATTTATTGAGCTAATTCTCTAGCTTAACAGAGTTTTTAGTTCGTGCATTTTGCTCGCTAGAATCTGAAGAGATTCTTGAGACACAGGGTCGTCATAAGTGTATGCACCGGGCTCTCTATAGTTAGCAAATTGATCTGATTCATATACGCCATTACGCCGATAACCATACAAGCTCATATATGTAACTTGTCCTTCATGGCCCTCTAGGACAAGTGTGTCTCGACCCCCCGCGAAGCCAGAGTAACTACTCGAGTGGTGTGTGAATGACATAACGAGCGGAAATTTACCAGATTCAGTAGGTGTAGCAAAAAACTGATAGGTTGTTACGGGGCTGTCGTAGCGACCCGTACCTTTGGTAGTTTCACCAAATGCAAATATTGCTGGCTTATCTTCAGTCGCCGGCACAACAAAGTAACCTGTATCTCTATCTTTACTTGGTTGACCAATGTCAGCATCGGCAACCTGATTCATGTCCCACAGTTCCTCTAAGAACCGTACTGTATCATGAGGATAAAAATCACCATCCCTAATCTCGAGTTCCGGTAACTTAAGGCCGCCTCTACCTATCTCATATTCAACGTTAGCTTCAGATTCGTATCTTGCCATCACAACTCCTTTTGAGTAATTATCCGCCGCGGTCATAATATTGCAAGCTTAACCAGAAAATAAACCTCTGCTGAGACAGAAGTAAAAGTGATTAGGCCTCCCCTCCTATATATACGACTTCCGAACTTATAACCCAGTTTCAGATAATATTCTAGATACCGTTTCTTCCACCGTACTGGATTGTGAAATTATTCTTTCAAGTTGATGTTTTGAGCGGTGAGCCGCCGCATACCATTCTTTCATGTCCTCTACTCCAAAATCAGATTTTCTCGTGGCGTGCCTTCGGACAGTTTCATCGAAGCTAATATCAAAATAATAAATATAGTTTTCCCCAGAGTGCTTACTGAATATTTCGTCCAAAATCTTATCGTAAGATTTAACCCCGAGTATCCCTTCCAATATAACGTTGTATCCGTCCTCTAATGCGACAAGTACATCGTTGGTAATCATTTTGTGGATGGTAGCAGAATTGAGCTTGCTCCCGCCACCGGCTGGCTTAAAGATAAACCGGTAATGGTATTGCTCGATTAGTGCAACCCGGTCCGCAGCCTTTTCAAAAAGAAGCTTTGACACGGTTGTTTTCCCAGAACCAGAAGGCCCCCTTAAAACTACAAGTTTCGTTCCACTCATCCCTAAACTATAGCAAACAAAAACACTCTGCTTTCGCAAAGTGATTATGTTTGGTTTTCGCTGGTGAACTAGGTTTGAACTAAGACTATTGATTGACCAGAACTTCTGCAAGCTTTCGGACATTAGAAAATAGATCTAAACTGGCCATATCCTCAGGCTTTACAAATCTCAGCTCTTGGCATTCGTCGGATGGTGTAAAATCAAGATCCTTTAGGGTAATCTCATATATCACATTCGCGATATAGGTATCTGCATTCTCGCGTTTGGCGGTAATGAAATGTATTGGATTCTCCGAGATACTAGTTATTACTAACCCAGTTTCTTCTTTGATCTCGCGTTCTAGGCATTGTCGTGGGTCTTCGCCGTGATCTAGCCCCCCGCCAAGCAGTTCCCATTTCCCGTTATCTTCCAAGGATAGTAAGTAGCGACCCTGTTCGTCAATTACCACGCCCTTAACGCTCACTCTGTAGTAAGATTGTTCATTCATGCCACAAGTATAGCAAAACAAAAACACTCTGCTCCCGTAAAGTGCTTAACTGCCCTTCAAAACGAAGTGACGGAGGATGCTTGGCTATCCCTAATAAATGGCTATCGAGCTAGTTTCGAGGGAGTGCAATGCCAGCCTGCTTAGCAGCAGAGAGCAGTTCCGCATTTAGTGTTAGCAGTTTATCTTCGAGTGATTTTTTACCAAAATCTTTATCAGTGATAGTGCCAGATTGTAAGTTTGCGATCATATTGTAAATTTCTTTAACGTCACTTTGATATGCGTCAACTTTCGCAGTTAGCTCATCTATTTTGTCATCTATCGGGCGTAATCGATTTATCACAGCAACAGAATCAGTCTGTAATTCTTTGACATTGCTCTCAACATGCCCCAGCCGTTGTTCAACTCCATTAAGCCGTTGTTCGACTCCGTCCAGCCGTTGTTCAACCCCATCAAGCCTTTGTTCGACTCCGTCCAGCCGTTGCTCGACTCCATCAAAGCGTGGTGCAACCAGCTCTTCAAAACCGTCATTGAACACGGTTCGTATTGCAGCGATGTCGTCTTTAGTCAAACTCATATGTCAATTTTAGCATAAACCAAAAACACTCTGCATATCGCAAAGTGCTTAACTGCCCTTCAAAACGAAGTGACGGAGGGTGCTTGGCTACCTCTAGTAAATGAAATTCGAACTAACGATCAGTCAAGCTTTCAATAGCAGTTAATAATCCCTGATTTCTGAGCCCCCATTTGCCTAAATCAATATCTACTTCAACGCCAATTTCTTCCATTGAATCGCCCGAGATACCAATAATAGGCACCTCTATCTCACATACTTCTAAAATCTTCTTAATAATTCGTGCATCACGACCACGACCTAGTCCATATTCATGCGCCAAAACTACCTCACGAGGTTGAGGGGCTTTTACTCTACCGAACAATCCCTTTTTGGTAGGTTCTGTTCCGTCTAATGGGAAGGTGTGCCTGAATTCGGTGGGGCGCTTATTGGGGTCCAAGGTTCCGTCAAGTAATATTACGTCGACTTCGATTTCATGAGACAGCATCTTACTAATGTATTCCTGTGCACGGAGAAGAGAATCCGCACAACCCACTATTTCATGAGCAGTTTCTTGAATCGCAGGCTTAATATGCTCATAAATTATTTCAGCATCATCTTCAAAAATCAGTAAGTTTGCCATAGTCTACTATTATACAATTCTACGACAATTTGTCAATGATATACTCTAACCCAAACAGAGGTCAGAATGCTCACCTACCCTTCAAAATAAAGTGACGGAGGATGCTCGGCTCCCCCTAATAAACGACTTCCGAACTACAAGAGCTCAGTATCCAGGATTTACATCACTCCAGAAATAAGGATTCTCTTCTCCATAATATGGTTCCCCTGCACATTGGATTAGTGTTGCTGGGTCTACGGAAGTAAGATTGT
>Ga0172379_10001665_pt1 | contig 43158 bp, 38 predicted proteins | sample GrowelOW334metaG_FD_119756 | JGI IMG/M metagenome (GOLD analysis project Ga0172379, IMG submission 119756) | Groundwater microbial communities from an aquifer near a municipal landfill in Southern Ontario, Canada - Groundwater well OW334 metaG | ecosystem: Environmental > Aquatic > Deep... | reverse complement strand
TTCTATTAAGTATAAATAATTGGCAGCTTCGCCTCTTGTGATGGTTTTTCCCATTTTGAACATGTCCTGATTGCCTTCTTCGATTATTCCCATTTCATATGCTTTTTTTGCCAAAGGTGCGAGTTCTGATTTTTCTGAGATATCTCTGAACGGCATGTCTACCCGATCTAATTGATTTATTCCTATTCCCAAAGTTTGAAACATCGTTTCGAGTGCCATTCGTTTTGCAACTGACATGTTGACTCCAAATTCTGTGTTTGCGTAATATTTAAGAATTTCCAAATCAATAGCCGTTTGGAGATATGGGGCATAATCTGCGTCGTTTTTAGTGTCCAAATACGGAAGTTTGATGTTTATGGAAAGAGGTGCTTTTCCGTATGTGATTATAAATTTATACAAATCAGGCATCTTTAATGGGCTGTCCGGCATAAACATATTATTTGCTTCTTCCGGCAGCATTCCTTCATCCGAAAGTGTCTTTATTTCTTTGTAGTATTTGTGTGTCGATGGAACATCGGAATAGAACGCAAAAGCGCTATTTGTAAGTACTAAAATGCTTATTCCTAAGCCGAAAAATAGCGATATAATTTTTTTCATTTTCATGAGGGTTATGGATTTTGTTTAAGGGGATGACGTGTGCTATTTTAAGCTGAAGGACGGATTAAAAGCAATTGATAATTTGGCTATTTAATGCTATAATTTAAAGATTTATTGCTACAAATATGCCTGAAAAAAATCCCATTACCAACACTATAAGACAAGTTTGCTTCATGGTTGTTTCCGTGGCTCTTGTTTTTGGGACTTTTTATTATGAAAATCGTGATTTTAGCGCTCAGGATTCGGTTTTGCACGCTTTTTCGGCTATTGACTATAAAGCCCCAAATGAGATTCCTAATAATGGAATTATCCGTTTTAACCAGGCTTCGCAAATAAAACAGGATGTTTCTCTTAAATCCGGAGGATATGCAGATGGTTATATTTTTGATGTTAAATCCGGAGAGTTTTGGGGCGATTTTAGTTTTAGCGACGCAAAGACAGATTTTATAGTTGGGAATGTCGTTGTTATTCCTTATTCAGCGAGTTTTAATCTTCAATTTGATGGCGATAAATTTTCTTTGGCTGTCTATAAAGGCGATGTTTATCTTGGATTTTTGGATAAAGACATAAACGTAGTTAAATACGAAGATCCTTACAGTGGGGTTTTTATGAATAAGTTCCTGGTTCCTCTTGGAAATAGAGTCGATTTTAATATAAGCAGAATTGATGAAAAATTTAAAACGCTTCTTCCTTCAAAAGTTGCCAAGGAGGTGAAACTTCGCCTAATGTCCATAAATACAAAAGATTCGAGTTATGCGAAGAATTTTACGGATTATGTAAAACAAAATTTGCGTGATGACAGAAGGATAAGAGCTTCGCTTGGCAGTACTTATAAGACGGAAATTGTGGACAATGGGTTGTCTGTCGATGAGGGTTTGTTGGGTAAAACGGTTGGCGCATTGGAAGATACTTTTACTTTTATTCCCGCCAAGAAAGCGGAAAGAAATTCAGGTAAGCTTTTTGGATATTTCTCTGACGCGATGTTTTATGCCGCGAAAGGCGATATGGAAAATGGCACCATAAGTTTGAATAAATTTGGAGAAGGCTCCGCTTCTATACCTGCCGGAGATTATATGTCAAAGCTTATTCTTATGAGAGACGAGCCTAATTTTGCCGGTATTTTAGACTTAATTTTGGAGAAGAAGCTGACCGAAAAGGGTAACGAATTTTATGCTCTTGATGGTTTTTGGAATGATGTTTACGAGGCCATTGACGCAGGGGATTCCTCAAGCCTTGAGGCTTTAACTTTGTATTATCAAAAATTATTGACCACTGTCGATAAAATTGCCGATAAAGAAATTCTTAAGGGGTATTTGGCTTACCAAAATCAGCTTTTAAATAACCTTTTCGACAGATATCCGACTTTTTATAAGGATGGTTATTTTGAGAGCAAGGAAAAACTTGAGCAGAAATTTTTGTCTCTTTTTGAATCGGGTCAAATGAAGGACGAATTGATGCTTTCTCTTATAAAGGACAAAATGGACGTATTGGTTAGGCTTAAGAATTATTTCTTTGATAGGAAGATTGAAATTAATGAGGCTAGAAAAATAGTTTCAAGGCTTAAAGATAGCATTCAGGATCTTATGACTAAGAGTTCTTCGGATCTTGCAGTTTTGCAAATTTTCGAAAAAAATCTTAAAGGTATTGGTTCGTTCTGGGGTTTCTTAAATACTCCGGAATATTATGCTTCCACTTCTTACGGATTCGATTATGCCGAAAGATATACGTTTTATCTAAAAGAAAGATCTCAGATTTGGAATTTTATTGAGGTTGGGTCCGGCGAGACAGGAGGTATTGATACAGCCGGAGGAAGTACAAAAAGTATTTTTGATATAAAGAACAGAGTTACGGCTGCATTTACAGCTAATTCGGATGTCGAGAATTTTGAAATAGGCGAGATTAAAGATGTAAGTCAGACTGATGTTTCTGTTAAATTGATTGTTAAAGGATATCCTGTCGAGGCGGCTTATGATATAAATCAGGGCACTCTTAAGAATGTTTATATCTATGGTGAGCTTTTGACTGCGAATGGCGTTAAGTTAAAAGGATTATCTTCTTTGATAGACAAAAAATTTGCCGAATTTAAGCAGGATAATACAGCAGACGATACCGGCACTCAGAATGTTCAGGAAACAAATGCACAGATAATTTTAAAGAGGTACCTGGCTAATAAAATGACACAGGCCGGATTTATTGCTACTGCCGATAATATTAAAATCGTAGATGAGTTCCAGACTGTTTACAGGGTTGAAGGAGTTCATTTGGATGGCGAAAAAACTGTCGAAATTACCTTTGATTTTGTCGCCAAGACCGAAAAAGCTACGAAAGTTTATTTGATATTAGGTGCCGATGTCACCGAACTTAATGGCGAATATTCCCTAAGCGATATTAAGGCTGAAGTCGAAAAATTGGCTCCTGTTTTGCCTAAATCCAAAAAATAAATTCAATGGGGAAAACCTCTCTCTTCTTCAAAATTTGTTGCTCCTGACCGGAGCAAAATTTTTCGAAGAGAGTCCTTCGGCTTCAGTGGCTTTCGCTGAAGCTCTAGCCACTTTCGCCTTCGGAACGGTTTTCTCGCCACTTTGTGTTTGAGTTTTCGATTTGTTGTGGTAGAGTTTTCGTCGAACTAAAAATTTCGTAAAACCATTTTTTAGCATGGCTGATAAGAAAGACGCTGCTTCACAGGCTTATAGTGCCGACCAAATACAGGTTTTGGAAGGACTTTCCGCGGTCAGAAGAAGACCCGGAATGTACATTGGCTCCACTGATGTCACAGGACTACACCACCTTGTTTGGGAAATAGTCGACAATGCTATTGATGAGGCCATGGCTGGATTTTGTACGGAAATCCAGGTTGTTTTAATGGCAGATGGAGGTGTTAGCGTTTACGATAATGGAAGAGGAATACCGGTTGATAAGCATAAAAAGACAGGCAAGTCTGCCTTAGAAACTGTTATGACCGTGTTGCACGCCGGAGGTAAATTTGGAGATGGCGGATACAAAGTTTCCGGAGGTTTGCATGGTGTGGGCGTGTCCGTCGTTAATGCTCTTTCCAAAACTACAATCGCGGAGGTTTATAGGGACGGTAAGATTTATATGCAAGAGTATGATAGAGGTGATGCTGTTGCCGAAATTAAAGTGACGGGAAAAACGGAAAAAAGGGGAACAAAGATTACTTTTTATCCTGACAAAGAGATTTTTGATACATTGGAATTCAATTTTCAGACTATTTTAAATAGAATGCGCCAACAGGCGTATTTGACCAAGGGCGTTACTATTTATGTTCAAGATGAGAGAGAAAAGGAAAAAGAAGATACGTCTCCGAGGAAATACATGTTCTATTTTGAAGGGGGAATTAAATCTTATGTACAGCACTTAAACAAGGGCAAAGAGGTTATTGGAAGCGTTGTTTATATCGAGAAAGAAACTGAAGCCGGCATGGTTGAAGTTGCTTTGCAGTACAACAATACTTTTCAAGAAATTATTTATACTTTCGCGAATAATATTCATACCATCGAAGGCGGTATGCATTTGACCGGATTTAAATCAGCTTTGACTCGTTCTATAAATAACTACGCGAGGAAGTTGGAAGTCTTGAAGGAAAAAGATGATAATTTGCTTGCGGATGATGTTAGAGAAGGTCTTACCGCTGTGGTTTCCGTAAAATTGGCGGATCCGCAGTTCGAGGGTCAGACAAAAAGTAAACTTGGAAATGCGGAGATGAGAACGGCCGTTGAGGCTGTTTTTGGAGACGCATTTGCGGAATATATGGAAGAGCATCCGCAGGATGCGAGAGGAGTTGTTGGCAAATGCACGCTTGCGGCAAGAGCGAGGTTGGCCGCGCGCGCAGCGCGCGATACCGTCATCCGAAAGGGTGCGCTTGAAGGAATGACACTTCCGGGAAAACTCGCAGATTGTTCAAGTCGCGAGCCAAAAGATTGTGAACTATTTATCGTCGAGGGAGATTCTGCCGGAGGTAGTGCAAAACAAGGCAGAAATCGTGAGATTCAGGCTATTTTGCCTCTTCGTGGAAAAATTCTTAACGTTGAACAATCTCGTTTGGACAAAATTTTAGCCAACAACGAAGTTAAAAATCTTATTATCGCGCTTGGAGTTGGAATCGGCGAGAGTTTCAATATTGAAAAGCTTCGCTATCACAAAGTGGTAATTATGACCGATGCGGATGTCGACGGAGCTCATATCAGAACGCTTATTCTTACATTGTTCTATCGTTACTTCAAGGCATTGATTGAGGGCGGATTTATCTACATCGCTCAGCCGCCTCTTTATAAAATTTCTCAAGGGAAATCTTCCGCCTATGCTTATTCCGATGAGGAAAAAGAGAAACAATTAAAGACTCTAAACAAAGACATAAAAATCGGTATTCAACGCTACAAAGGTCTTGGAGAAATGAACCCCGATCAGCTATGGGAAACAACGATGAATCCCGCTTCCAGAGTCATGTTGCAGGTTTCTATTGAAGACGCGGAAAGAGCTGATAAGGTGTTCGATACGCTCATGGGCGCGGAAGTTCTTCCACGCAAGAAATTTATTCAAGCTTATGCGAAAAAGGTAAAAAACCTTGATATTTAGTTTTCAATCAATATAATGCTAGAGCTATAACCCAAGAAAATGAAAGTTACTGTCTGGAAAAATGATAAGGAATCAACGGAGAGGTGTATAACCCGCTTCAATAAAAAAGTACAAGCGAGCAGAAAACTCGTGAATTTGAGGTCAAAACGATACAATCAAAGAAAGCCTCGCAAGAAAAACATCCGAACCGCTGCTATTATTCGTGAGGCATATCGAACGCAGAGAGAAAAGACCAAGTTCTATTAAGTCGATATTTTTGTCATGACTATCCGCGAACTTAAAAAAAAGGGTGCGGAGGTTTTAAGTGGCAAGCAAACCGCTGTTTTGGACTGTGAAGTTTTGATGTGTTTTTTGCTTGGAAAGACGAAAGAAGAGCTGATCACTGATGATAACGAGGAAGTGGATAAATTTAATGTCGCTATGTTTATGGAATATGTCCGAAAGGTGGCAAAAGGGTATCCCGTGGCTTATGTAACTGGTGAAAAGGAATTTTATGGATTGGATTTTTTTGTTGATGAGAGAGTTCTTGTGCCGAGGCCGGAAACTGAGCTTTTGGTGGAAAAGGCGCTTGAATATTTAAATTCAGCTCGTGAATATAAGGAAAGGCTTAGAATGTTGGATGTGGGAACCGGCAGCGGAAATATTCCTGTTGCCGTGGCAAAGAATTTTGATTGCGATGCAATTGCCGAAATCGAAGCTGTGGATATTAGCGAAGGAGCTGTGGAAATAGCTAAAATTAACGCGGCTCAGCATGGAGTCGAGAATACTATAAATGTGTTTGAGAGCGATTTATTGGAAATTGTTGAGGATAAAGAATGTTTCGATCTTATTACCGCGAATTTGCCGTATATTGGGAGAGTGGAGAATAATTTTGTGGAAGATGGGGTAAAAATGAACGAACCGGCGCTTGCTTTGTATGGCGGAAGTGACGGAACCGAGTTGTATAAAAAAATGTTTCAACAGATTGTTGATAAGAATGTGGATTTTGAATGTTTGATAGGGGAATTTGGCTTTGGACAGAGGAAACAGATAGAAGAGGTGTTGAATAAATATTTTGAACGAAAGTGGGAAATTTTTAAAGACTTGGCTGGAGTGGACAGAATCTTTGTTGTAAAAAATTGATATTTAGTCTTAATGGCCGTAAACTCTGTGTGTTATGTTGGAAAAATTAGAAAAATTAGAGAAGGAATATTTGGAGATTCAGGGGAAGCTTTCGGATCCGAAGATTGTTAACGACAAAAATCTTTATCGTGATATGTCGCGAAGATATAAAGTTTTAAGCGGACCTGCGGAATTGGCCGTGGAATACCGAAAAGTCCTTGCTTCCAAGAAAGAGGCCGAAGAGTTTTTGCAGTCGGATGACAAAGACATGAAGGAATTGGCGCGGCAGCAAATGGAAGAGGCGGAAAAGAAAATTGCCGAACTTGATGAGCGGACCAAAGTTGAGCTTTTGCCGAAAAATCCGGATGATTCTCGAAATTGTATCGTGGAGATTAGGGCGGGAGCCGGCGGCGATGAAGCTGCACTATTCGCCGGCGAACTTCTGAAGATGTATCTTAAATACACTGAAAATAACGGGTTAAAGCCGGAATTGATTAGTAAAAGCGAGGGTGCTCCCGGCTGCATTAAAGAAGTTATTTTCATGGTAAAAGGAAAAAACGCTTTTGGAATTTTTAAATATGAAATGGGCGTTCATCGCGTTCAAAGAATCCCTGTTACTGAAGCCAAGGGACGCGTTCATACTTCTACTGTTTCCGTGGCGGTTTTGCCGGAAGCCGAGGAGGTCGATATCGAAATAAAACCGGAAGATGTGAGAGTGGATGTGTTTAGGGCCGGCGGCCACGGAGGCCAAAACGTAAACAAAACTGAATCTGCCGTGCGCATTACCCATCTTGAAACCGGAATTATGGTTACTTGTCAGGACGAAAAATCCCAGATAAAAAATCGCGCGAAAGCTATGAAAGTTTTGATGTCCAGGCTTTATGACTTGGAAGAAGAGAAACTCAGAAAAGAGCGCGGAGATGCAAGAGCAAGCCAAATTGGCACTGGCGACCGAAGTGAAAAAATTCGAACTTACAATTTTCCGCAGGACCGTGTTACAGATCATCGAATCAATAAAAACTGGAGCAATCTCCCCTCGATAATGGAGGGAAATATAGAAGATATTGTCGAAAGTATGGCAAAAGCGGATCAGGAGAAGATGCTGGAAAAGGCTGGGACTTAATTTACAAAGTGGCAGCCCAAGGATTTTTTTCTGGCTGCTGCGGATTTTAGAATGGCCAGAGAAACTTGGGCCATGTTTTTTGTCTCCGCGATTTCTTTGTCCAATGTGTTTTTTGGAAGTTGATTTAAGATTTTTTGGATTTTTGGAATGGCGATTTTGTTGATTTGGTTAAGGTTTCTGGTTATGCCTGCGTATTGCCACATGGTGTCTTGGATTTCTTTTTTTGAAGAGCGAGCGAAAGCGAGCTCATAATTTGTCGAAGGGTTAAAAGTTGGAAATTTTTGATTGGAGTGGACGAGTTTTTTGTCTATTTTAAGATTTTTACTAGCGTTTAACGAGAAAACCACTCCTTCCAGAAGTGAGTTTGAAGCGATGCGATTTGCGCCGTGCACGCCTGTGCAAGCTGTTTCTCCGAAGGCCAATAAGTTTTTTATGTTGGTTTGGCCTTTTAGGTCAGTAGAAAGCCCTCCGCACATGTAGTGCGCCGCGGGACAAACAGGAATAAAATCTTTTTCCATGAGAATTCCGTGCGTTTTTAAGTGCGCGTATATTTTTGGAAAACGAGATGTTAGAAATTTTTTGCTGCGATGGCGAATATCAAGATAAACCGGACCGTTTTTCATTTCTTCATAAATTGTTCTGGCCACGAGGTCCCGCGGCGCCAAATCTTTTAGCGGATGTTTATTTCCCATAAATCTTTCTCCTTTTGAGTTCACCAAAATTCCTCCTTCGCCGCGGACTGTTTCGGAAATCAAAAACATGGGAGATTCCTTGGAATTAAATGCCGTCGGATGAAACTGTATGAACTCCAAGTCTTTCGTCTTCGCTCCGGCCCGAATTCCCATGGCGATTCCGTCCCCGGTGGCAACCAAAGGGTTGGTAGTTTTTTTGAACAGCTGGCCGGTGCCGCCTGTGGAAACGGCTGTATAATCAGCAAAAATCTGTATAACTTTTTTATCCAACAAAACCGTAGCTCCATAGCATTTCTTGTCTTTAGTGATTAAGTCCAACGCGAACGCATTCTCGATTATTTGTATGTTTTTTGTCTTTTTTACTTTGTTTATCAATGCTTTTTCTATTTCATGGCCGGTTTGATCGGAAGTGAACGCGATTCTTCTTATTGAATGCCCGCCTTCTTGTGCCAGCAGCAATTTCCCGTTTTCTTTTTTGAATGGAACCCCCAGCTTTACCAGAAAATTTATCGCTTCCGGCGAGTGTTCCGACAGAAACTTTACGGCTTTTTTATCGTTGTGATATGAGCCGGCTTTCATTGTGTCTTCAATGTGACTTTTGAATGTGTCGTTTTTGTCTATAACTCCCACGATTCCACCCTGCGCCAGATTTGTGCTGCCGTCGCTTATTTTCCCTTTCGTAACCAAAATCACGTGACCTTTTTCACTCGCTTTTAGAGCGAAGGTAAGTCCCGCGATTCCTGAGCCGATAACCAAAAAGTTTGTTTCCATAGCGGAGTCATTTTAGCCTAATCTTGTGGGAGGACAAATGAATATTTCGAGCGAATCGAAAAATTTGAAAAATTTTGTCGTCTGAGTGAGAAATGTTTGTTTGTCCTCCCCAACGAATTGATATAGAATTTCCCCGCTATGAAAAAACCTGAATTGCTTGTGCCGGCCGGAAATTTGGACAAGCTGAAAATTGGATTGATGTACGGAGCGGATGCGTTTTACCTTGGCATGCCCAGTTTTAGTATGCGTAGCCGCACCAACAATTTTACGCAGGAATCTTTGTTGGAAGGTACGGAATTGGTCCGCAAGGCGAAGAAGAAATTTTATGTGACGGTGAATATTTATCCGCGGGGAAATAAAGTTGATGCGTTCAAAAAACACATCTTGTTTCTTAAAAACACAATTAAGCCGGATGCGCTTATCGTGGCTGATCCCGGGATTTTTGAAATGATCCGCGAATATTATCCAAAAGCCGAAATTCATATGTCGGTTCAGGCGAATATTTTGAATTATCGTGCGGTAAAGTTTTGGCAAAAAGCAGGAGCTTCTCGAATCATTCTTCCTCGCGAACTTATGCTTTCGGAAATTAAAGAAATCCACAAAGCGGTTCCAAAAATGGAGTTGGAGTTTTTTGTGCATGGGGCGATTTGCATGGCGTATAGCGGAAGATGTCTGCTTTCAAATTACATGACAGGACGCGATAGCAATCAGGGGATTTGCGCGCATAGTTGTCGATGGAAATATAAAATTCATCAGGAAACTATGTTGGAGGAGGAAATGCGTCCGGGAGAATTTTTGCCGATCGAGGAAGATGAACATGGTACTTACATTATGAATTCCAAGGATATGTGTCTCTTGCCTTATTTAAAAGATTTGGTGGATGCCGGAATTTGCAGTTTTAAGGTGGAAGGACGAAATAAGACTGAATATTATTTGGCGACAATTACGCGTGCTTACAGAAAAGCAATCGACGATATGATGAAAGGCAAAAAGTTTGATTCCAAGCTTTTGAAAGAAGTCGCGAAGACCGCAAACCGCGGATATATTCCAGGGTTTTTGAAAGGATTTCCAGGAAAAGACAGTATTCGTTATGATAGCAGTTCTCCGCAGGAGACGGCCAAGTTTGTGGGAATAGTGAAGGAGAACAGGGGCGACGATTTGTATCTTGTGGATGTGCGAAACCGCCTTGATGTTTGTGATATAGTTGAAGTTATGGAGCCTAAAAAAGATTCGAAAATAAAAATCTCCAAAATGTTCGATCTCGAAGGGAGTGAAGTGAAAAGTGTGCACGGCGGGGCGGGGGATAGAATTTTGAAACTGAAAAAGGGAATCCCGATTGGGGCTATGCTTAGGATTACTATCTAGTTCGCGGATTGCCAAATCCTCTTGTGGCGTTTCTTAGCCATCGTATAAAACGATTTTCGTTTGGTATTTTTGTATCAGGCTTTTGTGTTTTTTTTATTTCTGCCCATATTCTTGGCATATCATCCTTGTGTACAAATCCCTCAAGGTTCTCTGGCGAAAAATAATATCTTCCAAGGTTATTGTTTGGACGCGGGTTTCTTATCGCTTCTATTATTAAATAATATGACCGGTTATGGTCTGGCGCATTGGCTATTTTTTTTAAAACCAGCTCGTCTGTAACCTGTTTGTGTGCAACGAACTCTTTACAACCGCTATCATCTACCTTATGCCTAATTTCCGCCCATTCGTTCAGAAATGCCGGATCTATCATGGGGCTTTCCGGAGAGACAGAATCTCTGATATATACCCATTTCATAATGAACTTTATGTGTTTTTTCTCTGTGTCATTCAGTATTTTCGTGTTCTCTACAGTTTGGATTATTCTTTGCATTAGGTCTGTCGGGGCATTTTTATGAAATATGGCGATGGAGATGGTATTCTCTGCATTTTGCAAAGGCCTGAATAATTTAACAAGAATTTTTTCGTCCGCTACCAATCCCAAGGTCTCTTTGTCGACATTTGGATTGTTAAAACATTTTATGAACACTAACTGTGAAGAGGATTCTTTCAGTATCTGCTGAAGTATTTCATTCGGAGTATCTTTCTTTTCTGCCAAAACCTCTTGAATGCTCTGGTATTGGCCAAATTTATCGAATATAATTCTAACTTCTTCTGCTGATATTCTTTTTCTCTTACTTAAAATTAATGAAAGTTTTGATGCCCTTTGATTGCTGTCTAACCTTTGGTTCTCTTCCAATTCTATTATGATTTTTTTAATGTCCGTGTCGTTTTCCGAATCAAATTCTTTTGTGTATGGTAAAACTAATTTTGTTGATCTGTCCAAGATATCTAAAGTATCTTCATCATTTGGCTCATTTGCCAATAGAGCTATAATGTTTGCGATAGGTACCACGGCGAATGCTGCATCTATTTCTCCTGCTGTTGCGCACAGATCTGTTATTTCTTCTCGTATTTGATTTGTAAGTGACTGAGTTGGATCTTCAATTAAGCGTGAGTTATCCAGTATTATTTTTGATTCTTCCATCAATGTACTAAGATATTTCTTTGTGATTTCGTTTACGATTGCTACTATTTCCGGCGATATTTTTGCTATTTCTTCGTCCGTTTCTGCTCCGGCGAAATCTGCGATTTTTTTTGCTTTTACTCTTGCCTGCATGAAGCTCTCTCTGTCTTGTTTGAACTGCTCCATTTCATTTATCCTTCTGCGAACATTTTGAGTCTTATTGTCTTTTTCTTTTACTATATTTTGAATGGATGCATGTATTGTGAATAACGAGATTACCTTTAGAGATATTTTTAGTGCCGATGTTTTTAAAGAAGACTGAATTACTTCCAGCTCTGTATACATTTTGATATATCCTTCTCTAACATTATCCGACTCGGCTTTTTCCGCTTTTTCTTTGAATTCTTTTATCTTCCTGGAATTTTCCGCTATCTCACTACGAATTTCTTCCAAAGCTTGGTGAATTTTAGGACAGAAACTTCTTAAAAATATTTCTATTTTTTCTTTTAAAGCTTGGTCTAAAACATCTATTCTGTCTAAAAAATTTCCAAGGTCTTCGATCCCGTTAACTTGTCCTCCGGTTTGAATTATTGGAAGGCTACGCTGAAACTGAAGTGCTTCTTCATATGCCAAAAGAACATCACTGTCGGGCGAAACTTCTGTTCTGTGTGGTAGTTGTGTTTGTGTTCCCGTTTCTTTTGCTCTCATTTTTGCGCATTTTAAATGGGAGATATAATAATGCTTTATTTACAAAATGTCAACCTTGTTTTAAGGTAGACTGCGGAAACGTTTTGGCCTAAATTAAATTTATGATTTTTTTCGTGTCTTTTTCCAAATCATCAGTTTTTTCAATGATTATGTCTGCGGCATTTTCGTAGATTGATTTTCGGTCTTTGTAAACTTGTTTTAAATCTTCCAAAAGGTCTTTTTCATCAGTTAGTAATGGCCGATCTTTTTTATTTTTAATCCACTTGTAGCAATCTTCCGGAGAGCGTTTTAGGTATATTACCGTGGCGTCTTTTTTTAGGATTTTTTGATTCTCCGGATCAATAATTGCACCGCCGCCTGTTGAAATAATTACATCTGAAATATTTGAAGTTTTTTTGACGGCCTCTTTTTCTTTTTTGCGGAAATATTCCCAGCCATAATCTTTTACTATTTCCGTTATCGAACAATTTTCGGCTTTTTCAATTTCTTTGTCCAAATCGATTGATGGTAGATTTAACTTCTCGCCAAGCAATTTTCCTATCTTTGTTTTTCCGCTGCCCCTAAGCCCGATCAGGACTATACGCATGTTCGTGTTGTTTTAACGGATGAAATTTTAACGCAAGGACGAAAGCTAATAAAGTTGTTATGCCACTAACTACGAAAGGAACATTGTAGCCGTATTTTCCTCCCAAGTATCCAAACAAAAGAGCTCCGAGAGAACCGCCAATTGTTGATACAAAAGTTATAATTCCGTTATTACCGCCAACTCTTTCTGCTTCGAAAAACTGGGAGATGCTGTAGAACATGAAAAAGAACATAAAAGCGTCTCCGGTTTCATGCATAAACCTAAAAATCCAGGAAAGCCATAATGGATTTAGTGTCATTAAAATGTGTCCCGTTCCGCTGAAAAACGTGCCTATTAGGAGCAGATTTTTTGCTTTTATTTTTTTGAAATGTTTCCTGATTAAAAAAGCTGTTAATCCCATAGTGAAGATGTTTGAGCCCATATATAAGCCGGCTTGAAAATCTGTCAGATGAAGATTTGTTCTCAAAAACAGGCCGTAAGTTGTTTCCTCCGAGCCGAAATGTATGGCAAAAAGGAATGCCATAATTAATAAATATAAAATGTTTTTTTTGAACATATCTTTTTTGTATCTGAAGATTTCAAATTTTGCCGATATTGTTTTTGGTAATAAAATTTGAGCCGACAGAGCTAAAATAATGAAGATAATTGCAATAGCGGAGAATATCTCTTTAAATGGTAAGTTGATGTTCAATAAATAGCCGGCCAAAGCCATTCCCAAGCCTATCATAAAGTAATTTATGCTTTGATATATTCCTATATTTTCGTGAGCGGTTTCTTTTTGTGTCGATTTGTAAAAAATACTTTCCATCGAAGTTGTGTACAAAGAATAGCCCAAGCCTCCGAAAAGAAAGGCCAGTAGGATTAGCGGAAGACTTGTGAAAATTGCCATTAAAAAATATGCTAGTGCGATTAGGAAGATGCCGACCGACAAAAGATGCCTGGATTTTATCCTGTCGTTAAGAAATCCCGATGGTATTATAACTATCAGTCTGGTAATTGTGCCCACAGCTACAGCAAGCCCTATTTCGAATCCGGTAAAACCGATTTGTTTTAGATAAATACCAAAGAAAAATAACATAGCCTGCTGAACGAATTTGAAGGTGGAGTTAAAAATCGAAATTGCAATAATGTTTTTATCTTTTTGCATTTTGAATCAGTTTGTTTAAATCCAGCCAAAAAGTTTTGTAGCTTTTGTTCACGCAGGATGGATTTTGAATTTTTATTGGTAGATGATTTTTTAGAATTCCGAAGGCCATTGCGATTCTATGGTCGTCGTACGTTTCAATGGTAATGGGGGATTTTGGCTTGCTGCTGAGGAGTTTTAGATTGCCGTGGATTTCGATGAAGTCGGGGCCGGTGTGAACTTGGATGCCAAATTTTCTTATTTCGGTTTTGAGGGCAGACAGGCGATCACTTTCTTTTACGCGAAGGTTTCCGATGTTCGCGAGGGTCGTTTTCCCTTCGGTGAACATGGAAAGGACAGCGAAGGTCATGACGAGGTCCGGGGTAGTGTTCATATCGAGGGAACCGAGGGGTAAAAGTTTGGCCGGACCTTGAATAATTATGCCATTTTTGGTCGTACTTGTTTTACATCCCATTGTTTGCAGATATTCCAAAAACTTGATATCACCTTGGATGGAATTCTCATGAATATTTTTTAGAAGAATCTTTATTTTTGGATTTAATGCTGCAAAAGCTCCGATGTATGAAGCGGACGATGTATCACTTTCTATTACAAGGGATTTTGGCTTATTGATTGACGGTTTTGCCTTTTTTATTTCAAACTGTGCAAAATTGTTGTTCAGGATTTCGATGCCGAACTTCTCCATTATTTTGATTGTCATTTCGATGTATGGTTTTGAGACCAAGGCTCCTTCGATGTTTATTGTTGTTTCGGTTTTGGCGAAAGGAGATACCATTAAAAGGGCGGAAAGGTATTGGCTACTGATATTTGATGTTAAGTTTGTGTTTCCGCCTTCCAATTTCTTTGGATGGATTGTTAAAGGGGTGCAATCTTTTTTGCTTTCGACTTTCGCGCCCAAGGAATTTAGCGCTTTCACCAAATCTCCAATCGGGCGCTTGTTCATTCTCAAATTTCCTATTATTTCAATTTTATTGCCGGTTAATGTGCTTGCTGCCGCCAAAAATCTTGTCGCTGTTCCGGCATTTCCGGTAAAAATCATTGTTGTGATATCTTTTTTTGGGAATTTTCCGTCAGTACCATGAACAACTAAGTCTTCTCCTTTGTTTTCTATTTTTACGCCCAGTTTTTTAAGCCCGCGAATCATGTACATCGTGTCATCGCAAACGCCGATGTTTTTTATTTCCGTTTTGCCTTTTGATAGAGCTGCAAGCAAGAGTGCTCGATTTGTTATGCTTTTTGATCCGGGAATTTGCACTTCGATTGTCATATGGGTAGTTTATAAATTTTGGTTTTTCCAATGGTGGTTGGCATTGCCATTTTTATAAAATTTCCATCTCTCTTTTTATCATTTTTGATGTCTGACAACTTAGGGTTTTTGATTGTTGCAACAGGTAAACCTGCTTTGATGAGCAAATTTTTTATTCTTTCGGAATCACGCGAACTCAAAAATTTCTTTTCCACTGCCAGTCTGTTTTCAAGAACCATACCAATTGCGACTGCATGACCGTGTAAAATCTTGTAGTTGGAGAGCTTTTCGATGGCATGGCCGAAAGTGTGGCCGTAATTTAAAACGATTCTCTGGTCATTTTCTTTCTCGTCAGATTTTACGACTTCTTTCTTGATTTCAATTGTTCGTGCAATAATCTTGTTCATTTCTTTTTCGCTTCCAGAAAGGATTTTTTTGATGTTTTGCTCTATAAATTCAAAAAGTTTTTTATCTTTTATCACCGCGCACTTTATTATTTCAGCCAAGCCGGTTTTTATTTGTGCCTGAGAAAGCGACTTGAGAAGCTTTGTATCTACGAAAATTTCCGCAGGCTGGCAGAATGTACCGATTAAATTCTTGCCGGATTTTAAATCCACTCCGGTTTTTCCTCCGATCGAGGAATCAACCATGGCCAAAAGTGTCGTTGGAACTTGAATGTATGGAATTCCTCGCATGTAAATTGAGGCCAAAAATCCTGTTACGTCTCCGACTACTCCTCCGCCAACAGCAATCAGTGCATCCTTGCGATTAAAATTTTTCTCGATTAATTTTTCTGCCAACATTTCAACAGTGGAAAGATTTTTGGATTTTTCACCGTTGAGAAAACTTATCAGTTCACATTCTATCCCGTTTTTCTCCAAATATCTTTTTAACGGTAAGCCGTATAGTTTTTCGACTTTATCGTCGGTAACTATGCAATATTTGTTTCCAAGTTTATGCTTTTTAAGATATGTGAGAATTTTTTCCATGGTCGTGCGCTTTAGAAATTTCGATTTACGGCTTTTACTATCGGCATAAGATTTTTCATCATCTGTTCGAAGTCTTCCGGTAAAAGTTGTTGAGACGCGTCGGATAATGCCTGTTCCGGGTTTGGGTGCACTTCGATTATAAACCCGTCTGCACCGCATGCAATAGCGGCTTTTGTCATTGGCTCTATGAGTGAGCGTTTGCCGGTGGCGTGACTCGGATCTACTATGATTGGCAAGTGAGTCATTTCTTTTACAAGAGGAATTGTTGCGAGCGCGAGGGTATTTCGTGTGTCTTTTTCAAAAGTTCTTATTCCGCGCTCGCACAAAATCACGTTTGGATTTCCTCCGGAAAGGATATATTCCGCGGCCAATAAAAATTCTTCAACCGTTGCAGAAAGTCCGCGCTTCAAAAGGACCGGTTTTTGTATGGCGCCCAATTCTTTTAACAGTTCGAAATTTTGCATATTGCGGGCGCCCACTTGAATCATGTCGCTTTTTCGAGCGATTTCATCAAGATCGCGGATATCCACAACTTCCGTGACAGTGGCCATGCCGTATTTGTCCGCTACGCGACGCATTATATCGAGACCTTCGCTTCCCAAGCCTTGAAACGCGTATGGGCCTGTGCGGGGCTTGAAGGCGCCGCCGCGCAAGATCTTAATTCCCATTTTGGATAGTGCGGCGGCGACATTTTCCATCTGCTCTTCCGATTCCACGGAGCATGGTCCTGCTATCGCGGCCAATTGTTTACTCCCAATTTTTATACCGTTGACATTTATTACTGTCGGTTCTTTTTGAGTTTCTCGGCTTACAAGTTTGAACGGTTGCAAAACCCGCATAACTTTTTCTACGCTTGGAAAGGATTCAAGATGTCCTACATTCAAGTCTCTTTCGTCTCCGATTACTGCAATTACAGTTCGCTCAACGCCATATAATGGAACAGGTTGCAGTCCTTTTTCTTTGAGCTCTTCCATTATTTTTATGGCTTCCGACTGAGCGGCGCCGGCTTTCATTACAATGATCATATCTTTGATGGTTAAGTTAAATTCTTGTTTAGAATCGATAGGCTAGCTTCTTGATTACAATTGCTGCCTGAGGAAACGTTCTTACCGTTGTGTTCATAATATAAAGGGTTAATAATAAAAAAATCCATGCCTTCTTTGGCATGGAGGGTAAGTGCTTAGCTTGAACGGAATTACCTCATGCCAAAAGAATTAAAATAAAAGTATCCAAAAGACCACACGCTTGATGTGCTTTTTCTTAAGTCTGCTTTTACTTTTTTCTCTGACATGGTAATTATTACTTGTGTTTGCATGTTAATCACATATTTTGTAAAAGTCAAATCCGGTGATTAAAAAGACTGTTGGGATAATTGGCGGAAATGGGAAGATGGGGCGGCAATTTGGCCGTGTTTTTAAGGACTTGGGATTTGATGTGATTGTTTCTGATATTGGTACGAAATTGAAAAATTCTGACTTGGCAAAAAAAGCTGATATTCTTGTTTTTAGCGTGCCGCTGCATTTGAGTGAAAAAATTATTCGCAAAGAAATTAAGAATTGTAAGAAAAAAGATCAGATTATTTTGGATTTAAGTTCGCTTAAGAAACGGCAGATGGATGCGATGAAAGTGGCCGGCGGAAGTTGTATTGGAATACACCCGCTGTTTGGGCCGGCCCACAAATCTTTCAGGGGTTTAACAATTATTTTATGTCCCGGAAAATGTGATAAGCCTTCTTTGAATTTTGTTAAAAATCTTTTTGGCAAAACCGGAGCAAAAATTGTTATTATGACTCCGGAGGAGCATGACAAAACGATGGCGCTGATTCAGGTTATTCCGCATCTAAAAACTATTCTCTCCGGTGAACTTATTAAGTTTTTAGGCATGAAACCTGCGAAATTGTACGAAATCGGGACGCCGGTTTACAAGGTTGAATTATCGATTATCGGTAGAATATTTTCTCAGGATGGGGATTTATACGCCGCGATAATCTCCGAGAATCCTTATTCGGAAAAAATTATTAAGCAGCTTGGATTGTTAGTGAAGGATTATTCCAAACTTATGAGGCGCGGCGACATCTATGCTCTCACAAAGCGCTTTAATTCTGTCAAAAAATTTCTTGGCGGATTTACCGAAAAAGCTTTTGAAGATAGTGAAAAAATCATTGGTAATTTATAAATATGTTAATCGATACTCACTGCCATATTTCTTTTCCTGAATTTTCCGAAGACTTGGAAGAAGTGCTTGATAGAGCCAAAAAAGCCGGTGTGGAAAAGATGATTAGTGTCGGATGTGATTTGAAATCTTGCGATGGATCTTTAGAATTGGCCAAGAAACATGACTTTGTTTATGCCACTCTCGGGCTTCATCCATATGAGGCGCGCGAAGTTACTGAAGATCTGATGAAAAAATGGGCTGATTTGGCGCGCGCCCACAAAAAAATTGTTGCAATAGGGGAATGCGGCTTGGATTATTTTAAGGCGCGAGTCCCAAAAGACATACAAAAACAAGCTTTTCGCCTACAGTTGGGTCTCGCGCAAAAACTAAACCTTCCGGTCATTGTTCATAATCGTGATGCCGACGAAGAGACCTTGGAGATTCTAAAAGAATTTGGTGGCGTCGGCAGCGGTGGTGCTAGCGGCGGCAGTAGCGATGCCGTTGATTCCGCTTCCCGCGTCGAAGTAGTTTTTCATTGCTATGGCAGCACCCTCGAATTTGCTCAAAAAGTCTGGGACGCGGGTTATATGACCTCTTTCACCGGTATAATCACTTATCCCAATGCAAACGAATTAAGAGAAGTCGTTAAGGCCTGCCCTCTGGACAAATTTATGGTTGAGACCGATTGCCCGTATCTTGCACCCCAAATGCATCGTGGTAAGCGTAACGAGCCGGCCTTTGTAAAAGACGCAGCCTACCAAATCGCCAAAATTAAAGGGATTTCTTTCGAAGAAGTCTCCAAAATTTCCACAGAAAATGCGCAGAGATTTTTCAAACTTACATAGCGATGAAACTTGTTGCTCCCAGCCACGCAAGATGAAAAATCGCTTGTTGGGTTTTTGCCTGAACACTTGATTCTGTTTCGACGCACAGCAATTCTTCCTTTTCGTAGGAGATGCTTAAAATCTTTTTTCCATAAATAAATACGCCGCTTTCGAATTTGAATTCTTTCGGATTTATAGCCAAAATCTCGAATTTTGGCGGAATCAGTTTTTTGGCTTTCAGATCTTCTATTACCGTTTTTTCTTCGTCGTTATTCGGTACCAAAATTCTTGCCCGACTTTCTCTTTTTTGAATTCCTTTTATTACCGTTTCTCCGAAATTGTTTATTAATTTTGCCATGGAAGTGTATCCAAATAATTCTTCTTTAGTCTCGAGCATGGATTTAATCAGCCTGTCGATTTGCTCGGTCTGATCGTAGTAATTTACTGTTGGGCGGAACTCCTTACTTTTGTACAAAGTCTCCAGCTGAGGGAGAATTTGTTTTGCCGCTGTGAATTTTTCTTCGATGGTATTAAAAAAGACTCGTGGCGGCAGCGCGGAATAAGTTTGATATCCTTTTCGGCTTTTCGAAGCGACCAATCCTTTCTGTTCCAAATTCCCAAGAATGTTGTAGCAATTTACGCGATTTACGCCGGACCTTTTTGCGATGCTGCTTACAAATCCTTCTCCGATTTCTAAAAGCGTGAGATATACTTTTGCCTCATTTGTTTCCAGTCCCAAATTTTGTAGATTTGTCTTTAAGTCCATGTTTGTGTAAATCTTCTTCTACACTATTATATCATCTGAAATGTCTTTAAGTAAAGCCAAAATGCAAGTAGTCACCATGTTCGGTAGTTGTCCTTTTACAGTTTTGCTATATGATTTAGTCTAACCTTAGTTTATGAACAAAGTTTGCAAACAATGTGGAGTTAAGTTTGAGATTACAGATGAAGATTTGAAGTTTTACGACAAAGTAAGTCCGGTTTTCGCTGGCAAAAAATTTCAGATTCCAGCTCCGAATTTATGTCCGGATTGTAGGCAACAAAGGCGTCTTGCTATGCGCAACGAAAGAAAGCTTTATAACCGAAAGTGTGATCTTAGCGGAAAGCAGATAATCTCAATGCATTCTCCAGATAAGCCATACAAAGTTTACGATCAAGATGAATGGTGGGGCGATAAATGGGATGGTCTGGATGCCGGGCGCGATTTTGATTTTTCAAGAACTTTCACGGAACAATTTATCGAACTTTATAATTCTGTGCCTCATGCTTCGCTATTTACCAACAATGTTGAAAATAGCTATTACACAAATTTCACGCTCAATCAGAAAAATTGTTATTTAGTTTACGGATCTGGAGGCGCTGAAGATTGTATCTACGCGGGATTTATTACTTACTGCAAGGATTGTATGGATTGTTTGTGTTTGACCAATTCTGAACTTTGCTACGAAGGAGTGGCTTCGGACGGATGTTATAGTTGTAAATATTTTGTAAATTGCAGAAACTGTGTTGATTCAATAATGATTGAAGATTGCCAATCCTGTAAATATTGTATCGCGTGTTTTGGGCTTAGAGGTAAGGAATATTGCGTGATGAATAAATTTATTGGAAAAGAGAAATACGAAGAACTTGTTAAACAATATGAATATTTGACGCCGGATTTGATAAATAATCTCCGTGAAAATTTGAAAAAAGTTTCCGGGAAATTACCGCATGTTCAGTCGCATATTTTTGCTAGCGAGGATTGTACAGGGAATGCCGTTTTTAATTGTAAAAATTGTCATCACGCTTTTGAAAGTAGAAATGACGAAGACTGTAAATTCATTTATTTTACGCCAAAATCTCACAATACTTATGATTGTAGTTTTTGTTCTCCTTTTGGAACCAGATTTTGCTATAACGTTTGTTCTACGGTGGATTTGGAATCTTCGATGTGTTGCTTCCAAATTTGGTATGGGAACAATATTTATTATTCAATCGAATGTAATACCAATTGTGAAAATTTATTCGGATGCGCGGGTTTGAAAAAGAAAAAATTCTGTATTTTTAACAAGCAATATACGGAAGAGGAATATGGGAAAATGGTGGCGAAAATCATTGAGCACATGCAGAAAACCGGGGAGTGGGGCGAATATTTTGATTTCAAGGTTTCTTCTTATGGATACAACGAGACGATTGCGAACGAGTATTATCCGCTTACAAAAGAGCAAGCTCTAAAAATCGGCGCAAAATGGGAAGACGCTAGCAAAGATACCGTTTACCATGGAGATAGCATCATTCCTCCTGAAAATATAAAAGACGTGAAAGATGATATTTGTGATCAAATTTTAAAGTGTGGAGTTACCGGCAAGCATTACAAAGTTATTCCTCCCGAGCTTCAGTTTTATAAAAAGATGAAATTGCCGATTCCGCGAAAATGTCCCGACCAAAGGCATTTTGAAAGGCTGGAGCTGCATAATCCGAATAAACTTTGGGACAGAAAATGTGCGAAGTGTGAGAAGGAAATTAAGTCTGTTTATGCGCCGGAGAGGCCGGAAATCGTGTATTGCGAGGAATGCTATCTGAAAGAGGCTTATTGATATGGAAAAAATTTGTAAAAAATGCGGAGTAGAATTTGAAGTCATGAATGATGATTTGAAGTTTTATGGTCGGATTTCTGTCCCAGAACCTACTTTATGCCCAGATTGCAGGCAGCAAAGAAGGTTGGCTTTCCGCAATGAAAGATTCCTTTACCACAGGAAGTGCGATTTGACCGGGAAAGAAATAATATCGATATATAATCCCGATTCTCCGTATAAAGTTTATGCGCAGGAAGAGTGGTGGTCCGACAAATGGAATCCATTTGATTATGGGCGAGATTTTGATTTTAATCGTCCTTTTTTCGATCAGTTTGAAGAATTAACGAGAGATGTGCCGAGAATAGCGTTGGTGAACAAAGCAAACGTAAACAGCGACTATTCCAATTGGCTCATGGCATCAAAGAACTGTTATTTACTTACGGCTGCTCGTGATAACGAGGATTGCCTTTATTCCCATTGGATATGGAGGAGCAAGGATTGCGTGGACTGTGGATATACATACGACGGCGAACTTTGCTATCAATGTGTGGATTGTTCAAATTGCTATAATCTTTACTTCTCACAGGATTGTTCGGGTTGCAGAGATGGCTATTTTTTGAAAGACTGTGCTAATTGTTCCAATTGCTTCTGCTGCGTTGGACTTAAAGAAAAGAAATATCATATTTTCAATGAAAAATATGATAAAAAATCTTACGAAGAAGAAATTAAAAAATATTTACCGCTAAGAAATGAGGAAATTAAGGAGGTATTTAAAAAATTAACAGAAGCTATCCCAAAAGTTCCTACAAAATACTATCATGGATATTCCACTGAAAATTGCGTGGGGGATTACATGATTGAGTGCAAAAACTGTTTCAAATGTTTTGATATAGATAAAAGTGAGGACTGCCGATATGGAGAAAGCATTATGAGGTGTAAAGACACGGTTGATTGCGCTAGAACTACGCTTTGCGAGCTTTGTAACGAGTGTTTGAGTGCCGTGAATTCTTATGGTGTTCTTTTTTGCATAATGACGTGGTTTTCAAAAGAATGCATGTATTGCGATGGATGTAACAGCTGCAAAAATTGTTTTGGCTGTATAGGTTTAAATAATAAACAGTACTGTGTTTTTAATAAGCAATATACCAAGGATGAATATGAAAAATTGATCGAGAAAATCATTGAGCATATTAAGAAGACCGGGGAGTTTGGTGAATTTTTTCCAATGAGTCTTTCTCCTTTTGGATATAACGAAACTGTAGCAAATGAATTTTATCCTTTGGAAAGAGGGGAGGCTTTAAAGGTTGGCGCGAAATGGTCGGATTACGAAATGGGGGCTCAGTTTCATGGCGAAAAAGTAACGATTCCGGATACGATTGATAAAGTTAATGATGAAATTTTGAATAAAATTCTAACGTGTGAAGGTTCAGGAAAGCCATATCGTGTTATAGCTCGCGAGCTTGATTTTTATAGAAAAAGAGGAGTCCCGGTTCCACTGAGGAGCCCTAACCAGAGACATAAAGACCGTTTAGCCTTGAGAAATCCACGGGAACTTTTTGAGAGGAAGTGCGCGAAATGTGGATCGGAAATCCAAACAACATATGCTCCTGGCCGACCCGAGAATGTGTATTGCGAGGAATGCTATCTGAAGGAGGTTTACTAGCTGTGTTGGCGGTGATATGTATTGACAAATACCAGCGTTGTGGTAGTATTGTTGTACTTTATTTTTACAAATTTTTATGGCTAATGTTAGTAAAAAACCGGCTGAACAGGGTAATTTTGAAGTGATTATTGAAAATGTTGGCAAGAAGAGCCCTAAAGAGGGCGATTTTTATGTCGAGGTTCAAATATCCGAAGAAATTAGGATAGAATTGATGAAGGCAGGGGTTGAACTTTCTGAAAAGCCTGTTGAAGGATTATTCCAAAATGGAGTTTTTATACCTGATATGCGTTCAGTTTCTGATGCTTTTACGGATGGTGATCCAGCTTTTTGTATTGAAGCGAAGGACGATTTAATTAGTGATGATGATATTGCGCCAATTTTATTCGAAGGAATGAGAGGAATTAGAGCCGAAATTCTAGCTGTTTTGGGTGATAAAAGTAAGCATGTGGCCTATGTTAGGCTTATTTCAAAAAAGGAAAAAAGACTTAAATAGTTTTTAATACTTCCGAGATTTCTTTAAATTGTGTTGAGCTGATTATTCTGTTCAGTCCGATTTTTTCGGCTTCTTTTGCGCGTTTTTCGGCGAAACTGACTTTGCGAAGTTCACCGGAGAGGCCGACTTCACCGAAGATGACGGAATCTTTTGGAAGAGGCTTTTTGAGGTAGGAAGAGGCGATTGCCATTAAGACCGCGAGGTCGGCGGCGGGCTCTGTAAGGCGTATTCCGCCGACGATGTTTATAAAGATGTCCTGATTTTGCAAATTAAGTCGGCCATATTTTTCCAAGACTGCGATTAAAATTTGTAGGCGATTCAAATCGAAACCGTTAGCCGCTCTTTTGGGATATCCGAAATTTGTTGTGGAGGTTAAAGCTTGCACTTCCACAAGGAAGGCGCGCGTGCCTTCTACGGCGGCTGTTATTGCGCTTCCCATAGCGTTTTCTTTGCGGCCTTCCAAAAACTGTTTTGATGGGTTTTCGACTTCGTTTAATCCTTTTTCGTCCATTTCAAAAATGCCGACTTCGCTACTATTTCCGAAGCGATTTTTGGATGTTTTTAGAAGTCGGAATTGCTGGAAACGATCGCCCTCAAGAAGAAGCACCGTGTCTACCAAATGCTCCAAGACTTTCGGGCCCGCAAGGTTTCCATCTTTTGTTACGTGGCTGATTAAAATTACCGGTGTTTCGGTGGTTTTTGCCATCTCCATTATTTTTTCCGTGCAGTAGCGAACTTGGCTTATGGATCCCGCTGCGGCGGCCATATCTGCACTCGAAATAACTTGAATTGAGTCTATAATCACAAAATCGGATTTTGCTTTTCGGATAGTTCCCAAAATTGCTTCCAAAGTGAATTCATTCACGACGGAAATATTTTGTTCGTTTTCTTTTACGCCCAATCTAAACGCTCTCTCTGCGATTTGTTCCAAAGATTCTTCGCCGGAAATCATCAAAACTTTATGGTCTCGCGCCAAGTTGTTGGCGACTTGAAGGGTTAAAGTTGATTTTCCGATTCCAGGTTCTCCTCCGAGCAAAGTTAAGCTTCCGGGGAAAAATCCGCCGCCAAGTACACGGTCGAATTCTTTTATGTTTGTTGGAATTCTTATTTGGCTTTGTTTTTTCGCCGCGCCAAAAAGTGATGGTTCCTTTGCACGGATATTTCGCGGCGTGCCGGAAAGCCCCTTCTCCGCTTTGCCAACATTTATCGTATCTTCCATAAAACTATTCCAGCTTCCGCACATCGGGCACTTTCCTTGCCAGTGGCTGCTTTCGTATTCACATTTTTGGCAGACGTAGATTGTTTTGAGCTTCATATAGCGCTTGTTAGAGAGTTTTATGTATTGCGCCTGTATTATAGGTGAGCGTCTACTCACCGTCAAGTATTTTAGAGTTATTTTAAGAATTTTTAATGTTCGATCTGTACGATTTGTTGCGGATTAATATTTAACAATCTACAATATGAACGACGGTTATGGAATTTATATCAAAAAAATGCTTGAAGAATTGTTTAATGAGCTTAATAAAGCAAAAGTAAAATATCTTGTTGCCGGTGGGGTTGCTGTTATTTTACATGGTCTTCCTCGAATTACTGGAGATTTGGATATTTTGCTTTATTTGGATAAGGAAAACCTTAAAAGATTAGATAAAGCTATAAGTAAATGGGGGTATGTGGAAAGAATCCCGGTTTCCTTGCTAAGTTTGGGTGATCATAAACTAGTTCGAAAATGGTTTAAAGAAAAGAATTTACAGGCTTTTACTTTAAGTTTATTAGGCAAACTTCCACTTCAGATTGATATAATTATTGAAGAATCTTTAAAGTTTGATAAGTTTGAAATAAATAAGGTCGAAAAAAAAGACGGTAAATTGATGATTCCTGTTGTATCTATTGATGATTTGATTAGAATGAAGAAAAAGGCTGGAAGGGCAAAAGATTTAATTGATTTGGATGCACTTTTAGGATTAAAAAAATTATGAGAAAAGAACGTGAAGATAATTGGGAAAAACTCGTACCCGATTGGGGGAAAAAAACTCCGAACGGAAACTATGAAATTTTTCAATTACGAAGATGGAAAAATACGCCTTTAAAAACTATGCTTTATTGGATTGAAGGGGGATTTTCTTTGATTCGGGAAAGGGAGAAATATTGCCTTAAGCATGGTATACCGTTCATTCGATACTAGCTGATTTTTCGTATAGCTTTTCGTACTTCTTGGCCATAACTTTTGCGGAGAATTTTTCTGTAACGCGCTTAAATCCATTTTCGGCCATTTGAAGGCGTTTTTCGGGGTCTTTCAATAGGGAAGAAAGTGCTTTTGCGAATGATTCAGCGTTCTCAGGTTCCACTAATAATCCTGTCGCCTTGTCCTCGACAACTTCGGAGATTCCGCCAACTCGGCTGGCCACAATCGGCAGGTGAGTTACCATCGCTTCCAAAAGTACATAACCGAAGGCCTCGCGCTTGGACGGCAGTACAAAAACACTTGAGCACTTTAGAATTTTCGGGATTTCTTTCTGGCGGCCAAGGAGGAGCGCTCGGCCACGTAGTTTAAGTTTATCTATTTGTTTTTCGAGCGCATCTTTTTCGCCGCCGCCTCCCACGATTATCAATTTTGCCTGAGGGAATTTCGGCGCGATTTTTGCAAATGCATCAATCAAAAAGTTAATCCCTTTTCTTTCGTGAAGTTCCGCAATTGTTGTTATAAAAATTGTATCTTTTTCGCCCCCAAATAAGTGAATTTTTATCTCGTGCTCATCTTCTTCCGTGAAGCGTAGAATTTGCGATTGCCACCAGTCGATATCAATTCCGTTGTGAATAAAATCAATCTTGGATTTCTGCAGAGGATAGAGCTTTTTCAGGATTTTTGCGTTTTCTTCGGATACTGCGATTATTTTGGAAATTGCTCTTAAATATCGGTTTTTAAAAAGCGTTTTTAAGTATGAAAGTTCAAATGGATCGTGTTCCGTTATTACGGTTGGGATTTTTACTGACTTTGCGAGCATTAATGCGTAGCGGCAGCTCGCCGGGTTCCAGATATGAAGATGCAGTACGTCTGCCGCACTCTCTTTTATGGCTTTTTTAAGACCAAAATAGTGCTTCGGATCATGTTTCGATTTCACATTTAATCGTACAACTTTTATATTTTCTTTTTCAAAATTTTCGCACCATTTATCCAACGCCGAATAATTACTGCATACCAAAATCGGCTTAAATTTTGTTTTATCCAAAAACTTGGCCAGTAAAAACATTTGGAGCTCAGCTCCGCCAACTTGCGGCGTGTCTGTGTACAGAATTATTGTTTTCATGGCCCGGGAAGTATAGCGAGTTTGCATATTATCTTGCAACAAATACGCGAAGATGTTAGTTTTTTGCGTGCAAATTTGGGTCAGTAGCTCAGTCGGTAGAGCAGTTGCCTCTTAAGCAATTGGCCCCGGGTTCGAGTCCCGGCTGACCCACCATTAAAAGCTTTTCGGTTGTTTTGTATCGCTTATTGGTCTATTTTTTTGAGGATTGACTTATTTAAAATAATATGTATAATACCACACTACATATAATTTGATTTATTATGAAGAATGCAGATTTTCCAGGTACACCTGAAAATGTAGATGCAATTTTGGATTCAGGTAAAAAAATTAAAGGGCAAGATAGGAGAATATTGAGAAATTACTTGTCCGGCGCTGTGTCGTCCAATTTTCATACTGATCCAGTGCAAACCAGAATCGATAGAATAAGAGAAACTCTCGGGCTATCCCCAAGCAAGAACGCAATATTAAATGATGTTCCTTCTCTGACCAAGAAATTTAGTAATCCAGTTGCTGTTGCAAAGGCCGAACAAGAAAAACCGGCGCCTGACGAAGTTTTAATTCCGGTTAAAAAAATACTTGAAGATTTTTCTAATTTTGACTGGGTTAAGAGTATTATACGTCGCCGTAAAGAATTGGCCGATGAAGCTGAAAAGGCCGGTGTTGGACTTGATGAATATATCAAAGGTGAAGGATTTGGAAAATCTTTTGATTTGGGGTTGGAAGCAGGTGCCGGATGCAATCAGCTTGCCAAAAAAGTTGTCCAAGCTTGTCCTCCCCATTCCTGGTCATCTGATATATGTGTTGCAATTAGCCAAACACTTTATCCGAAGAAGAATGAGTTGGCGGCTTATCTTGGAGAGACCGTTGAATATGTAGACAAAGTTATTGCGGCTCTCAAGAAAATGATAAAGTCGAATGCATATTATCCTCACGGTACAGAGCTTCCTCTCGGCAAAAAAAGATCGCCAGCTTCACGTGAAAATGAGTAAATTGACAAAGGTATAGAGAAGTGCGAAAATGACCTCCTTTAAACCAAAGTTGGTTTATGCAAAGAATTCATGAATCTCCAATTACTGATGAATCTTCACAAGAGTTCTCGGAATATGCTTCGCTTGTTGGTTTCGGGAAGAATCCTTTAGCTACGAAAGCGCTGTCTTCCGACTTGGATGCCTTGTTTACGGATGATGGAAAAGAACAGGTTCCAGCAGCCGAGGCTGTTAAAAGAATAAGGATATTTCAAGCCATCATAGGCGAAAAATTGAATCAGATTTTGGCTGCCGGTCCGGATAATTTTGTCAGAAGACAGGTCGCTTCGCCGGATCAAGTCAAAAGATCTCCGCGTACAATGCTTAAATTTATTCAGCAGATTTTTTCTGACAAATCTGTTTTTCAGGATTTTTCAAAAGAAGAAATTACCGCTCGTGGCGAGGACTCTCTTGCTAAAGATGTAATTATAAATCCGTCCAGAATTACAAATACTATGCTTAAGAGTTTTGGGCTGGATGAATTTATTCCGCCAAAGGGAACGCTTGTCGAAGACCAGATTCACGCAAGGGCTCGGGCGATCCCGAAGATAAAGGATTTTTTTATGAACAACCTGGATTCTTTGCTTTTTGCGGGCGAGAATGACGAAAAGCATGGATATAGAAAATCCATTCGTCTTTTTAGGATAAACTCCGGAAAGAATAACGGTTATATTTTGGGAAGTCGCACAAGAAATGGCGATAATAAGAAGTTGTTTTTGACGGATCTTCAGGGAGCTTTTCGCAGTCTTGAAAATATAAAGGAGGGTTATGATAGAGAAATCGAATTTTTGCAGAGAATTTCCGGATTGATAGACGATGTTACCAAAAGAATTTCCGAAGACTGGGAAGGTCTTAAAAATTCCGGAGAACTCGTAGATATACAAAAAAAGATTTTTAGCTACGTTAATGCTCTTAAATATGTCGAAAATGGGCATAAGACAGACATTCTTAATAGATTTAGAAGGTGTGTTAGTTTCAAAGATAAAAGTGCAAAGCTTAATCCCGGATCCCGTCTTGCGATTATGGCTCCATCTAAAAATTCCATAGCAAAAAGAATGATGGAAATATCTCGTATTTCATCTTATCTTGCGGAGGATCGTGTTCATCTTTTGAGCTCCATGAAGGAGGAAGCCAATCGTGTGGATTCTTTCTATCGTGATATTGAAAAATATTCCGATAGAATTAAAATATGTGATGTCGAACATCCGATACCGGAAAGAGACAGACCAAAAATTCTGGATAATTTAAAAAAACTTAAAAGCAATTTTTCATCTTTCAAGTTTCAGCCATATCTTGCGATTGCCGAAAAAATGCTTAACGAGCTCGATGTGGTTATTTCCGCCATAGAATCAGGCGATGAAAGCCTTGATAGTCGCGAAACTTCCAGAAAATCTTTTCTTAAAGTGTATTGCCTTGCGAAGGTCGTTGAGCTTAAGAAAACTTTGATTGATCTTAGGGAAGAATTTTTTGCTCCCGGACAAAAAATGCGAAATATTTGGCCGGAACGACTTGCCGAGCGCATCGAGGAAATAAGAAGTAATTTTGTGAGTAAAAGAGTTTCACCGGAAGTTAATATCGATGATTATACCAATATGTATGCCGAAATTAATGAGGCTCTCGTTTCTATGATTGATTCTGTAAAGAAAGCTTCTGTTGGTGGAGTTACCGAGACTGAAAGAGTAAAAATACTTAGAGACGTTAGCTTGAACTTGGAAAAATTTTCTTTGTCGGATTTTATGGAGGAAGTTGTTTAAAAATCTTTCCTTTTCTGCATAGGTTGATGTATATTTCTTGCGATAAAACTTTTTCCTCATTTTTATGCCATACATCAGCAAAGTCATCGGAAGTCCTGTTTTGGATAGCGCAGACAAAGTTATCGGACGGATTAAAGATGTTTTGATAATGCCAAAAGCTGGAGAGTATGCGCCTTTGCGCTATTTGATGGTGCAAGAAAAGAAGCATAAAAAAATGGTTTATATTCCTTATGAATATGTCGAAACTTTTAGTCACGAGGAGGTTTCTTTGAGAACGGTTTTTAGAAAAATTCCGGTGAGGGAATCGCCGGTTTCCGGAAGTATTTTTTTGAAAGAAGATATTTTGGACAAACAAATTGTTGATATGAAAGGGGCTCGAGTTGTCCGCGTGAACGATTTAAGAATTGGTGATTTTGATGGGAAAATGTGTGTTTTGGGTATTGATATAAGCACGAGGGGATTACTGAGAAGACTTAGTCTTGGATGGATTGATATATTTGATTTGATGAAAGTGCATTTGATTGACTGGAGAGAGGCACAGCCGGTTCACAGAACGCTAAAATTGGATAAAGTGGCTGAAAATTTAAAAAGATTGCACCCGGCCGATTTGGCTAATGTAATTGAGGATTTGAGTATAAAACATGGTAGTAAATTGATGAAATCATTGGACGCGAAGGCGGCGGCTAAAGTGCTTGAGGAAGTTGAGCCGGATCTTCAAAAGATTTTGGTTAAATATCTTGGACCGGAACAGGCGGCGGATATTTTGGGACAAATGTCCATCGAAGAAATTGTGGATTTGATGAAAATGCTTACGAAAGGTGAGGCGAAAAGATTTTTGTCTCAGATGGAAAATGGAAAAGTTAAAAATATTGTCGAAAAACTTCTTGTTTATCCTGATGATACGGCCGGAGGTTTGATGACCGTAGATTACATGAGCGTCAGGCCAAATTGGACTGTCGCAAAAGTGATTGAAGAGGTTAAAAACTCGACCATGAAGAACTTTTTGATATACATCTATGTTACAGATGAAAATGGATATTTTCATGGAGTTGTTTCATTGCGTTGGCTTTTGATTTCCCACAAAGACATAAAAATGAAACAATTGTTGAAGAAAATTCATTCGCATACCGTCTTGAGAGTTAATCATGAAATAAACGAAATTATTGAAATAATGACCAGGTATAATCTTTTTACCGCGGCTGTTTTGGACGAGAAAAAGAGGATGGTCGGAGTTGTTACGATTGATGATGTTATGAGACATTTATTCCCAAACGCTTAATGAATGGAATTAAAAGAGAAGTGGCGCACAGTTTGGCTAAAAGTAATTTTCTTTCTTGGAGTTGTCGGCCCAGGCATTATTTCTGCGAATGCGGATAATGATGCCGGCGGAATTACAACGTATTCGATAGTGGGCGCGCAGTTTGGAACAAAGATGTTGTGGGTTCTTTTGCTTATAACATTTTCTTTGGCTATTACGCAGGAAATGGGCGTTAGAATCGGGTTGATTACAAGGCAGGGATTGGCCGGAATAATTCGTGAAACCTTTGGTTTGAAATGGACCGGATTCGCCATGTTTATAATGCTTTTGGCTAATTTGGGAACGGTCGCCGCCGAGTTTGCGGGAGTGGCCTCTGCGTTCGGAATTCTTGGAGTGAGTAAATATATCGCGGTGCCTTTGGCGGCTCTTATAGTCTGGTTTGTTTTGTATAAAGGATCTTTTAAAACGACTCAAAAGATTTTTTTGGTGTTCTCGTTTTTTTACATCGTTTATATCATTAACGGATTCATTATTAAGCCGGATTATGCGCAGGCGATGAAGGATATGGTTACGCCAACGATTGAGTTTACGCCCGTGTTTTTGATTACGATGATAGCGCTTATTGGAACCACGATTACACCTTGGGGGCAGTTTTTTATTCAGTCGTACGTGGTCGATAAAGGGCTTGAAATAAAGCATTATAAGGCCGAGAAGGCCGAGGTTTATCTTGGAGCGTTTATTACCGACATAGTTAGTTTCTTTATTATTATTTGTACGGCCGCGACGCTGTACACGCATGGGATAAAAATAGACGACGCGGGCGACGCGGCCATTGCTCTCCGGCCGCTTGCAGGCGATATGGCTCAGTTTTTATTCGCGTTTGGACTTTTTAGCGCCTCGATGCTTGGAGCTTTCATACTTCCTACGGCGACTTCTTATGCCATTTGCGAAGCCTTTGGTTGGGAAAGCGGATTCAACACAAATTGGAAAACCGGAAAGATTTTTTATAGTATTATTTTGGTCAGTATTATTATTCCGGCGATTATCGTTCTTATTCCTAATTTGCCACTCGTGAAGGTAATGATTTTATCGCAGGACCTTAACGGTATTTTGCTTCCATTTATCCTCATTTTTGTAATTAAGATTATCAACAACAAAAAGATAATGGGGGAGTATACGAACAAGCCTATTGGAAATATTATTGCTTGGCTTACAGTGATTGGGATTATCTTGGCCACTGTGGTTTTAGTGGCTTCGTCCTTCTTTGGAGTGGTTTAGAGCTATACTGTTGCCGATGGTGTTGCAGTAGGAAGAAGTTTGCTTGCCAAATATGCTCTGGCCTTCATTTGTCCAGTTTTATCACCTGGTCTTTCTATATCTCTGCTAAATATAGCCGCAAGTTGTGCCACGGATGCTCCATTTTCTGCGGCCGATCTTAGATTGCGTCCCGCATTTGCCAGGACCTCACGCTTTAGAATGATTTGAGCATTGATTACAGGATCAACCCTTTCTGTGGCGGATAAGCCTTGTCCGGCTCCTCCATTGTCGTTAAGCTGAAATAATCCGATGCTGTGGCCCGAATCTCCGACCGCTCTTGGATTTAAGTCTGATTCAGCTTTAGCGTTTACGATTGCAGCTGCTATGATTGATGGTTTCAATCCGGCTTTTTTAAATTCAGTTTCTATTATTGTTGCCATCGAACGCTGAGCGCTGCTTAATCCTTTAATTTGTCCAGCAACGCTTTCTTTATCATTCAAAACAATGTCTAAACTTGGGTATGATTTATCTGCAAGAAGTTTAGCTAAATCTACTGAATCCATGTCTTTTTTATCGGCCTCATATGCTATTTGATCTTTTCCGCGTGCGTCATCTTCAATCTTTATCTCTTTTTCGTAATCTGATTTGCTTAAAAATTGATCTTCTTTAACAATTCTGAATTTGTCTTTTGTGAAAGTTGCCAAATACTGACCGTTAACGCCAAAGCCGACTCGGCCGTTATAAATGCCTCTTTTTGCCAAAATCACTTCGTTGCTGCCGTCTTTTTTAACCAGAACGGTTCTAATGCTTGGATCTATTAAAATATCTCCCAGCCCAATCTTAAGTTCGTGATTCTGTTTAACTTGCTGATAATCTAATTTATACCAATCATCTCCCATTTCGGTGGTGTAAGCCCTCAATCTTCTTGCTGTTTCGTCCTGAAGTGATGTTATCTTATCTTTTCCGTTTTCATTCAAAAGAATTCCTTTAAATCTGATATCTTCAATTGAAGCTTTTTGGAGTTTTGATAAGTCGTCATCTGCGGTTTTTTTATCAATATTTTTAGCTTTTTTTAGATATTCTTTGTGTAAGCCCGAAGAGAGATTTTCTTTTTCCAGAGCCTCAAATTGTGGGTTTAAACTTGATGTTACATCTTTTGTCAGGCTGTCCAATGATGTCGGAATTAAATTGCTGTTTAAACAAGCCATTAATGTTTCTGATACCACGCCATAGTTTTCCGGATGAACGCCATCTTTTTTTGAGACTCTAAATTTATCGTTCTTTTTTAGAGCGGAATTTAAATCAACCAGATTGATATTTTCTTTAGCGGCCGTTGCTTTGAGAATTTCGTTAACCTGGTCGGCTTTTTGTCCCAATTCTCCTGCCAGAGGAGTAATTGTAACCAAGGTTACTTTTTTGAATCCTTTTGTTAGCGCCTCTTTGTATATGTCTGTTAGGTTTTTTGCTACTGCTTCGGGCGCTGATCCAAGGTCGTTTGTGCCGCCTTGAATTACAAGATATGGGGTTTTTTTAGCATCAACATCATTCAATTGATCCTTTACGGATTTCATTTTTTTTGTCGATTGAGTCAAATGAGTTCCTTCCACGGCAAATACTCCGCCTATTTTTGCGGCTTGAGACATTCCAAGACCAATCGAATCTCCTATGATTGCGATATTTTTTGGCTCTAAAGGCGCTTCTTTCAATGAATCTGCCATTCTTAACTCGTCCAGCTTTGCGGCTTTTGAGCCGGAGGAATGGTCTACTGGCGCATTTGTTGTTGTATCTAGATTTTTGACTTCGGCTTCTTTGCCTGTGTATGCCATGGTTTGTATTTATTTTTATCCGTTAATTATACCACAAAAATGGTGTTTTGCTCAAGCCAAAGGCTTCGGGATTTTATATTGATTTTATATCGGAAAAAATGAAGAATGTAACCGCTGTTTATTTATTATGCTCGGGTGGCGGAATTGGTAGACGCGCAGGACTTAAAATCCTGTATCAGCAATGATGTGCGGGTTCGATTCCCGCCCCGAGCACCAGGAGAATGACGTGTTTAGCTTCCTTTCATATCATTCTTCAAATTATCATTAACCAAAATCCATCATGACAACAGAAAGAAAGCGTAATCTATTGCTAGGAGTTTTTATCATGTCCCTAGTTTTGGCAAATACGCTTGGTGCGAAGATAACTCAATTTCCGCTTCCGGACTGGCTTGCATGGCCGTTCAATGTTATTTTTTCGCCTGTGATTTTTATATTCAATTATCTTTTGAGTGTTACCGGCAATCAGTCTTTGAGTTATGCATTTTTTAACACCGTTAGTGTTTCCGTAGGAATTTTGACTGTGCCTCTTATGTTCCTTGTCATTGATATTGTGCATGAAGTTTGGGGAAAGAAAATGGCCAAAGAATTTATCTATGTCGGTATCGTTTCTATGCTTTTTATGATTGCAATTACAGCTATTTCCGTGTGGGTTCCGCCGGCTGCCAGATTTGCTGATCAGAATGCGGCTTTTACGACTTTTTTTGGTACTTCAATAAGATTTGCGATTGCCAGTATTTTGGCTTTTTATATTTCTCAAATGCAGGATATTTTCGTATTCCATTATTTAAAAGAAAAAACGAAAGGCAGATGGTATTGGTTGCGAAAAAATATCTCGACTTATTTGGGCGAGTTTGTGGATTCGACTATATTTATGTTTGTTGCATTTTATGATCCTGCCAAATTTCCGGCGCCCGTGGTGATAAAAATGATTTTGCCTTACTATATTTTCAAGATACTTTTTGCCACTATCGATTTGCCGTTGTCATATTTTGGGGTTTGGTGGGTCAAGAAAAGCGACAAAGCCCTGGAATCTTAGTTGAAATTTTCGAAAAAGATGTTTTCTTTGGGGACATCTTTTTCTATTAGAGCTTTTTTGGCATCTACAATCATTTCTTTTAATCCGCACATATAAACCGAAGTATTTTTTGGATCTATATCCATTGTTTTTAAAATTTCTGTTGTGCGGCCGGTTTTTCCTTTCCAGTCTGAACTTTCCGGTTGCGTAAGAGCTAAAGTGAATTCGAAGTTTTTATATTTTTTTGCCAAGTCCTTGAAAAAATCTTTATAAAAAATTCCTTTTATATGACGTATCCCAAAAATCAGATGCATGTTTTGCCTGCTTCCGTTTTTAAGTTCACTTTCTATAATTGATTTTATTGGAGTGATGCCTGACCCCACCGCCAAAAAAAGAATATTTTTTAATAGGGGACTCTTCAGTGTAAAGTCTCCCATTGGACCCATGAATTTGATTTCTGAGCCTTCTGCAAGCGCTGAAATCCAATTGCTACCTCTTCCGTTTTCTATTGTTTTTATGCAAAGCTGAAATGTTTTTCCATCCGGAATTGAAGAAATTGAATATGCGCGGAAGCATGGTATCTCCGATTTTTTATCATCAATTTTTATACTTATATATTGGCCGGGAATAAAATTAAATTGCGAATCTGTCTCACAAGATAATTCAAAAGTGTGTTCTGCTATCTTCCTGTTTGAAATTAATTTTGCTTTGTTCAAAGTTCTTGGTGCTATGCCAGTTGTATAATTACATAAAGGGTTAAGATGCCCAGGATTGTCATTATGGTTGTCCAGAATGTTGGATGACGATGGTGACTTTCCGGAATCAAATCACTCGCTCCTATGTATACGAAAAACCCTGTAAATATGCAGAGAATCAGGCCTAAATCCGATCCTGAGATGGTGAAGAAAAACGCTGAAATAACTCCCAATACTGGCGCGATTGCATCTATTATAAGCCATTTAAAAGCTTGAACATTTTTTCCGTTATTTTTAAGAATCATGTTGACCGTGTTTATTCCGTCGGAAAAATCATGTGCCAATACTGCCGCAGCCACAACCCATCCAACTTCCGGAGAAATCTTGAACGCAAGTCCTATTCCTAATCCATCCAAAAAGCTGTGGATGCATAATGTTAGCGCTCCAAGACTGCCTCTGTGATTCTTTTTTTCGCATTCTCCATCGCTGTGCGGATGTATGGAAAATAAACTATCCAATATCATGAAAATGGTGAATCCGATTGCCACAAGCGTTGTTGCCAGTGCTATGTCGTATGATTTTGTAACTAAATTTATAGACTCCGGAAGTAAATCGAAAAACGCCACGCCAATAACCGCACCTGCGCTGAATCCGAGAATAAGATGAAGTTTATCTTTAAAACGAATTGCGAACAGCCCTCCCAAGAGCGTGCTTAGAATTGTCAGTAGTCCGACTATAATGGCCGTGTAATTCATTTATTGTGATTTAGCGGGTGAGAGTTTATCATTTTATTTACAAAAAAACAGCCCTCTTTTTTGAAGGCTGTTTTGTTTTTTTAATTCGATGTCTATACCAAGAATGTGTAATAGCCCAAAACCAAACCAACTACCAATCCGACAACTCCGCCGAAATACAGTAAGTTTACGTTTTGCCCCATTTTAAGCGCATTTTTGATGCATTTTTCCGGGCAAAGGAAATAAAACAAGCCTTTTAGGAACATTCCCCAGCCACTTAGAGTAACAAGAAGCCAGACGTTCCATTCCCATACATTGTACAGAGAAATCACAACCAAGCCGCCTACCATCATCGAAAACATTAGCGTGAACAGATCGAAATGGCCATCGGCCCATTTTGCAAACAGTTTTTGATATTGTTTTGCGTACAGCAAAACGGAGAGACCAAGTACCAAGTACATTGGCGCCAGCACGAACGCTACAGCTTGAGCATTCATAATGAGGGGTTAAAAATATAAAACAAAGTTAATTATAGGGGGAACGCGGAAAATGTAAAGGGGGAGGGCTAGGCACATGAAACAGTTCGTGGCCTGTCGTTTGCTGTTTAAAGCTTTTTATGTTATAATGCAAAGATGGTTATTTAATTAGAATTGTATGCATGGACTTGATACAGGGTCGGATGAGGCAGGTCCATCCTTTAAGGGGAGAGCGAATGTTCCTGGATATAGAAATGGTGAGGCTGTTTCCGGCATTGGACGAAATGTTTCCAGGCGAATTTCAAAAGCTGTTTCTGCTCAAGCGGGAGGAGTGAAAAAGTTTGATGAAATGGATCACAATGATGCATCTCATTATGTGCCTCTAACAAACACGGAGACTGTTACACAAGCATGTCATACCGCCGAAACAGGAAAATCTCATTTAACTGTGGAGGGATATGCAAATTCTGTCCCAGGATTTAGTCAATATATAAAAACTTTGGCAAAGAATGGAAATGTAGAAAAACTTTCACAGGCCGTAAAGTCTTATGTGCGATTTGAGTCTATAATTATGGGTAATTATAAAAAAGGCCAAAAAGGTTATATAAGATTTAACGAGTCGATTATGAACAGGAGGACAGTTGTTAGTCAGGAATCTCCAAGAGTATTTATTAAAGAGCTTAATGAAATGGTGACTCGTATAGCCAAGGCTTACGGAGAGCCAAAACTTATTAATTCTGTTAAGTTGATTTTTTCTGACACGAATAAGATGGATAAGATACAGGCTGCAATTGATAATTTTGACAGGATGTTTGACGCAGTAACAAGGTCTGACAAGGGAAGAAAGTTTTTGGCTACGGTTCGTGGGGCCAAGCTTACCAGTATAACTTCTATACATTAAAGTCGTGCGGATGTCTTTGGGCACACGAGTTACAGTATTGACAATATTGGTCATTCGGTTAAAAAACATGATGTTTTTGCAGAGGATTCTTCTTTTTACGCTTAGCAATTTAGGAAACTCCTAATAATTTCACCGGAATGGCGCTTACTATTGGAAGGACTTGGAAAACAAGAGCAGCTTTGGATGGGCATGGTGGACAAACAATATAAATTGAAATTGGCAAATTCAGGAATAGAGGTGTTGAAAGTGGATGTTGTTGAGGGGAAATTGTGCGTGTGCCGTATCAATTCTGAAGAAAAAATGGATGATGAAGTTTTATAGTTAATGGAAAGTGAGAAACAACAGGATGCAATAAATCAGCAACTTATAGACAATTTGATTGATTATGGCTTAAGAATGGCCATTCGTCTTTTTAAAGGAGAGCATATTGAGATTATCATGAGGGAGATAAGTGGAGGAATAAAAACATTAAAAGTTCTTTCTTGACTGGATTTGGCCTGAAATGATATTCTACCGCCTTGCTTATTGTATGTTTTATGGGAGAAAACGATATCGAACAACCAGTTTTATTAGAAGGTGAGCGGGCTGGAATACAGATTGCCGAAGGACATTGTAGTGCTGGATGCAAAGAATGTTATGAAAGAGGTGCCAGGGTCGGTATTTTAGAGGAACTGATGGAAAGAGGAGTGAATTTAAGAGTTCAGGATTATGTTAATATGGATCCAGAAGTTCCTGATGTTTTGAACGATTTTGCTTTTACCGATCCCTACCTACAATTAGTTTTAAAAACGAATCCCCGAGATTTTTTACGATATTTCCAATTATGTGCCAAAGTCGGGATACGAAATCTTTTTTTACTCGGGTCTGAACCTACTGAACATGTCAATTTTGAGGAAATTCTAGATCTTGCTAATCAAGCTGGAGTTAAATTGATGGTTTACACAAGTGGCAAGAATTTAGATAAATTGCAGCACACAGCAGTTGACCATGTTGTTTTGCATGTTAATTATGGGGAAGGTGTAAAGGATGGGGCATGTACTCCAGAATTTCTTAAAAAGGTTGACGATTTACTTGCCCGTGGAGTTAAGATTGATTGTAGAGTTAATTTCTCTAGTGCCAAAATGCGTGAGAAGAGTCTTATATCTAGTTTTTATGAAGGAATTAGACCTGAATTTAGACAAAATGTTCTCCTGAAATATTCTTTTAATGCAAAAGCTCCTTTTTCTATTGATCATATGACTCCTGATAGAATGAGAGAAGTTTCTTTTGATTTAATTTCTTTTATAGATGAATTTCGGGTTCACTTTCCTGAAGTTTCTCTTTTTGCAGAAAGACCTATTTTTCCATGTGCCTTCCCGGACGATGTTTGGGAAAAATATGCTAAAGTTGGAGGGTTTAGACCAATATGTAGTATGGAATACACATTTTATCAACAAGGTGGCTTGGGATTATGTCCGCCTGCAAGAAGAGTTATTCCTAGAATTCCTGTTGAAACGCCTGACCAATTGAGAGAAGCTATTTCTAAACTTCGTGAGCAGGTGCATGAAGTAAAGTTTGGGATACCTTCTTTCCCAGAATGCGAAGAATGTAGGCATAGAATTCTTGAAGTGTGTCAAGGCGGATGTAGCTGTTACAAGGAAGAACCCAGAGGATGTTCTCAAATTATGCAAGACGAGAACCAAGTCGTTTAGAATGCCTTCCAAATGTCTATTAGTGGTTTATGCAAGCCTAAATTTTTGGACACACGCATTTTTCTACTTATTTTATACTGGTATTCAGGTTTTTCCGTGAGGGTAAGTGTGATTTCTTTGGGTAAAATTTTTTAGGGCTTGACACGATTTGACATATTGTGATTTACTGTTACTCCTGCGTATTATTTTAACCAGAAAAATATGCCTGATGTCAATAAAAGGGTACTTATCGTAGATGACGATTCTGATAAACGCGAAGATTTAAACAATTGTTTACAAGAGCAAGGATATGATGTTGTTGCTGTTGCAGATACACAAGCTGCGCTTGATGCTATGGCTAACGCTGTGAATGGGAAATTTGATTTGGTAATAAGTGATACTAGCAGACCATTGGATGAGGAGAGAGACCCTGGTTGTCATGATAAAGTTTTTAGTGCTGCAAGATCAATTGGAGCAAAAATTGCTATTGCTTCAGCTTATCCGGTTATTAAGTTGCCTGAAGGAACACCGCAACTTCCGGTTGATAATCCGCAAGGATTCGTTGAGGCTGTTAATAAACTGTTGATGAATGTGGCTAAAGAAGAGGCTCCTGAATAAAATTTAAATCAATTTACCATGCCTCAGCTACAAGAGCGTAGGTCTGGCCTAGAACATGAACTGGATCTTGCAAAGAAGGAGATTGAAAGGCGAGCGGTAGATTTTTTGAAAAAACTTAACGATGTTATACTAAAAAATCTTAAAGGTCGAATAACTATTTAGGGAGTTTATTAGTTAAGTGTAAAAATGCTTTGGACACACGCATTTTTCTACTTATTTTGTGTTTGTGTTTAGGTTTTGGCGCAACAACAAGTGTTATCCGCTTGTTTCAGGATAGAGGGGGTGTGGATTTTAAATAGTTATCCTTGCTAATTTTTGTTACTTTTATTCCCGCTTTCCAATCTTTTCCAACTTTCAAAATCTCATCTTCTAAATCTATTATAAATATAAAGATTTTTTTGCCGTCCAATAGCCAGTAAGGGACATCCAAAACCGTGCCATCATGTTCCGCAATCTCTATTTTACTATCTGATTTGTTGTAAATTACAGCATATCCATCACTAAAATGGATGTTCCCGAATCTTGCCTGTACCTGAGAAATGCATTCGTATATATTCTTTGTCTTTTTATTATCCCCATCGTATATTTTTCCCTCTATTATGATTGATTCCTTCTCATCGTAGATAAAGGCATCCATTCTGCCACTTTTTACATTAGTCTCTGTAAGAATATTGTTTATTCCTTCGTTAAATAGAAATTTGGCAAGATGTTCTGATGTAAGGTCGGTTTCTTTTTGTTTTTTTATGTCGTCTTTATCAAAATTGTGACACAGCAGTTGATATCTTTTTAATACGGAAATTCTGTTATGAACCAAGGATATGCTTCTCTCAAGATATAAAATTATTGGTTCTATGTACGTTCCTAGTAAGATATTTTTCCTATCATTATACTTTAAATATGTATTAGCACCTGCGTGTTCTTCAATATATCCGATTGTAATAAGATAAAGGTCGTCGGGAGGTAGTTGATGTTCCTGCTCACTGATTTTCTTTATCGTCCATAAGCATACAGCAACGTATTCTTCTATAGTTTTTGAATCTCCTAGGAGAGGTTGTATGCCAGTTTTACCTGATACTCTACTACCTATGCGCTCTTCCATATCGTTGTGGTTTTCTAGTAATGCTTGTATGATGTCTTTAAAAATCTCATAATCGTTTAAAACATACCAAAATTGTTTGATTCCATAGTTGGCAAGATATTCCCCTTTTTGCGAATTAAGCGACTTTAAAAAGTCTTTTATCTCCTTGATTGCACTGCTAACATATTTCATTTTGGTTTTTAAAATGAACACACGCATTTTTTAACTTATTTTATCCTAGTATTCAGGTTTTTCCGTGAGAATAAGCAGTATTCCTTTGTCCAAAGTTCAGTTTGAATAAGTTTGCGCGAAGTGTTATATTGCTCCCCTTTTTATTATAACATATGGGAATACAATTTTTAGAGCCAGCCGAGCTTGAGCATAAGGCTCCTGAGAAAGTGATAACTTTATTGTTTGGATATAAACAGCGTCTTCTTGATGCGGCTCGGGATGATGAAGAGGAAAGGAAAATTATATTTGACCGAAGATTGCAAATTGCGGAAGTATTTAAAAAATTTGGTGGAGAGAGGCACTTGGAGGTAGTTCAGTTATTTGAAGGACTTATGTGTCCCGATGATATTTTAAGATATTCAGGGGCGAAAAGGTCATTAGAACCCAAAAAAAATCCAGAAGGAAGAAGACAAAGACCGTTTGGGTATCATTTGTTTGGTTCTTTGCTGAGTGATGAAGAAAGAACAATGTTAAAAGCGCATGTTAATAAACAGGGAATAAGAATGGGTGCCGAGAGCAGGATTGATGTTATGAGGATTCTGCATCTTCTTGAAGAAACATATGATGGTAGACCTGTATATGTTTCTGAAAGTGCAGGAGAGAAGATTATCAAACAGTTGGTCGCTATAGTTCAAATAAATCCTAATTTAACGAAGCGTATATTTGTTCTGAAATGGGATGGTGAAGTTCCTAGTCCTCAGCCAATAACGGAGCATCCGCTGTTTCAAAAGCTCTCAACACAGCTTGTTGTTCAAGATGAAGATATTGCTGATAAATTAAGAAGATTTATATATCACGAACCGAAAGTTGGTGATATTTTTCATGGAGTTGTAAGCAGAACTACCGATTTTGGTGCCTTTGTTCAAATCTTACCAGAAGTTGAGGGGCTTCTTAGTAACTCAGAAATTCCTCGTGGATTGGAATTACAGAATGATGACATTGTTGATGTTATTGTTACAGAAGTTGGTAGGCATGGCATAGTGAGGCTTTCAATGACTAAAGCACAAGAACGAATCAAAGAAGGGGAGAGGCCATTATTTGAACCTGATAATTCAATGAAGTTATTACTTAGCGGGAATGCAGAAGAAGTCGATTAAGATTTTTTGGAATGGACACACGCATTTTTTAACTTATTTTATATTTATATTTAAGTTTTTCCGCGAAGGGAAGCGAAAAACTCTCTCTTGCTTAGTTTGTTAGTGAATGAAATGAATATTATTTCTTGGACAGTTTTAATAGTTCATATTTAAGATAGTAATATCTTTGTTTCATCCATCCCCAAATACTCGGGTCTGGAATTACAATCCAAAGTCTAGTATTTGAAACTTCATAGAAATGTAACTGCAAACCAATATTTTTATCCTCGTTTACAAAAGAAAAGGTTTCTTGATTATCAGCAGAATTTTTGTAATCCATTCTCAGGTAAGGTTTTCCTGATATACGAATATCACAACACAAATATTTGTCTGCTAAAGTCGGATTTAAATGGACTATTTCATTTTCCTTCCCTTTGTCTTTCTGTAATGCTTTTTGTAGCAAGGATAATCTGAATCCAGTAATCCGTATAAGTAATTTTGGTTTTCTTAAT
>Ga0172379_10001664_pt1 | contig 43187 bp, 40 predicted proteins | sample GrowelOW334metaG_FD_119756 | JGI IMG/M metagenome (GOLD analysis project Ga0172379, IMG submission 119756) | Groundwater microbial communities from an aquifer near a municipal landfill in Southern Ontario, Canada - Groundwater well OW334 metaG | ecosystem: Environmental > Aquatic > Deep... | reverse complement strand
TAAAGAAGAAAAAAAACTAGTTAAATTATTATTAGCTTTTCCAGATACTATTAAAAATTCAGCTAGCAATCAAAATCCATCTCTGGTGACTCAATACTTATTTGATGTGGCCAAAACATACAATAATTTTTACCAACAACATAGTGTTTTAAAGGCTGATGATGAAAATACAAAACAAATCAGACTAAATATTTCTCAACTTACAAAAAAAGTATTAAAAGATGGTTTGGCTTTGTTGGGCATTGAAGCTCCAGATGTGATGTAATAAGCTTTAATTTTTGCTCACATCCTACATAGATTGCTCCGTTGCTCCGCAAATTCGCATCTAATGCAGGATATTCGCAAATAAAACATTTGCTTATATTGACAATATAGACAAAAATATATATACTAATCTCCGTATTTTACATTTTAACTAAGCGCCTATAGCTCAGCCTGGTAGAGCAGTTGCCTTTTAAGCAAACGGTCGGGGGTTCGAATCCCTCTGGGCGCACCACGTAAAATTCGCTGCGCTCATCACGTGGCTTCGCCATTAATACAATTAGCCCTTGGGCTATTTTTTATTTGCCTGCACTGAGTTTATCGAAGTGGGTATAAGCTGTCTATAAAACAGCTTGAAAAATAAGGCTAAATAGGTTAAGCTAATTCTACACATTAATAAACTCAAGGCAATACAGGCATGAGTAAAATACCTCCGCAAAATTTGGAAGCAGAAAGCTCACTTTTGGGAGCTCTACTACTGGATAAAGAAATTATTATCAAAGTTGGTGATGTTTTGCGTCCAGGTGATTTTTATAAAGAATCAAATGGCTTGATATACCAAGCTATCTTAGATTTATTTGAAAAACATGATCCAGCTGATATTTTGTCTGTTGGTAACAGACTGGCCGAAAAAAAACAATTAGACATCGTCGGTGGTAAGGCCTATCTGGCCGAACTGACTGCTTCAGTGCCAAATTCATCTCATGCTGTATCTTATGCTGATATTATTCACAAAAAAGCAACTTTACGAAGATTAGAGCAAGCTGCCAGTGAAATATCTGAGTTTAGTTTTTCTGAAGATCAAGATGTAAGTAGTTTGTTAGATAAAGCAGAACAAAAGCTGTTTGCTATTTCTCAAGAATCTCTCAAGAAAAATTTTATACCCATCAAAAATGTTTTAACTGAAACTTTCAATCGTATAGATGAATTGCACAAATCAGGTGGTCATGGTACACGTGGTATTCCTAGTGGTTTTACGGATTTGGATAACAGACTATCCGGTTTTCAAAATTCAGATCTGATAATCTTGGCGGCTCGTCCATCTCTGGGAAAAACAACCTTTGCCTTAGATATTGCTAGAAACATTGCCGTTAAAGCCAATATACCAGTTGGTATATTTTCTCTAGAAATGAGGAAAGAACAATTGGTAGATAGATTACTAGCCTCTGAGGCTGAAGTAGATCTTTGGAAAATGAGAACTGGTAAGCTTTCTGATAGAGAAGAAGATGATGATTTCCCTCGTATTGGCAGAGCTATGGGTGTATTGTCAGAAGCTCCAATATTTATTGATGATAGTGCCAATGCCAATGTAATGGAAATCCGTACCAAAGCACGCCGTCTAAAAATGGAACACAATCTTGGTTTTTTGGTAGTTGATTATTTGCAACTTATGGATGGCGATAGTAGTGGCAATTCTGAAAACAGAGTTCAAGAAATATCCAAAATCTCTCGTGCTCTTAAACAGATTGCTCGTGAGCTAGATATCCCTGTTCTAGCCCTGTCTCAGCTTTCTCGTGCTGTAGAATCTCGTTCTCCAGCCATCCCAAAATTGGCTGATCTTCGTGAATCTGGATCTATTGAACAAGATGCTGATATTGTAATGTTTATCTATAGAAAAGCCAAAGACAAATCACGCGAATGTCCTGATGAAGAAAAAAATATAGCTGAAATACACATTGATAAACATAGAAATGGTCCAACTGGTATTTTTAGATTATTTTTTGATGAAAACAAAGTATCTTTTAAAAATCTAGATAAAAACTATCAAAATATACTCCCTCCACCAGAAGAAAGTAGTGAAAATAATAATACCCCTCAATCTGAAATTGGTTGGCAAAATATACCTTAAAATAATTAACCTAAAAACAAATATGTTCAACAAATTAAAACAATACAATGACCTTCGAAAACAAGCTAGTACTATCAAAAATGTAATGTCTGGCGAAACTATTGAGGTCAGCAATCGAGCTGTCAAAATAGTAATGGACGGAAACCAAGAAATAAAAAGCCTAGATATCACTGAAGACTTCTTGGCCAAAGATAAAAAGAAAGACTTAGAAAACGAAATAAAAAATGCCATTGCTGAAGCTATCAAAAAAGTACAACGTAAAATGGCGATGAAAATGCAAGAAATGGGTGGTCTAGATAATCTATTAAAATAAAACTCAATATTAAATTTTAATGGAATGAAACATCTACCAGATTTCATACAAAGATTAATAGATGAATTTGACAAACTGCCTGGTATTGGACCAAAAACTTCCGCCAGGTTAGTTTTTAATTTGATGCATAGAAAAGAAGATATAAAAGATTTGTCTATTGCTTTGTCCAATGCTTATCAAAACATCCATCTTTGTCCAGAGTGTTACAATCTAGCCGAAAAAGATCTCTGTAGTATTTGTGCCAATCCCCAAAGAGATAAATCTACTATTTGTATAGTAGCCAACAATCAAGATGTAGAAGCAGTAGAAAAAACTGGTGAATTCAATGGTGTCTATCATTTACTCAATGGTCTGCTCAGCCCACTGGAAGGTATAACCCCTGATAAATTAAAAATAAAAGAATTGGCCAGTCGAGTAAAAAATAATAATGTCAATGAAATAATACTAGCTCTTGATCAAAGTATGGAAGGTGAAGCTACTGCCATATATCTATCAAAATTTTTACAAGATTATCCAGTTATAGTGAGCCAACTAGCCAGAGGCATACCAATGGGTGCCAATATTGAATACACCGATGAAATTACACTCACTTCGGCATTAAAAAATAGAAAAAAAATAACCCCCTAAATCCCCCTTAACAGGGGGACTTTTTTTTACAATTTAAAAACCTCCCCTGTTAAGGGGAGGTGTCTGGCGTATGCCAAACGGAAGTGTTAAGCTATAATATTATCAATTTTTACTTCAGCTAACTGTTGGCGATGTCCATAATTCCTTCTGTATCTAATCTTATTTTTATATTTTAGAACATCGATTTTTTTATCTTTAAAATTGCGTAGCAAAGTACCCTCAACTTTTGCTTTAGCTACAGTAGGATTACCAACTACTACTTTATCTTTGTCACTAATAAGTAAAACTGTATCAAAAATTACTTTTTTACCTTCTTCGGCTTTGGCTAATTTTTCAATTTTAATAACATCACCTTTAGCCACATGATATTGTTTTCCACCTGTTCTGATAACTGCTTTCATAGTTTTTATAATTATAACGAGATAAATATTAACAAAAATATCATATATTGTCAACTATAAGTACTAAAATATAGTACTATTGACAAATTTTTTATTATATGCTATAGTATCTTTAATCTAAATGTTCAATAATCATGAAAGACTACAAAAGGAGGACAAAAATGTCCAAAGGATTCTTTTATCGCTCTTTGGCGATGGCTACTGTGGCAGTCGTATTGATTGCCATGTTCGTGGCTTACGCTCCTAAGTAAGCTCCCTCCTCCCCAAGTTCCAACCCCAGTCACCAAAAAAGCCGAACCACGTTCGGCTTTTTCCTTTATCTACAAATTCATATAGACAATAACCCAAAATTTAATTTTGACATTTTATTTCACTTTGCTATAATACTATTTATGTTAGACAAACAAACAATCAGAATAAACATTATATCTAAGGATAAGAAAAACTATCTTAAATTGCTGATGGTCTAATATTTTTTTACTTAAAAATTAAAACACTGACCATTAGCTAGTCAGTGTTTTTCATATAGATAATAAGTTCTTTCCACCAAACAACCATAGGAGTTACAATTATGTGCGATTATAAACCTTGTAGCAATATTGATTCTATTGCTTTTGCTGACGGCAAATGCCTGATAACTCACAGCCAAGAATCAGCCTTGCTGATCATCCATCCACAAGATGTCTGTCACATTGGCTTTATGCTTTACCGTGGCAGACAAAGCGTATCTCGTCGCATTAACGAAAAATCCATACTACTATCCGTGCCTCCAGACATTATGGCACAGATCAAAGCTCTGGCTCCTAAAAACTAAGAAAAACAATTCATCTTAGTCTACAAAAGACTGCTTAACAGCAGTCTTTTCAAATTAATCTACTTTAACAGCCTTAATAAAAAAATTGACCACAATAATTAAAAACTGTTTTCTGACACTTTTATTTAATAAAATGATAAAAATATATATTCAACATTGCCAAATTACAATCAACGTAATATAATTTTTATATGCTATTTAACTCCATACATTTTTTAATATTTTTTCCAATAATTATTGTTTTATATTTTTCTTTAAAACATAAACATCGTTGGATATTATTGTTGCTAGCTAGTTATTATTTTTACATGAGTTGGAAAGCAGAATATATTATTTTGATAATATTTTCTACTTTACTTGATTATTTCGTGGCTTTGGCAATTGCTAAAGAAGATGATAAAAAAACAAAAACTTTTTTATTATTAATTAGTATATTAATTAATATTGGTCTATTATTTGCTTTTAAATATTTTAACTTTGTAAGCGATTCCTTGCGGATCATTTTATCTAATTTTAGCATTCAATTTTCACCACCAGTTTTAAAAATATTATTGCCAGTAGGCATATCATTTTATACTTTTCAAACCCTAGGATATACTATTGATGTCTATAGAAATAAAATTAAGCCAGAAAAACATTTGGGCATTTTTTCTCTTTATGTATCCTTTTTCCCACAACTAGTAGCAGGCCCCATTGAGCGTGCCCAAAATTTATTACCCCAATTTTTAAAAAAACATTATTTTGACTATGCTAGAGTTACTGACGGACTTAAATTGATGCTTTGGGGGTTTTTTAAAAAAATAGTCATAGCTGATAATTTAGCGATATATGTTGATCTAGTATATAACAACCCCGAAATGTATACTGGTTTGTCATTAATTATTGCTACTATATTTTTCGCTTTTCAGATATACTGTGATTTTTCAGGATACTCTGATATTGCCATTGGTGCTAGTCAAGTAATGGGTTTTAAACTAATGGATAATTTTAAAAGACCTTACTATTCCAAATCGATTTCGGAGTTTTGGAAAAGGTGGCATATTTCATTATCTTCTTGGTTTAAAGATTATTTATATATAAGTTTGGGGGGTAATAGAGTTTCTATATCACGTTTACATTTTAATTTATTTATAACTTTTTTGATTAGCGGTTTATGGCACGGCGCAAACTGGACATTTGTAGTATGGGGGGCATTACATGCTTTCTATATGATTTTTTCATTATTGAGCAAAAATATTAGAGAAAAAATTGTACTATTTATAAAACTAAAGCACTTCCCCCGTTTAAATAAATATTTACAAATACTAACCACATTTTCTTTAGTAACTTTCGCTTGGATATTTTTTCGAGCTAAAAATATATCAGATGCTTTTTATATAGTAAGAAATTTATTTAATTGGCATGGCTTCGTAGATTTCGGTTATCTTCGTTCAGCATTTTTCTTGGCTTCTCCTTATGTTTTTGTAGTAAGTTTATTTGGTATTTTATCTTTAGAATTTGTTCATTTATATCAACGACATGATAGTATTAGACATATGTTATTAAATAGACCGGTTTATTTTAGATTTTTTATTTATTTTTTACTTTTATTTAGCATACTATTATGCGGTAATTTTTCTAGTCACGAATTTATATATTTTCAATTTTAGTAACTATGAAATTATTTTGGTTAAAATTAATAATTTTTACATTACCATTTATTGCTTTGGCATTTATTGATTTGTATATTTTGCCAGAAGAATATTTTACGTTTCGTACTTGGGAAATTGTTTCCTACAACAGATTTGATAATCTTAGAATAGGCCCATTTTATCCTAGTGTTAGAATAAATAAATTAGAGGAAGGTAATCTAGGACATGATAGTAAATACGCAATTGCTAAAGAAGTAGAATGGATCACTGATAAGTATGGTTATAGAAATTATGAAAACAAGGGTCATGAAACCTTAGTACTTGGAGATAGTAATATAGCGGGAGCAACTCTTGACCAAAAAGATACTTTTACTGAAGTTTTGGAAGATATGATAGATGGAGACGTTTATTCCATGGGTCAAGCAAATATTAATGATTATTTATTGGATAGAAGATTTGTAAACAATCCACCAAAAAGAGTAATAATGGCAAGTATTAGAATTTTACCAGATATAGACACCAAAATATCTCCTAAATATGGCCTAAAAGAACGTTTAAAGGAAAATAATATTATAAAAAATATTATTATAAAGCTTGATAAGTTATTAAAATTTAGAATGATAAATTATATAAATAGTGCCTTTCAAAGAACTGTAAATAAATTTTTTAATGAAGAGACGATACCTGAAATTGGATTTGTAAATAATGATGTTCTATTTTTAAAATTAAAATATGATTACTATCGTAAACTAGATTCTGATGTAGCTAAAGCAACTAACATTATAAAAAAATACAATGATTATTTCACTTCTCATGAAATAGAATTTATATTTTTACCAATACCAAATAAGAGAGACATCTACCACGATCTAATACCACAGGAGAAAAAATCAAATTTTGTACCATTGTTGATTGATAGCTTAAGCTCCGAAGGAATAAAAGTCATAGATATTTATACATCTTTTGAAGAGGCTTATCAAAATGATGAGAATCTTTACCATATTGATGACACCCATTGGAACAAACAAGGAGTTTACAAAGCAGCTAAAGCTACAGCCGAAATTATAAATAATACCAATTAATATAAAAACTGCCCTCAAGCAGTTCTAAGTAAGTATAATTTGGTGACCCCACGGAGAATCGAACTCCGATTACCAGGATGAGAACCTGGCGTCCTGACCATTAGACGATGGGGCCTAAAAAACATATTTTTAACAAACATTTAGCTAATAGTCAAGCTATTTAAACTTTATATTAATTGCTCATACTCTGCATCGACTGCTCCGTTGCTACGCAAAGTCGCATCTGATGCAGATTTTTCGCAATAAAAATACTATTTAACTACTGGTCCCACTAACAAATCTTTGGCCAACCATGGTTTAGCCATAATCTCATATACTATTTGCTCCATTTTGGCACCACGAGAACCTTTGACCAATACAACATCATTGGCCTGTAATTTTTCTTGCAAAAATATACCAGCTTCTTTGGTATATGGAAAATGATATATATTGTCTTTATTCATACCAGCTTCTCTGGCACCTCTGGCAATATCACGTGATCTCTCCCCTACGACAAACAAATATTCAACTCCCAAACGAGTCAACTCTCTACCTACTTCCTGGTGACTTGCTTCACTCAGTGCTCCAAGCTCCAAAATATCCCCCAATACTGCTATTTTCCTTCCAGCTATGGGTATTTCCATCAAAATATCCAAAGCCACCTTAGCAGACTGAGGAGAAGCATTGTAAGTATCATCAATTATCCAAGTATCTTTAATACCCTTTATCAAATTTGTCCTACCTTTGGCTGGCCTATATTCCAATAATTTGTTTCCAATCTCTACCAAATTCATACCCAAGTGCAGTGCCACGGCTGTAGCACTAGCAGCAGCATGAGCATGTTGCCAACCCAAAACATATGGCAAAAACATAGGCACTTCAGAACCTTTATAATTTAATTTAAAATTAGTACCGTAGCTATCATCTCTTTTAATTATACTGATATCTGAAATTCTAATATTAGAATTTTCTGACTTACCATAAGTCAATAATTTACTTTTACAATTGGCAATTACTTTGACTAAATTTGGATCATCATTATTCAATACTGCCAAATTATCTTTAGTTAAATTATTTAAAATAGAGCTTTTTTCTTTTATAATATTATCCATAGTTTTAAAAAACTCAATATGACTAGAACCAATAGCTGTGATAACTCCCACATCTAAACGAGCAATGGATGTAAGATATTTAATATCGCCTACTTTGTCAGCTCCCATCTCCAAAACCAATACCTGCGGATAATTTTTATCTTTAATAAGCAATAATTTTATAGCCAAAACAAATACCCAGCACCAAGCCAATATATTTTTACCTGGAGAACTTTGACAACCCAAAATGGTAAGTGGAGTGCCAACTTCATTATTAAAATTTTTACTAGCAGCTCTAGTATTAAATTTGGCTCGCAAAACAACAGCAATGGCTTCTTTGGCCGATGTTTTACCAACTGAACCAGTAATACCAATCACTTTTGGTTTATATTTAGCAATAACAGCTTTGGCTAGTATTTTTAAGATAAAATGTAATATCTTATGCATATTTGAATATAAGTTAGCGATTTGGAGCTACCTGATAGTATTCTAACAAAAATTTAGCAATTTCACCAAATAATGGAGCAGCTGTACTTTCGGCAAAAGCAGCAGAAGTGGGATAATCCAATTTGGTTAACATAGTAAATTTGGGATTTTCATTGGGAGCAAAACCAACAAAATTATGAATAGTTTTATTGACATGATACTTGCCAGTGGACGAATCAGCCACCTGAGCTGTACCGGTTTTTCCCGCTACATAATATCCTTCTACTCCCGCTCTTTTAGAATGTCCAGTATCTACCACATGAACCAACATAGCCGACAATTGCGAAGCAGTGCTAGCTTCTATAACCCGTCTTATTTTTTCTGGTTGATAAACTTCTTGATGACCATTAGGATAATTAATCTGACTGACAATATAAGGCTTCATCATTTCACCACGATTGGCAAGAGTATTAAAAGCTGAGACCATCTGCAAAGGAGTAACGGTAATACCCTGTCCGTAAGAAGCAGTGGCTCTAAAAATATCACCACTCTTAGCTAAAGAAGAAACATCTCCACTGCTATCTTGGCTGATATCAAAACCAACGCTGGCGCCAAAACCAAACTTTTTTATATAATCTTCAAAAATTTTATTATTTACTTCAGAGGTGGCAAAAATAATACCAGTATTTAAAGAAGCTGACAAAACTTCTTTCATATCCACCATGCCATGGGCTTTGAGATCAGAATTTTTTACTACATAGCCACCAGCAAATTTTATCTCGCCTTCATCATTGTATAAAGTATTGGGCGTGACTTTGCCCTGATCAATAGCAATAGCCATAGAAATCGCTTTCATGACTGAGCCAGGCTCATAATTGTGATAAACTGCCAAGTTGTTATAAACATCAGCACTATCTACTTGGCTATAATTATTAGGATCAAAACTAGGATAATTACACATAGCCAAAATTGCGCCTGTAGCTGTTTCCATAATAATCACTGTTCCAGACTGAGCTTCGTGCAAAGCTACAGATTTTTCTAAAGCTCGACAGGCAGCATATTGAACTGTACGATCAATGGTCAATATTATATCGGCTCCATTTTCAGCCGCCTGACTATCATCACCAGTCAAAAGCCGACCAGCTATATCGGCCTCACCTACCACTTGCCCTTCCAATCCAGCCAAAATATTTTCAAAATACCCTTCTAAACCATATTTGCCTACTCTATTAAGTCCCTGTTCATCATAGCCCAAAAATCCCAAAATATGTGCTCCAATTTCTTTGTCTGGATAATAACGCAAAACATTTTTTACAAAATTGACTCCCAATTCTGACAAATCTTTTATTTGTTCTTCTTCTGACTTATCTTTATTTATATCAAAGCGCAATTCTTCAAATTTGGCTTTCAGTAAATCTACTTTTTCTTCTGACACGTCTTTGGCAATCAATTCATAAAATCTGTTTTCTTTTTGCGTTTTTTCCAAAATTTTATCTTTCTCCTCCTGATCTTCAATACCTAAAATTTCTATAAATATATCTGTAAAATTTTGTGGTCTAGTAATTTTTGAAGGATCAATACTGATTTCATAATAAACTTTATTTATAGCCAAAGGATACAATTGGCTATCTTTATCTGAATTGGCTGTAGCAAAAATACGACCTCGCTCAGGCTTGATATCTCTGACCACTGCCCTTTGATTTAAACCCAAATTAAAATAATATTCATTGTTTAAAACCTGAACATAAAAAAGTCTAACTATAATAAGTAACATTAAGAAAAAAATACCCCACCAGAGGGCATTTATTCTAAGACCTGATATTTGCACATTCTGAGATCTAAAAAAATTCATAAATGTTATTATACACAAAATTGATAATTTTCTGTATTTACTAAAACTAGTATCAAACAATAACTATCTTAAAGCAACTAAATCGCGTTCTCCATCGACATAAAAAATGTCTTGAGTTTGAATCTTTACCAAATTTAGTCTTTGACTTTCTTGCTCAATACGCTCTGTAGTTTGCAATTGACCAATATTGGCATTGTACAATCTCAATTCGTCTTCAGCCTTTCTAATTTGCTGATTGATGTCGTTTATCTCCAATGATTGACTATTGGCATGATTGGTAGACACAAGCATGGTCATTAGCAATAAAACCAAACTAACTACCATAAAAATATTGCCGTTTTTGACAATTTGCCAAGCATTGATTAATTTTGTTTTTGTTTTTGACATATATTTTAAATTTTTTCTATTACTCTAAGTATGGCGCTACGACTACGAAAATTTTTGACTATCTCTTCTTTACTTGGTTTGATAGCTTTTTTAGTAATCAATCTTATTTTTGCTTTATTTCCACATCTACATACCGGAATCTCTGGCGGGCAAATACATCCTTTGGACATTTCCTTGAAATAATGTTTGACGATACGATCTTCAAGAGAATGAAAACTGATTACTGCCAAGCGCCCGCCTGGAGATAGTATATTATAAGCTTGTGGCAAAACTTTTTTTAAATTACCCAATTCATCATTTACGGCAATACGAAGTGCTTGAAATACTTGGGTAGCTGGATGAATACGAAATCTTTTTAAACTTGTTTCTTTGATATTCAATATTCGGAGTATGGCGCCGACAAGCATGGAAGTTTTTATGGATTTTTGTTTTTGTTTGTCCAAGTTTTTTCGCCAAGAGACAAGTCCTTTGGCCAGGCGCTGGGCCTGTTTTACTTCACCATACTCACGAAATATTTTTAAAATTTGTGCTTCAGTCCAATCTATGACTATATCTGAAGCAGTAAGCGTCTGACCATTTGGATCAAACCTCATGTCCAGTGATCCATGATCCTTAAATGAAAAGCCTCTATCCGCTTTATCCAATTGGTCAGACGACAGTCCTAAATCTGCTACTATACCTGCTATATCTTCAATCTTATGTTTTTTAACTTCTGATTCTAAATTTATATAAGAACTATTTACAATAATCAATCTGTCTTTATATTCTTTTAGATTACCTTTGGCAGCTCTTATAGCACGACCATCCATCTCAAAAGCCAATACTTTTCCCTTTGGTCCTGTATGCTCCAATATGGCTTTGCTGTGTCCCCCTCCTCCCAAAGTAAGATCAATATAATTCTGATTGCTCTGTGGTGTCAGTAAAGCTATCAGCTCATCTTTAAGCACGCTGGTGTGCTGATATTCTGTCATGATTAAATTCCTAAATCTACTAAACCTTCAGCAATTTCATTGGAATCTTTTTCAGATGTACGTTGATATTTTGACCACATCTTTTCATCCCAAACTTCAAGACGATTGTATAAACCAGCTACAACTACTTTTTTGTTTAAGCCACCAAAATCTTTGAGATAATCTGGTAAAATAATTCTTCCTTGTTTGTCTAAAGTAACATCCATTGCTCCAGCGAGCATCATACGAGAAAAAGCACGAGACTTGGCTTGAGAAAATGGCAAATTGGCCAATTTGTCAGCTAACTTTTTCCATTCTTTATCAGTATAAATAAACAAACAATTATCTAGTCCTTTGGTAATAACTGCTCCAGACGTAAAAAGCTTCCTAAATTTACTAGGTAAAGCTAAACGGTTCTTATCATCTAGATTATATTTATATTCGCCAATAAACATATATAGAATACTTATCCACAGTTATTTTTATAAATCCCCCACTTTTCTCCACTCTTGTGGAACTTAAATACATTATACCCCACCGTTAGCCAAAACGTCAACATCAGTAAAGACCTTAGTTGTGCACAAATATGTGGATAACTAAAACATAAAACACCACTTGCTTTCAAGTAGTGTTTTATTATTAATATAAGTACTTTGTTTGCGAATAGTATAAGCTAAGAGCGATTAGACGAAAGTCGTTAGCAATAGCTTATACTAAGAGCAAATTGTACTATTATTTATTTACTTATTTTATACTTACTTTGTTTTTTAGAAATAGAAATATCAACCTTTCGACTATATTTTGGAATTACAGCTTTAAATTTTTTTATTTTAGCTAATTTTTTTAAAATTTTGATCAAGATCTTTTCATTGTCTTCTTTAAAATAATAGTCTGCCAATATTGGCCAATCAAATTGCCAAGCCAAAGTATTGGCCGTTATAGTAAATATTTTTACTTGCGTCATACTAGCATCTTTGACTAGTAGTATAAAGCCAGAAAAATTTTCTAGCTTTAATTTGTTATCCTGTAATAGTTTTTGTAACTCTAAAAGACTTTTATCCTCTCCTCTATTTATTTTAAAATCATGAGAAAAAAGAATTTGGTCATTTTTTACAACTAACCAAGTTCCTTTTTCTATACTTAATATATTTAATACCAAAATCATTTAATATCTTCTTCTTTAAAATGCTTAAACTGATAATCTTCTTTTTTGTTTCCAGTAAATTCTAAAGCCGATAAAAAATATTATTAATCCTATAAATATAAATTCTATTGGAATGTAATAATAATTGGGTATGGCACCAGTGTCATTACAAACATTACAAGCTCCGGAATACCTTTGTTGGTAATTATTTATCCAAACATCTATGGCGCTGCCAATTTTTACCCCGGCAAAAGAATCACAACACATATACTTTTGTAAGCGTAAAGTAAATGAAAAAATAGTAAACAATGTCCCAATAATCATTAATAAAATACCCAATTTGCTTTTACTCATATTATTATTCTTTAAAATGCTTAAATTGATAATCTTCTAGTTTCTTTTGGGTGATATCGGCTGATATTTTATCAACCACAATCACATGTGGATTGGCCCAAATATCATAAATAAATTTATCTGTAATATCTAATCTATATAAATATTCTTTGAGTGGTAAAAAAGTATAACGCAAATCTTCTGGTAATCCATCAGCTATTTTCTTGAGATATTTATCAAATTTTGTTTTATTGACATTACCAACTATCACTACATCTGTAGCTGCTGCCGATTGAGTAAGTACTCCCGTAAAAAGCAAGAGCTTTAAACCGGATATTTTGGACATCTTGTTGGCAATATTCATTTCTTCTAGAGCCAAAGATTTGAAAACAAGATTTTTAATTTCTGGAAATAAAGAAAAGTCTAAATTGGTATAATAATACTTTTTTGAATTGGTTTCTTCAGATTTTAGAAAACCAAAATTTTCTAGATTATCCAGCTCACGTCGGATAGAATTGAGCTGTACATTGAGCAATCTAGCCAATTCTCTAACAAAAAACTTCTCTTGTGCATGGACACAAAAAAACTTTAATATCTTGGTTCTGGCAACTGAAGAAAGAATTTGTTCAAGCATATTGCTTTTGAGCGAATTTTATTTACTAAAATACTCAAATATAGTATAATATTAATTACTATAAAAGTAAAATCATGGGTTTAAAATATCATAAAATATTTACTCACGACCATCTAAATGCTCGGGAGCTCTCTGAAGTATACATGAGTGATTCCTCCAATCATGGTCGTTTATTTATTATATTTGAAGTACCAAAGCAAAAGATAGATCAACAGCCTTATGTAGACCAATTGATCAATGAAATTGCTACTTTTTTTGATACTAGCCATCAAGATAATCCTGAAATTTTGCTAGAAGAAACACTCCAAAAAATCAATCAAATACTGCCAGAAATGAGCTCTTCCCTAAAAATACACAACTGGCTCAATACCATAGACCTAAGTGTTGGTATTATGCACAATAACAGTGTTTTTATGGCTGGGATTGGTAATATCCATGGACTACTCATACACAGTAAACAGCTGACTACTATCATGGATAAAAATGATAATATCAATCCAAATAAGATATTTTCTGATATTATAAGTGGCGAACTAGACGATGGAGATGCTCTGATAATATCCACCAATTCTTTATTTGATTATATTTCCAAAGAAAAAACCAAACAACTAGTCGACCATTATTCTCCTTCGGCAGCGGCTATCAAAATAAATGAATTGTTAGAAACTGTCCCTGACTTTGTTACTTTTAATTCTATTATTATCAAAAAACCAGGTGTAAATGATAGAGAAATAGCTCCTGCAGATATCAAAAAATCTATTGACCAAGAAGATGAGAAAATCAGTGATATTATAGCTATTGACCATAATCAATCCCATACTAGTACGCCTCGCACCAAAACAGTCGTAGATATCAGTGGCTTTAAAAATGTAGGCGTCATAAAAAAAACTGGTTCTATTTTTTCTCTAATAAGCTTATATTTTAAAACCATTGCCTCTATCTTTGCTTTTATTGGTCAAAAAATAAAATATTCTTTCTTATTTTTATTTTCTCCAAATTTTAGAAAAAGAAAAGAAGAAAAAACTATCGATAGCATAAAAGAAATTACTGATAAAAAATATCATTGGTGGCAACATCTAAGTACAAAAAAAAGAATTGCTATCATCGGATTATTTGTGATTGCCCTTGTATTTTTACAAAGTCTGGTATTTTTGACTCAAGAAAAAGCTGATGAAAATAAAAATGAAGATTTTAATAACACTCTTATAGCTATAGATGCCAAATACCAAGAAGTAGATGCCAAACTCATCTACAACGACGAACAAGCGGCTGAAAATATACTGCTGGAAATTCAAGATTTGATAAAGTCTATGGTAGCAAGCTCCCCTGAACAACAAAAACAAATAGATAAACTAGCTGAAACTGTTTTTTACAAAATAAATGATATACGCCACATCAATATTGTAGTATCTCCTTTGGAAAAATTTGATATGACTACTTATCTGACAAATACTCAAGATATTGTACAAAAAAATGGTGTATTTTATATTTTTGGTGATAATAAATTGTACAAAATACAAGCTGATACATTAGAAGAAATATTCAATTTTGCTGGTGGACAAGTAATACAATCTATGACTGACTGGCCAGATAAAAATAAAATCGTACTTAGTAGTTTAAACGCTAGTGATGAAATAAATTATATTATTTTTGATCTAGAAAAAAAACAAATTACTGGTGATCTGAAGCAAAATAGTAACAATACTGCGGTAAAAGACCTAGTAGTTTATGGCAATAATCTTTATGTATTGGACAATCAAAATAAGCAAATATTCAAATACCCCGAAAGTGGTGGTGGTTTTGCCGGTGGTCAGCCTTGGCTAAAAGAAGAAATAGACACCTCACAAAGCTCTAGTCTTACTATTGATGGTAGTGTTTATATGATAGAAAATGATGGTAAAATCAAAAATTTCCTCAAAGGTTCTCTAGAAAAATTTGAGTATAAAATACCCCATCCAGCAATAGGCAATGGCGCCATCATCAAAACATTTAGAGATTCTGATTATCTATATATTATAGATCCAACAAACAATCGTGTAATAATACTAGACAAACAAGGCAATATTAAAGACCAGTATACTAGTCAAAAATTTGATAATCTAAAAGATCTAGCTATAGATCCAGATGAAAAGGCTATTTATTTATTAAACAATCAGCATCTATATCTTCTAGCTATCAACTAATAAATTTTTTAACAAACAAAAAAACACCCCATTAACAGAGGTGTTTTTTATATTAAAATTATTTCAAAGTTACGCTTCCACCAGCTTCTTCAAGCTTTTTCTTGATTTCTTCAGCTTCTTCTTTAGAAACTCCTTCTTTGACATTTACTGGAGCTCCATCAACCATGTCTTTTGCTTCTTTAAGACCAAGTTGAGTGATTTCACGAACAACTTTGATACTAGCAATTTTGTTTGCACCAGCTGAAGTCAATTCAACATTAAATGAAGTTTTTTCTTCTGGGGCTTCACCGGCAGCAGCTGGAGCAGCAACCATAGCTACTGGAGCAGCAGCACTAACACCAAATTTATCTTCTAGAATAGAAACTAATTCTGAAAGATCTAACACAGACATTTTTTCAATTTCCTCAACAAGGCTTTTAAACTTTGCCGGAACTGTTACGTCTTTTTTTTCTTCTGACATATTTTTTATCCTTTCTTAATTTTTTATATAAAATTTAATTAATTATTTTTTTGTGTCTTTAATAGCACTAAGTACTCCAACAAAATTACGTGTAGTGCCAGATAATACTCCGACTAAGCCACTGAGAGGTCTATTGATAGAGCCTAATAATTTGGCTAGCAATTCTTCTCTAGAAGGCAAAGTAGCTAATCTCTTAACCACTTCTGGAACAATAAAAGTATGTTCCAAAATACCACCACCAAGTTTTAAAACTTCACTACCTTTGGCATATTTATTCAAAATTTTGGCGCCAGATACTTCATCATGATATGAAAGTGTCAAAGCTACAGAACCAGCCAAATCATCCAATTGATCTGTCTCTCCCATATCTTTAATAGCTTTTTTAAGAATAGTTTTTTTAACTACTAAGTATTCGGCATTATTGGCTTTCAATTCTCTTCTAAGCTCGTTTATTACCTTGACATTGGACCCAGTATCTGAAGAAAAAACTACTGCTTTACTATCTTTTAATTTTTCTTGAAGCACTTTTAAAGCTTCCTGTTTTTGTTCTTTAGTTTTAGGCATATATTTGTTTATTAAAAAAATCTGCGTATAATAGCGCAGACAGCTGAAAAACTAGTTTTTTCTACCTCGGTAGGATATTTAATTCTTGGCTAATATTAGCTAGAAACCCACTGTCTACGGCCATTTATATTTAAATTATGTGATTATTATATAGTAAAAATACAATAATGTCAAGAAAGTAAATATCTAAAAATAAAAACTAATCTAAATATTTGGCTTTATTGACTAAATGTTCATCATAATCTTTGCTATATATCACCTCTCCATCTTTGGTAGTCAAAAAATAATAATAATCATTGGCCGTTGGATAAACTACAGCCTTGATACTATCTATACCAGGATTGGATATTGGTCCTGGTGGCAATCCTCTGTATTTGTAAGTATTATATGGTGAATCTATTTCTAAATCAGCATAAGTAGGCTGTGCTAAACCTTTGCCAGTCACATAATTTACTGTGGCATCAGATTGTAAACCAATGCCAGCTTCTAGTCTTTTCAAAAATATATCGGCTACCATTTTTTTGTCTTCTGCATTTGGTACTTCCCGCTCTACTATAGAAGCCAAGGTAATGACTTCAAAAATTGTTTTGTCTTGTTTTTTAATTTCAGCACGAATATCTTGAGTCAATTTTTTGTCAAAATTGTTTAAAGTCTTCTTAATCAAAACTTCTTCACTAGTAGACTGATCAACAAAATATGTATCTGGGAAAATATAGCCCTCTAAACTAGCTCCATTTGGTACATCAGCTAAAAAATCATAATCTTTCTGCCAATCACTAGCTTGAGAACTAAGCGACATAAATCTAGCACTATCAATTTCTGCTTCATCTAGTGTCTGTCTCATCAAATCTCTAGTCCAGCCTTCTATGAGAGTAACAGCATATTGAGATTGTCCTGGACCCAAAATAAACAAATTTCTCAAATGAGAAATTGAGATATTGGCTGGCACATCATAAACACCAGCTATAATTTTTGATTCTGATTTTTTGAACCACAACCAAGTCTCAAAAACAAATTTATTTTTTATCAAATTGGCATCATAGAGCTCTTCACTAATAGCATTGACGCCTTGCCCATCTCTTACTACAAAAGTTTTACTATTTGAACCATTACCACTGACTACTGAAATGACAAACCAAATACAAACTATAAAAGAAAAAGTTAAAATTAATTTTATAATAAATTTTTTCATAAATATTTGTCTAAATTTTCTTTTTTCATTTTTTCAAGTAATAGCTTTACTTCTTGTGCTTTGTCAGCTGGACACAAAAATATTACATCAGCTGTTTCTACTAAAATCATATCTTCAACTCCAATGCTAGCAATGAGTTTATCGCTATTTGAATAAAATAAATTATTTTTACTATCTATAGAAATGTTTTTTACATTGGACACATTATCTTTTTTATTTTTGGCTACAATATCTCTCAGACTACGCCAATTACCAATATCTGACCAAGTAATATCAGTCGGCATCAGCAACATACCATTCATTTTTTCAAGTAAGCCATAATCAATAGATATATTTTCTACATTTTTATATTCTTGAATAATTATTTCTTTTTTAAAATTTGATTCTTTTATTTTAATCAAAGCATCATAGGTGGCTGGTAAAAATTCTTTATACCATTCTAATAATTTTTTGGCTGGAAAAACTAATAAAGTAGGATTCCACAAAAACTTATCTTTGATATATTGCTCAGCTGTTTTTCTATCAGGCTTTTCCTTAAAAGATTTGACTGCAAATACATTTTTATCAATTTTCTGATCAGCTTCTATATAACCATAGGCTATTTCTGGATAACTAGGCTCTACGCCTATCAAAACCATCTTTTCTTCTTGCTCAGCTACTTTGGCAGCTTGTTTTATGATAGCCAAATACTTATTTACTTCTTTAACATAAGAATCACTATTGATATTGACTACAACAGCATCTTGGTCTATAGAAAATATCTTAATAGCTGCTATACCAATGGCCATGGCCGTCCCCTTTCTTTCTGGCTCTAAAACTAGATTGGCTTCTTTGATATCAATTTGTGATTTAATATTACCCAAAGAATCAATATTACTAACTACAAAAATATTATCTTTAGCAAAACCACTTATCATACGTTGATAGGTATTTTGTAAAAGGCTCTGATCATTAAACAATTTTTGAAATTGTTTGGGATTGCTTTGACTAGATACTGGCCAAAGTCTTTTGCCCACTCCTCCGGATAATATTATTGGATAAATCATTTAGGTTAATTTTATAATTAAGGACATTAGTAAAGTATAAACAAAAAACATATAAAAATAATCTCTCTTCATCAAGATATTTAAAACTTTTAAAGAAAGATAACCAATGATGAAAGTAAGTATAAAAGCAAATATATAAATTGGCTCAAAAACAAAATCTTTGACCGTCAATAAAAATGAACCAAACATAGCTGGAATAGCCACTATAAAACCATACTCAAAGGCTTGTTGTTTTTTTATTTTTAATATCAAAGCCAATGCTATTACTGCTCCACTCCTTGATAATCCTGGTAAAACTGCAAAACCTTGTATAATGCCCAACAGTACAGCGTGTTTCCAATTTAAAGATTTTTCTCCTTTGGAAAACTTGGTAGCTAAAAGAAGCAAAGAACTAATAAGCAACCAGTTGGTCACCGAAGAAACCGTACGAAATGAATCTATCCTTTCGTATAAAAAATAACCAATAATAGCTGTAAAAATACTAGATATTACTACATACCACCACCAATTTTCTTTTTCCTGTTTTTGAGAATTAAAAGGAGCCTTGATAATTTCTATTATTTCTTTTTTAAAAAATAAAAAGATAACTCCCAAAGAAGCTAAATGTAAAAATATATCAAAAGACAAACTAGCTTCTTTGATATTTAAAAAATGCTCAAATAAAACCAAGTGTCCAGAACTTGAAATAGGTAGCCATTCGGCGACTCCTTGAACTATAGCTAATAATAATGCTTCTAAAATTCCCATTTTTAATTACTTTATTTTTCTGTTATAATAAGACTATAATAATATACTTAAAATATCAAATATGCATGAATACAAGTTTTTCCTTATCCCTGTTTTGGCTCTAGTAATAAATCAAATAATAAAATTGCTTGTTTTAGCAGTAAAAGGCGAATTTTCTTGGCCTCAAATATTTTCCTACGGTGGTATGCCCTCATCTCATACTGCCTTGGCTACTTCGCTACTTATTACTATGGCTTATTTTCAGGGTTTTAGCTCCCCAGAATTTGCTATATCGCTAATCATGGCTATTGTCATAGTAAAAGATGCCGCTGGCATCAGACGAAAAATAGGCAAACAAGCCGCTATTATCAATCATCTAATAAAAAAATTACCTGCTACAGAAGGTTATAAATTCCCCGTTTTAAATGAACGCTTTGGTCATACCAATGCCGAAATATTAACTGGTTTCTTGGTCTCTATAGTTACTACTTATTTATTGTTGATAACACTAATATAAAACATTAAATCAATGAACTACCAGTCATCTCGGCTGGTTTTTTGATACCCATAATTTTTAATATTGTTGGTGGTACATCAGCCAATACTCCTACCGGTGTTACATGACTAATATCCGTACCAACATTACCAGCCAAAACGCTTTTGCCAACAAAATCATCCCCAATAATAAAAAGTGGTACTGGATTGTTGGAATGCGTCTTGTTGATTTCTCCACTTTGCAAATCATAAAGCTTTTCGGCATTACCATGGTCAGCTGTAATTAATACCAATCCATTATAAGATAAGACAGTATCTACTACCTCTCCAACTAGTTGATCCAATATCTCTATAGCCTCAATAGTCGCCTGCATATTGCCAGTGTGCCCCACCATATCTGGATTGGCATAATTGGCCACAATAAAATCATATTTACCCTCCTTGACAGCTTGATTTATTTTTGAAGTCACTTCTCTAGCTGACATAGCTGGTTTTTGATCATAAGAAGTCACTTGAGGCGAAGGTATCAGCAATCTATCTTCCCCTTCGTATATTGTTTCGTTACCACCATTAAAAAAATAAGTAACATGGGCATATTTTTCTGTCTCGGCAATATGTAATTGTTTGAGACCAGCTTCAGATAATACCCTAGCTAAAGGCATATTTATACTTAGGGGAGGAAAAGCTACTGTCAGTGGCAAATCTTTTTCATATTCAATCATAGTCACCATAAAAAGTTTTTTAAAATATGGTCTTTTGAATTTTTCAAAACCAGGTAAAACAAAAGCTTGCGTAAGCTGACGAGCTCTATCTGATCTAAAATTAAAAAATATGACACTATCACCATCTTTGATATTACCTTTTGGTTTTTCTAAATCATTTAATATAACCGTTGGTTCAAATTCTTCATCGTAGATTTTTTTATCATAAGATTTTTGTATAGCAACGAGCGGATCTTTAAATTTGTTTGTAGATTCTCCATCAACCATAGCTTGCCAAGCTTTGGCTATCCTATCCCAACGATTATCTCTATCCATGGCCCAAAAACGACCACTTAAACTGGCAATAGTCCCGATACCAACTTGTTTAAGTTTTTCTTCCAATTTGGCAATAAAATTAAGACCACTATTGTAAGGTGTATCACGCCCATCTAAAAAAGCATGAATATAAAGTCTTTCTACTTTTTGCTGATGAGCCAAATCTATCAAAGCATACAAATGCTCATTGTAACTATGAATACCTCCTGAGCTTACCAAACCAATAATGTGTAGAGCTGCCTCACCTTGCTTGGCAATGTCACAAGCCTTGATAAAGGTTTCGTTTTTATAAAATTCTCCATCATTAATAGCCTTGGTAATACGAGGTAAATTTTGATAAGGAATAACACCTGAGCCCAAAGAAAGATGACCTACTTGAGAATTGCCCATTTCACCCCAAGAAAGACCAACTGCTTCACCACTAGCAGCTAGTGGCATTATGGGATAATTTTGAGAATATTTATCAAAATTTGGTGTTTTGGCCAAAGAAATAGCATTTGCTCTAGAAGCTGGAGCAATACCAAAACCATCTAATATTATGAGGGCTACAGGGCGAGGTCTTGTCATATTTCAATTAATTCAATATTTATATTTATTTGATAATTAAGCTTTTCTCAGTCATCAACCGAGATTTTTTTATATTTAATATATCTAAAACAGTTGGAGCAATATTGGCCAACTTACCATTTTTTATTAATTTAAAATTATGATGATTTACAATAACAAAAGGTACTGGATTGGTAGAATGCTCAGTATCTATTTCATCTGTTTTTAAATTGATCATTTCTTCTACATTACCATGATCGGCAGTAATAATAATTGTGCCGTCTTTGGCCAAAATAGTTTTGACTAGTTCACCTACTGCCTTATCCACGACTTCTACTGCTTTGATACCAGCTTTTAAATCGCCAGTGTGCCCTACCATATCTGGTGCAGCGAAATTGGCTAAAACAAAATCATATTTATCATTTTTGAGATCCAAAATTATCCGATTGGCGATTTCATTGGTACTCATCTCTGGTGCTTCGGCATAAGAAGCTACATTTTTGGAGGGAATATTTATCCAATCCTCTCCTGCTAATGAATGATCATAACCGCCGTTAAAAAAATATGTAACATGAGCATACTTTTCTGTTTCTGAAATATAACATTGCCTCAAATCCTTTAAAGTCATTGGTAAAGTATCAGCAATATCAATACCCGGATAAGCTGTCAACACTCTTTCCAAGTCAGGTCCAAAATCAGTCAAAGCGACAAATAATAAATTGTCTATTTTTTTGCCCAACTTAAAAGACTTTTGGTTTTTTTTGAAAAAATCATTCTGAGCAAAAACTTTGGTCAACTGCCTAGCTCTATCAGATCTAAGATTGAAAAAAATCAAAGAGTCATTGGTCTTTATGGGTCCAATTGGTTTTTTCTTGGCATCTACTATAACACAAGGTTTTATAAACTCATCACTCTCGCCTCTGTTGTAGGCCGTATTGATAGCTTCTACTGGGCTGGTAGCTGTATTACCCTTTCCTCTGGCCAGAGCATCAAAAGCTAGTTTTGTCCTGGTCCATGATTTTTTTCGATCCATAGCATAAAAACGGCCCATAATAGTCGCAACTTTTACTCTATTGGTATCAAAAATACTAACATATTGACTAAGTACTTTTAGAGCAGCAAACTGGGGTGAATCACGACCATCAGTAAAAAAATGAAGATAAATATTTTGTTTAGTACGACTTATAAAAAAACTAAGCAAAGCCAAAAGATGATCATTGTCTGAATGAGGACTAGAGCCATCTGAAAGCAAGCCCATCAAATGTATATCTGAGTTATTTTCTGTAGCATGTCGAGCCGCTTGTAAAAAAGCTGGATTTTTAAAAAAGGTGCCATTGTTTATACTTTTGGATATTATCACTGCGTCTTGCTCTACTACTCGTCCAGCACCAATATTCATATGGCCAGCCTCTGAATTACCTGGTTGACCACTTGGTAAGCCAACATCTTTGGATGAAGCTTGTAATAATGTATTGGGATATTTTTTGTAAAGACTATCTATGACTGGTGTCTTAGCTTTGGCAATAGCATTGCCTTTCTTTTTGTTCCAAATACCCCAACCATCTAGTATCAAAAGTAACAGTGGTAAATTTGTTTTTTTTATATTTGACATATATTATTTTAACTTTCGTTCTATTTTTAATAGTCTATTGTATTTGGCAATTCGCTCACCTCGAGCTGTGGAACCAGTCTTGATATAATCAGCATTGACCGCTACTGACAAATCCGCAATAGTGGTATCTGAAGTCTCTCCACTTCTATGAGAAACAATTACTTTGTAATTGTGCTCTCTAGCATAGCGGATGGTCTCCAGTGTTTCGGTCAGTGTACCTATTTGATTAAATTTTATCAAAATACTGTTGGCTACACCTAGCTCTACACCTTTTTTTAATCTAGTTATATTGGTCACAAAAAGATCATCTCCAATAATTTTGATATTATTTGTTTTGATAAATTGATCTTTAGTAATATCAGCCCAATCTTCCCAAGCTTCTTGATCCAATGGGTCTTCAATCAAGGTCAATGGATACATTTCCATCAAATCAAAATAAAAATCTATCAAATCTTCTCCGGAAAAATCTTTGGCTTCCAACTTTAGCTGATATACTTTTTGTTTGTCATCATAAAACTCTGAAGCTCCCGCATCAATACCCAAAAATATATCTTCCCCTGCTCTGTAACCACTAGCTTCAATAGCTTGTATTATAAATTCAAATACTTGTTTGTGTGATTTTACATTTGGAGCATAGCCACCTTCATTGCCAAGGTCTGTATCATAGCCAGCTGCTTCTAAATGCTCTCCCAAAACATGAAATATTTCACTAGCTTGGCGAAGTTTTTCAGAAAAAAGACCTGCCTTTTCTGGTACCAACCAAAATTCTTGAATATTTATATTGGTCGAAGCATGCGCTCCACCATTTATCACATTGACTACTGGCGTAGGCAATTTGTAATCAGTCAATTTTGGATCATACAAAGAACGCAAATATTCATATAGCTCTTTTTTGTGATACTTGGCAGCAGCATGAGCTACAGCCATAGAAACAGATAAGATAGCGTTGGCTCCTAAATTGCTCTTATTTTTACTGCCATCAAGCTTGATCATCAAGTTGTCAATCTTGGCCTGTTGACTGACTGATATGCCTTTTAAGGCTTTATCCAAAATATCATTGACATTAGCAATAGCTTTGAGCACACCTTTGCCATTGTATCTACTTTTATCACCGTCTCTGAGCTCATGAGCTTCAAAACGCCCAGTTGATGCTCCTGATGGCACAGCTGCACTAGCTGATATGCCATTGTTTAATTCTACTGTGGTTTCCAAAGTAGGATTACCACGTGAATCTAGTATTTCTATAGCTGTAATTTTTTTAATCTTGTCAGGCATATTATTTTTTAAGTCTTTCCAAAGATGGCATTTTAGCTCCACCTAAAAATGTCAGCATAGCACCACCACCGGTAGATATGAATTTAAATTTTTTATCTAGTCCTAATTCCTCAGCTAATTCCGCTGTCTCTCCTCCACCTAAGATAACGTCTATTTTTAAACTAGCCAAATACTTCATTATTTCCCGAGAGCCATAGACAAACTGACGGTTTTCAAAATAACCCAAAGGACCATTCCAAACAACCAACTTAGACTTCTTTAATATTCTCTTGTATTCCATTAAAGTTTGTGGACCTATATCTAAAATACGACTATTGCTAGAAATATTATCTACTGTTAATACTTTATATTTCTTAGCTTGTAAACTACTAGCCGTATGTACATCTACTGGAATTAAAACTTTTTTACCTAACAACTTCTTACCTAATTTTATATATTTATCATCTACTAAAGACTGACCAACATTATACCCAGCTGCTTTAAGTAATGTAGAAGCTAAAGGACCACCAGTTAAGATGGCTTCTGCCTTATGCATCACTTTCTCCACTAACTTAAGCTTAGTTTCTACTTTAACTCCTCCAAATATATATACTAAGCCATTGGTTTTTTTATACGTACTAGACAATTGTTTTACTTCATCAGCTACTAATAACCCAGCATAAGAAGGTAAAAAGTCACAAATAGCATGCATAGAGGCATCTTGTCTATGAATATTGCCAAAAGCATCATCTACATAAATATCTGCTAACTTGCTAAGATCCTTAGCTAATTTGCTACTATCTTTTTTCTCACCAGGCTCAAAGCGAATATTTTCTATCATAGCAATACTAGATTCTTTCATAGCTAAACTATCATCTATATAATCTCTAAAATCATTAGCCCAGAATTCAATATTTTTCTTTATCAACTTAGATAAATACGTTGATACTGACAGCATAGACAAGCTAGGTACTACTTTTCCATCAGGCCTACCTAAATGAGCTACTATAATAACTTTAGCTTTTTTAGACACTAGGTATTTAATAGTCGGAAGAGACTTTTCTAAACGTCTAGAATCTTCTTTATCAACTTTGCCATCAGCAAAAGGAATATTTAATTCTAAACGAAGTAACACTCTTTTACCTTTTAAATTTTTTATTTGATCAATAGTTCTTAATTTCATCCCGTTAAAAATTTTAATAAAATTAATTGGTCTTTGGTATAAAGACACTTTGGACAAAGTCATAGTCAGCCAAAGCACAAAGAGACTCAGTAGGAATCTCAGCCAAAGCATAATCAAATATCCAAGAATCTTCTGATAAAATCACGCCTAGTTTGGTCAACTCAGCTCTAGTTTCTTCACTAATAGGTACATCATTAAAACTAATCAAAGCCCCTATACGACTAGTATTGCCCTCCAGACTATAAACTGAAGCATCTATCTTGTCAGAAGCACAGCCAACTGTATATTGCAAAATATTTTTATTTTCTACTGGTCGAGAGTTAAAATAAAAAATAATGCCTAAAAGTATGGCAATTATTAATAAAAAAATGCTTATATATTCCTTTTTCATCCCGTTAAAAATTTATTATTTTTATTAAAAGTGTATGAGTATTATAACATTTTTATATGATTTTTGGAAATAGTGATTTAAAAAAAACCATTGACTGCTTTATGATATGATGATATACTGAAAATCTGTATTATGTTCTTTTTTACAACGTTGTAAATAAACTCACTCATATATATTCTAGGAGGAATTTTTGAAAAATAAACATGATGTTCATGATACCATTGGCAAATTTGCCATATGGTGGAGCATATCCAAACTGGGATTGCTCTTACTGCTATGCGTGATAAAGGCTATCGCGCAACACTAATTTTTCCTAGGGAAAATATAAAAAATCGCTCACCCAAGCCAAAAGCTATTGTGAGCGATTTTTTAATTTTTTTATGAGGACAAGTCAGAAGACATACCTTCTTTTGCTTCTTCTTTATAAGCTGGCACATCATGCTTTTTATAAACAGGAATAGTAAATTGAAACAAAGACCCTTTGCCACTACCTTCGCTCTCAGCCCATACCATACCATCATGTTCTTTGATAATCTTTTGAGCAATAAACAATCCCAATCCAGAGCCTCCAGTATGAATTTGAGCTACACCAGAGCCTCTGACAAATTTTCTAAACAATGATTTGGCCTCTTCTTTTTTAATACCAATACCAGTATCTTTTACTCTAAAATTTAATTCCTTATCATCTGAATCTACTGTCACGATAATAGAGCCTTCTGGGGTATATTTGATAGCGTTGTCTATCAAATTAAGCACTACTTCTCTCAGTTTATCAGCATCAGCAAAAATAAGTGGTGGATCTTGTTTCTTTTTCTTATATTCCAGTTTCAATCCTTTTTGTTTGGCTTGATTGATAAGCTCAACAATAACCCCTTTTATCAAATCATTTATCTGAATTGGTCTTTTATCCAATTTTAATCTACCAGACTCAATACGACTGACATTTAAGAAAATATTTATAAGCCTAGCCAAACGAGCTGAGCTTTCAAATATATTTCTAATTACCTCATCAATGCTTTTGGGTATTTTACCAAAATCACCATCAATAATCATAGAAAGATAACCTTTGATAGCTGAAATTGGTGTACGCAATTGGTGTGACGCAATTGACAAAAACTCTGATTTGGCTTTATCCAATTCTCTAAGTTTGGTATTGGCATCTTGAAGTTCAGCATTGGCACCCTGCAAAGTATTGTATAATTTTAGGTTACGAAACACTATACCAACTTGGTTGGCCAAAGCTGTCATAATCTCTATATCTAGAGAAGATATTTTTTCTCGCTTAACTGCCAAATAAAAATGAATCACGCCGATAATTTTGGCCTCTGAAAATACCGGTATACCCACTATGGTTTTTATACCCAATATCTGCTGAATCTCCTCTATTTCCTTTTTATCAACTGGCGGACAAAGGAAATCGGACAGCTTGTCAGAAAAATTTATCTTGCCGGTCAAAAAAGTCTGAGCTCCTAAGTTGTAATCAATTTCTATTTTTGTGGCATAATCTCTAGGCTCTTTAGATAAAATATGAAAAGCTTTTCTAGATTGTTCATTGTTGGTAATAGCTCCTACTTTTAAATACTTACCGCTAGAATCAACAAAACTAAGCATACCGCCGATATAACCCACTTCACTAGCTATACTATCAGCAATCATTTGGTTGACCTTTTTCAAGTTAAGAGTACGAGTAATATTATTGGTCACGACCTGAATAGTAGTCAAAAACTTGTTTCTATCTTCTAGAGCAATATTGGCCTCTTTGAGACTCTTGGTCCTATCTTCTACCTTTTTCTGCAATTCTTTATTAAGTTCTTCTACTTCTTCATAAAGCTTAGATTTTTCAATAGCTGTGGCAATCTGTGGACTCAGTAACTCCAAAAAATTTATATCATCCTGTGCATAAAGATCACCTGATTGTTTAGCATCAAAAATCAATATAGCTGTCAAATTATCTGATTCTACTATCGGCACTACCATTTCTATTCTTTGCTTTTCTGCGCTACTAACAAAATTATCTAAAATCTTATACTTTTCAAATTTTTCATCTAGCCCACCCAAATCTCTAATTAACTCCTCAACAATTAAAATCCTCTTATTAGTTTGCAAATAATTTACTACATCATTGACTAAAACTATATCAAGCTCTTTTTTGACTGAGCTGGCCAAAAGATGAAATTCCCCCTGAGTATTTGGTACGAAAGACGATATTTGTTTGATTTTTAATTTTTCTGCTAATAATTGGCTAGTGCCTTTTAATAATTTATATAAATCAATCTCCCTTGCTACTACATTACCTACTTGACGCAATACTTCCTGATAATCAACCTTGTCTTTATAAAAAATATTATCAGTTAGTTTGGCCCAAGTTCTTTTGACTGGTTCCAAAAATATCACCACTATAAATGATGTAGCAATATAAGTAATTATTTTACTACTTCTAGTATTACCACCAATCAATTCACCGACTACTATTACAGATAGGGCAAAAAAAGCTGCTACTGCACCTACTAATACGGCATATAAAATACTACGCGTGATAATAAGTCGTATATTCATTAAACGGTATTTTATTATAGCATAAGTGGTAAAACCTACCATGATAATAGTTAAAACTTGACCTGCCCAATTATACACAAAAATTCCAGCCCAAGGTAATGTCAAGTTTGTTGCAAATGCTAAATTTGTAGCTATAAAATAACCTAAAAAAACATACTTAATTTGTACTTTTTGCACACCATTAGATTTTCGCATTTTAAAAAATAACTTAGCAAAAGCATAAAAAAAGTGTGAAAAAAAATAAAGAACATACAAATAATAAATATTACCAAAATGAATAATATTTTCTCCTTGTTTAGGAATTTCCGCACTACTAATAATAGCATCTGAAAATAAAATTAGATAATTTATAACAATAAAAAATATCACCATTATAAATATCTCTTTTTTTGATGGTAATTTCCCTTTTGGAAATATAAAAGAAAAAATTAAAAAAGTTGGAGTAGTAAATGTTGCAAATGTGTATAATAACTTACACCATAGTGTCACATATTCTTGATCAACCATGCGATAAAATATCATGCCTACTCCCCAAAATAATATGGTTATAATAACAAAAATATAACTTCTATTAACAAGTGCCCTACTATTATTTTTATATATAAAAAAACCTAACAGGGCGTTTGATAATAGAACAATAGCTATTACTAAATTAATAATATCCATATTTATGATAAAATATATTTTATATAATCATCTGTTACTAATTTACCAAAAGATCTAAATCTAGCACTATGAATACCAACAAGTTCTGCCATCTTTGATATTTCTAAAACTCTTTTCTCATTTGTAAATCCAACAGTGACATCATTACTATCTAAAGCAGTTAATACTAATAATTCGCCCATACAACTAAACATGTCCCCTGTATCCAATAAATCTAAATTTAGTTTATAATTGATACCGTTTAAATTACAAACTCCACCCTCAATAACCAGAGTTTTATACTCTTGAGAATTTACTTTTCTAGAAACATTAATTGGCTGGGCGTCATCTATAAGTATTGTCCCTTTTTTTAATTGATTTATATTATCTATAATAGAATAAGGAGCGTTAGTTGCTGTAATTATAATATCTGCTAATTTAATATCTTCTAAATTTTGACTATACTTCTTAATGTTTTGATCTGACAAATTTACTCTCTCTCTTAGCCTCTCTAAATTTTTTTCTATTAAAATTATTTTTTTGAAGTGCCTCTTTAAAATATAATAACAAGCAGATCCTATTGATCCTCCTGCTCCTACTATAGCTATTGTTAAATCTCTATTCAAAATTTTTTTAATTCTTATTGCATTGTCAGACACAACCCAGGCAGTTAAAGAATGCCCTGTTGTTACAAAACAATTTATTTTCTCTTTTACATCTAATCCGTTCCTCGTCAAAGAAGCACTTAGCGCCCCTAAACCAATATATTTAACTCCTAATTTTTCTGCGAAATTTGCTGCTTTGAGTATTTTGGTTTTTGCTAAATCTCTATTATCTAGCATATCTTTAGCATCCATAGGTGAACCAATAAACAATCCATTTTTCTTTTTATTATTAAAATCTAAACCATAAATATAACCAACTCTTAATGGCCACATATATCTGCCAATACTTCTTAAAATAAAGTTGGGTAGTATTTTAAAATAAGGAAATTTCCTATATAAATCAGAATAATATCTTGAATGTATTAAAAAACAATAATCTAATTTTCCGAAAAAAAATTGGGATAACTTAATGGCTATATTTTTTGGTAGTAAACCAATGATAAGGTCTATAATCATGTCAATATTTAGTCACCTTTGGCACTGGTGGCATTTGTAATTTATATTTATTAATTTCATGCATGTTTAATATTTTATCTACAATAAAAATTTTTTCCTCCTTCTTTTTCTCACATAACCAAAATTAGTAATATTCTGTATGTCTTGTCTACTCAAACCTTGATCCCTACCCTCAATAACCGTTTCTGCTTCTAAATAACTAAATCCCAACTCTTTTTCATCAGTTTGGCCTGGCCATAATCCAGCGGTTGGAGTGCGTTCAACTAATTCTTTTGGTACACCTAAATAAGAAGCTAATTCTTTAACATGTCTTTTAGAAATATCCCCTATAGGACTAATATCAACTTGCCCATCGCCTCTCTTAGTAAAATAACCCAAACAATAATCCTCATCCCTATTACCAGTACCTAAAATTAAACTATTTTTTGCAGCGGCCACTCTAGATAATATAATAGCCCTACTTTCACTACGAAGATTACCCTTATCATAATCATCCCTAATAATATCTGGGATTAACTTAGTAAAACTACTTACTAGAGATTCAATAGCTATTTCTCTATAATCAATTCCAAGATTTTTAGCTATTCTAATTCCATCTTTTGCATCTTCTATACTATTTGATTTAGATGGCATGATTAATCCAAATAAATTTAATTTTATTTTATTGTGTTTTTGATTATAACTATCAAAAGCCTGTTTTGCTAAATAAGCAACAGTAGTGGAGTCTATACCACCACTTAAACCAATCACTCCACCAGACTTCCCTGCTGATAAAATCTGTTGAATAATAAAATTTTGTATTTCTCTAGAAACGATAATTGGATCAATGTTTGGTAAATTTATTTGCATAAAATTAAACTATATTATGTTATTTCTTGAATAAAAACCATCATACTATAATAAAAATTAGCTAAATTTTCTCGATTACGCCAATAAAATATTATGTGTGGCTATGTCTATATTCAAAATACCAATAATTAATAAAATAATATTTTGATAAGACATATATTAACTATAAATTATAAATTTATATTACCATAAAATTCATAAAATAACTATTTAAATATAATTAACATACTTTTCTAATATTTTATACCTTCTAAGTTTAAGAGTTGGTGTCAGCAATCCATTTTCTTGAGTAAATTCTTCGGGAATTAATTTAAAATAATTGATTTGTTCTATTTTAGCGCTTTCTTTCAATCTTTCATTTATTTTTTCCTCATAAAACTTTATAATTTTTTCATCTTTAAGATCAAATTTTATCCCCTGCTCAACACACCATTGTTTTAATTGTTCAAAATCTGGCACTATAAAAGCTGAAATATGCTTTTGTTTATCACCATAGATCATACTTTGAATAATGTAGCGACTTTCATTTAAAACATTTTCTATACTTTCTGGAAAAATATTTTTGCCGGTTGACAAAACTATCACATCTTTGGAACGACCAATAATAGATATAAATCCATCTTTGTCTATAAAACCCAAATCACCAGTATGTAGCCAACCGTCTTTATCTATAATCTCACTAGTCAAATCTTCAGCTTGATAATAACCAGCCATGACATTGGCCCCTCTTAGCAGTATTTCTTTATTGTCACCAATCATAACTTCATTGCAATCAATAGCCTGCCCGACTGTGCCGGGTCTAGAATTTTCAACTTTATTAAGAGCGATAATCGGTGAAGTCTCGGTCATACCATAACCTTCAATAATTTTTATTCCCAAATTATCAAAAAACTTTATTATCTTCAAATCCAATGATGCACCACCAGAAATAGCCAAACGCAATTTACCACCTAGCACACCCCTGACTTTTTTTAATACCAACAAATCCAAAATTTTCCAAATAATATGCCTGAAAAAATTCAAATTGCCTTTTCTTTTGTCCACTGACATTTGTACAGCCTCAAAAAATAACTTTCTTTTTAAATGTCCACCATTTTGTATTTTATCAAAAACCTTGTCGTGGACTTTTTCAAAAATGCGTGGCACGCTATTTAATATGGTGGGTTGAGCTTTTTTTATATCATCAATAATAGTTTTACTACTCTGGGCAAAATACACGCTGGCACCAGTAAAAAGTGGTGTATAGTAACCAGCGGTTCTTTCAAAAATATGTGACAAGGGCAAAAAAGAAAAAAATCTGTCGCTAGCATAGATTGCCACACTACGCTTGGCTGATTCCACATCTACAATAAAATTTTTGTGAGTCAGCATCACTCCCTTGGGATCGCCAGTAGTGCCAGAAGTATAGATAATAGTATGAATGTCATCAGAAGATACTATTGTATCAATTGGTGACAGCGATCTAGCCTCGTCCAAGTCTGGCCAAAGAGAAATATTTTTTTCTACAAAATCTTTTTGACCATTGACTATAAAAATCTTATCCAAGTTCAAACTATCAATGACTGCTTTGTGCTTTTCCAAAAATTCCTGATGAATTACCAAATATTTACTACCAGAATGTTTGATCATCTTTTTGAGATATTCTCCATTGTAGGTAGTGTGTAATGGCACAACAATTAATCCTAAAGTAGCAGCCGCCAAATCGCTAATAATCCACTCTGGAGCATTGGGCAACATTATAGCTAGTGTTTCTCCTTTTTTGAAACCAAGCTTATGCCAAATATCAGCCAAACGCTCACGATAAATATCTAAATCATTATAGCTGATGGTTTTATATTGACCGTCAACAAGATAAGCCAAAGCGATGTTGGCTCCAAATTTTTCAGCAATACTTTTGTATCTTTTGGCAATAGTCATATTTATAATAATTTTACCACAAATATTGAACCTTAACCATTAAATTTATTATTCAAAAACTCTTGATACTCTTTATCATCTTGCACAATACACTGAATTTGATCTCTTATCCAATCTGCTTTTTTAATATTTTCTTTATTTGCTTTCCAATTTAGATAATCAGCTATTTTTCCTGAAATACGCAAAGTATATTTTATGTTAAAAAGATTACGAATACTGCCATTATCAATAATTTTTAAAAAAGACAAAATCTTTTCTTTTAAATCATCTTTGCTATATAGCTCAATATGTATTTTTTTGGCCAATTTACTATCTGCTTCCAAATCTTTCAAAGAAGTATCCAATTTGGCCCCCTTTGGTAAAAGACACAAAACTTCTTTATTTTGAGCCAAAACTAAAGCAATTAAATAACTAGCTTTGGTATCCAACTTGTCTCCTTGAAAAACAAAAGCATCTACTCTGTCCAAAGATCCTCCAGCTACACCGCCGTCTACATTTGGACTTAGATTATTTAATACATCAGCTCCAGCTTTTTTAAAACAAAGCATTGCATCCTTAGCATCTGGATTATTTAAATATTGATTACTATAAAAATATATTTTCATGTTATTAATTTAAAAATTCTTCAATAATATTTTGGGTCATTATATTTTCAAAATCCTTTTTATTGAATTCATTGCTCAAGGCCCACATTGTTTTGATGAGAGCTGTATTGAATGTACAATTTGACACACTGATTGCTCCCTTACTAGTTGATGTCAGGTGATAATTATATAAGACTATTGGCATTTTCCACTTGATAATTTGCTCTTGCTTGTTTTTTCCCAATTTTTGATAAGAATCTACTTTGATAAATATACCACGATAAGCAGTGAGTGCTCGTCTGTCAAAAGACCACGGTACGCCTGGTATATCATCAAAAACCAAAATATCAGCCAATTTGTCTGAATAAATTTTGGCTTTTTGTTGATTATATTTCAAGTTTGATTTGACATTAATACCAAAATCAACCTTACCCCAACAATCACTGATACTGGAAAAAACATTGACATCTCCTAGTGGATCAAAAATGGCTCTAGTAGCTGCTATCAACCGCGTACCAAACATAATAGCTGGAGCAGGCAATGGTTGCTGAGCCACTTGAATAGCATTGATAAGATTGGATCTGAGACTAAGTCCGCCATATTTATTTTTGAGGTTACTGATAACTTCTTTTTTATCAATAAAATTACTGCCACTGATTCTGGAGGTGGTGGTAATTATGGTTTTTTTCAAATTTTGTAAAGCAAAAGTCAGTGCCAAAGAAGTATTTATCAACTGATCTATCTTGGACACTATTACAAAACCATCGGCTTCTTCAGATCTTTTGATAATCTCCTTGGCTATTGTCTGCCAAATATTTGGACCAATCAAATCGTCTTCACCACTGATAAACACTGGCTCAATATCAGCCAAAATATTCAACTCCGGCATCTGAGCCAGCCAATCTTCAATATCATCTTGAGATTTTACAGAAAAAATATGCCCAGCTTCTGTAAAAATACAAGTACCTCCGGCTAAAAACAAAAATATTTTTTTATTATTTTTAGGCATAAATTACTTTTCTTGTTTAGGAAATATGAAATAAAAAACACAAGCATTAATAAATACTGTGAATATTGGTCCAAGCCAATTAAATCTAAAATCACCAAAATATAATAAAAATAAATCAAAATGAACTCCAAAAATAAAAGCTACTAAAATAGCTAAAAATAAAAATTTCACCTGTTTTTTAAATAATCCTTCAACTACTTTATATTTTTGCCACAAAAAATAAAGAGATAATAAAGCAATTGAAATAAAATAAACAAAATAGACCCAATAAAATGGTTTATAAAAATAACTTATATATTCATATTCACTATAGCTATTAACAAAATGCGTAATAAATAATTTTGAATATATTATAAATACTAAAAAAATTGCTGGTAACCAAACGATAAATTTTAATTTAATTGATAATACTTTTATTTTATTAGGGAAGTGCACTACAAAATATAAAAGAGAAATAACAATAGCTATGGCTGATACATATGTACTTCTAGCAAAAATAGATGTTAAATCTAAATCTGTAAATGATCTAGATAACCATAAACCAATCGCCCACAAAAAATTAAAAAAAGTTAAAAAACTAAAATAAAGATTGATTTTGCTGTGTCTGACACCTCTGGAAAAAACCAGAATGCTCATTATCAGATTGATAGCCCCAGCAACTATTAAAGTAAGATTTTGAATGCTCATATATTTTATGATAATTGTTTACCTTTTAAAAAAATTAAATAAAAAGCCACCAAATTAATAAGCAAAGCTGCTAACGGTCCTAGATGATAATATTTAAAATTATCAAAATACATCAAAAATAAATCAAAAAATCCACCAACAACACCACCAATAATAACCGTAATTAAAATTAAAGCGATTTGATTTTTGAATATACCTTCTGCCCTATTATATTTAATAGATAATATAATAATAGAAGCTAACATAAAAAATATTATAATTATAGTCAATAATAAATATGGAATAAAACTATAATGAATAATGTCGTTAGGAAGTAGTTCTGTAATAAAAATTTTATAATATACTATTAAGAATATACTAAAGATAACTACTAAAAAATTAGTAGAGATAAATATTACTTTTGATAATTTAAAAATTTGATATGGAAAATAAATAGAAAAATAAAACAAAGCCCACACAAGAAATATAGCTCCCACATTTATAAATGATGCAAAAAATAAATCAACATTATAACTATAATGAATACTAAAAATGAATAAACTTATCGCCCACAAAAAGTTAAAAAAAGTAAGTAATGAAAAATAAAAATTAACTTTGTTATGTTTTATGCCTCTGGCAAAAACTAAAACGCTCATTATTAAATTTATAATTCCTGCGATTAATAAAGTAAGGTTTTGAATACTCATAACTATGTTTTAATTATTTATTTGATAAGTCCTGTTGATAAAGCAATAACGAACCAACGGCAATATCCAAATATTTATTCAATTCTCCCAAAAATTGCAGTTCTTGTATGGATAAAAGCTTACCGTCGTTGTCTAGCAACAAAATTCCCAAAAGCTGCTTATTGTAAAAAATCGGTAAAGCTACATCCACTCGCATTTCTTTCATCTCTTCAATCAAGCCTTTATCAGCAAAAAAATAATCTATCTCTGCTAAATTGGCTATTTGCTTTTTTCTAGATAAATAATCTATCAAATTACTATCAGCTTTATTCAACAACCTCTCACCTACTGGAAAAATCTGATAAAAAACATCTAAGTCTTTTTTCTTGGAAAAGTAAACAAACATTTCCTTAAAATCTACCACTCGATCAATCTCCTTGGATAATCTGGATAACAAGACATCCAAATCACGGCTAGATCTTAAAATATCAACTATCCTATCAATCGCTACTTTAATATCATTGTTTGGGCTCAAAAATAACGCCAGTGACAAACGACTGACTATATTGAATACAAAAGGAGCTGTGAGGCCAATCACCATCAAGAAAAATACTATGTTTTGAAAAATACTAAAATCAATCATGACTACACTATGGAATAATAGATATAAAATATAGTATATAAAAACTGTAACCAACAACTTAAAAAAATTCATAAAAATTTGGTAGCCAAACATTTTTAAATTGAAAAACCGATATCTAAACAAGGCGTAAGTCATAATCACAGTAAAAAATATGGTGCTGTTTACTCCTAAATAATATAAATCATACATTCCCAGTATCGGGAAAATTATATTAAATATCAATCCAGCGACAGCCGCAATGGCAACAGCCGCAAAAATATATGCAACTTGACGACGAACAATTGGTCCAGACATTTTTCTATTTTTGGCCAAAAAATATAGCCCATAAGCTAAAGCAGAGACAAAATAAACAGCAAAAAAGTAATACAAAGGACCAGTTACATAATAAAATCTACTATTAATCACCATCAAATCTTTTAAATTGTATGGCGTAAAAACAAAAAATGACATGATTATAGAAGGTAGCCACCATAAAAATTTTTTGAAATTGGAGACATTTTTCCATTTACCAAATAAAGAGTAGGCTAGCCTGACAAAGGCTGGAGCTAAATATAGAGTTGGTAAAATTCCAGCTTGTACACTAAATAATAATATAGGCTCCTCTAAATCAACAAACCATATAATATTCAATAATTCTGTACTTTGCCAAATGACAATCAAAAACAACATCCAAAAAAAAGGCCATGATCTTGGCCTATTTTTATAAAAAAGTATAAAAATTAGTAAAATAATATTTACCAAATATACACAAAATAGAATTAAAGCAGATAAATCCATAGTTAGCCGTCAAAAATTAAACGCCGTCTATAATTAATATAATCATTTTAACTACTTTTGTCAATAAAATAACCCCACCTAGATCAACTAGATGGGGTTAATTAAACAATAAATAGAAAGGAATTTAATCTCACTTGAGTAAGATCATTTTACGGACAATTGAATTCTCGGTAGTAGTTAATCGGTAAAAATACATCCCCGAAGAAACTGGGCTACCATGATCATTACGACCATCCCAAATTACTGAATGCTCACCCGCTTCCTTCATACCATCTACTAAAGTAGTTACTGTTTGACCTAGTATATTATAAACCACCAGGCTAACATGTTGCGATGTTGGCAACGAATAACTAATAGTAGTACTAGGATTAAAAGGGTTGGGATAGTTTTCAGCTAGTTCTATTTTGGGATCGTCTTTGAAGTTCTTGATTCTGACTGTAATGAAGTTTTCAATTGTCTTGGTGTTAGTAATATTGCCATCGCTGACAGTCAGACTAACGTTACAATTTCCGCCTCCTATATATGTGTGTTTTGGATTTTGCTGAGTTGACGTAGTACCATCACCAAAATCCCAGAACCAAGATGTGAAATTACCTACTGACTGGTCAGTAAACTGAACTGTCAAAGGAACCGAGCCCGAAATAACATCACTAACAAAGCCCGCTTTCAGATACAACGCACAATCAAACGAAATGACTACTAATCCAGCATTGTTATCAGCAACACATACGTAATCGCCGAATACACCTAGATCCATTGCGTCATGTGGTGTATCAACTGAACCAACTATTGTTGGCGAAGTTGGATTGCTGACATCGATGATCTGAAGACCAGAATACCGATCAGCTAGCAATACAAGATTATTCATTAAAATAACCTCATAAGCCCTATTCGGTGTATCAACTGAACCAACTATTGTTGGCGAAGTTGGATTGCTGACATCGATGATCTGAAGACCAGAACTTATGTCTGCCACATAAGCATAGTTATCAGAAACAACAACGTCTATAGCATAATTAGGTGTATCAACTGAACCAACTATCACCGGAGAAGTTGGGTTGCTGACGTCAATGATCTGGAGACCGTTATAGGCATCAGTAATATATGCGTAATTGCCAGAGACAAAAACTCCTATCACATATGTAGGTGTGTTCACATGAGCTACTATCACCGGAGAAGTTGGGTTGCTGACGTCAATGATCTGGAGACCGTACGTCTCATCCCCCACATAGGCATGGTTACCAGAAACAACAACTCCCTTTGCAGAACCGGGTGTATCAACTGAACCAACTATGACTGGCGAAGTTGGGTTGTTGATGTCGATCACATGAAAGCCTGCCCCACAATCAGCAATATAAGCATAGTTACCAACAATGTCTATTGCCCAAGCAAGGCCAGGTGTGTCAACTGAACCAACTATGACTGGCGAAGTCGGATTACTGACATCGATGATCTGAAGACCCGCATCATAACTGGCAATATACGCGTAATTGCCAACAACATCTATTCCGAACCCTCTTCCAGGAAGACCATATAACCCGATTATACAAGAGTCTATCGAATCATACAAAGAAATGTAGTTTACTTTGACCAGAGTATCTGAGCTTTGCTCATCACTAACAGTCAAACTGACAGTGTAAAAACCCGAATCATTGTAAACTTTAAGGGGGTTGGAATCAGAAGAAAACGTGCCATCACCAAAGTCCCATTCGTAACTAGTGGGTCCTCCCAAAGATTGATCAATAAATTGAACAACCAGTGGACTAATCCCAAAAGTAGGAGAGGCAGAAAAATCTGCTGACACCGGATCATTGGGATCATTCTGGACATAAACAGTCTGTGTAGCATAAGTCTGCCACTGACCGTTTATGAACCCCCTAAAACGAGCGGTGTGATTACCAGATATATAGGGATAACAATACAACCACTGATACCAATAATATCCCGGATCTAAAGTAACATTGTACTCAGACCAATGATATATCTCGGCACCATTTGGAGCCAAGAATTCAACTCTTACTTCCGACAAAGTAACAGCCGAAGATCCTTGGTTGTATATCTGTCCTTCTACATGTATCTGCTGACCAACTGTTCCCGGATTAGGATAAATGGTCCAGTGACTAAATTGAATATCAGCTTCCGGCGGAGAATCATCAACATAGATCGTCATATCACCATTCATAGTGAATGGATCAATGAGTATTACTTTTCCATTAATCACAGCGTAAAAATTCTCATAATCACGCTGATTGACCAAAGGAAAAGGTTGACCAAGATTACTGACCGCTAGACCAGAATGATAGACACCATCTGGCTCCGTGGTAGTTGACATCACCTTGGCAATACTGATCTTAGTATCAGACACCAGCCGTGACCCGCCACCCAGACTATCACTCAGACTATAATCCAGTCTATTATACTGCTTATATTCATTTAAAGTTGAATCATTTAAACTAGCGCTTTTAAAGACTCTAGTAAAAACATCAGCAGTAGTAACGGTCAATTGTGAAAGATCTACCGGATTATAGTTTTTATCCAAAACTTCTAGCAATTGAGTGTTTGAATTCCAAGTAAAATAGAAATTCTCATAATCACTCTGATTACTAGAATAGTTGAGACCGTAGCGACGGAAAGTTTGCCAAGTTTCTCCACCGTTGGAATACTCATCTGTTATCGGTGAGCCAAAATTGACCCAACCAGTATTATTCATCCAAGTATCCCAAAAACCTTCTTTAAGCAAACGGACATTAGCCGTAGAAACAGTAGTGGCATCATAAATTAAAGCCGTATATGGATGGTAATATCCATTGCTAGGACCACCTTGATCACGAGGATCCTGGAAGTCTTGGATATACATACCATTTACTTCATGGACGTAGACGGAACCACCATTGTCCCACGGATCTCCCAAGGGATGACCAGCAGCAGCCATAGCATTATACTTTTGTTGAAAAGCTAATGACACAGGACCGCTACAGTCATTGGTGCTGAAACAACCGACTGGGGATGAGCTTGGAGGATTGTTATTTACATACCAAATGGGATCTACATAATTGCCAGGCCAAAGGTTAATATCCATATATCCCATTAACCAGGATGGATAGACTCCGTTAGTAGTTCCATACATTCCTTTATATATACTAAAATGAATATGATCTGCCCAACAAGATCCGCCAGCATCTATTTTTCCTATTAAGGTGCCACTTTCAACAATCATTCCTTCATTAACAGTGGGCTTTACATGCCCATAAATAACACAAACATTACCACTATTAGTTTGTGATTCAATGATTATTATATATCCCCATCCACCAGGATTATTGGGATCATCACATGCTCTATGAAAACGAGCATATCTAACTAATCCTCTAGTTGTAGCAAATACATCTGTTGTTTCTGATGAGCATTCATCATCGGCAACATGACGTGTTCCTGGGAAATAATCATTCGTACCTCCCCACTCTAAACAACCATCATTGACAGTATAATTTTCAAGTGGGAACTGAAAACCATCAGCTACTGGAACAGTTTGAGCAAAAAGGTTAATGTTAAAAAACATCAACGCCACTAGGAATACCACAAAAGTCTTCATTGCAAAATCTCCTTACTACAAAATTTACAGTTAGAATTACCAAAAAACACAAAGCAATAGAACACTCTATAAAACCTCCTTTCTTGTTTATTGTTTAAATTGTCAAAGGACACAAAAAGAGCCTAAACTTTATTGTTTAAACTCTCTATCTTTGAATATAAATTTTTTATTTTAGTTTATAAATTTAAAAGTGTATAAAATTTTATTTAACTCCTCTTCTCCTAAAGTATAAGATATTTCGTAAACCATCTGTTTATATTTAAATATTAATGATGGTAGCTCTACATAACCAGGAATGCTATATTTTTTAACTATTTTGTTATCTAAAATTACCTCTCCTAAAAACCGACTATTTAGTACATCATTTGCAAAATTATTATATTTAATTATTATCTCTTCTGGTGTTATATTTTCAGGATTGGGAAATATTGTTATTAAAACTCTTGATGTCCCAAAAGTATAAGGATTAGCTGTGGTAGTAGCCACTCTAAATGAAATATATCCTATTTCTTCATTATTATCAAAATTCTTATTTTCCTCCATCATCCAACCACTCGGATACTTAAACTCAAATCCCAATTCCTCATTCCTATACTCCCTCCAATCACTAGTGTCTACTTCTTCTGGTTTATTATCAGAATTAGTATTGATATTATCAACAACCTTTGGATTATATAAACTATTATAACCCCAAATGATTAACAATATAAAAACGAGCATGCTTAATAAACCTATTGTCTTCTTATTCATGTATTTTAATTAATTATAAATAAAGTATAACATAGACTAGTTATCTGCCAAAATCGCTTTTATTCATCATCTTTATATTCAAAGATAGATATTTTTGTCAAAGAACAACTAATTAACTCACAAAATTGCTTTTCTTCTTCATTTTTTAACAAACTAATAATTAGTTTGCCTGTTTTTTTCTAATTAACCCGCAAAATTGCTTTTTCTCCCAAAGGGCGATCCCGCTCCGCGGGACTTCTACTTCCTAAATTTTTACATATATAACAATTAATCATTAATTTAAATCTAAAAAATACCCAATAACACCCATAACCTACTGCCCAAATAATAGTTAATAAAATAGAACAAAAAAATAATAAGAGCATAGTTGGAATAAATAGTATATTAAATTTTCTAATTTTATTTATCATATATAAATCTCATAAATTAAAATAATCTTTTAATGGAATATATTCATCTTCTACCAAATCCATATTTAATGCCTCTTGCATATCAAACCATCCATATTCAATATGCTCTGTGCCATTTATATTTACTTCCATAAAATCATCACGATATACTGCAAATACATGAAAAATAAAATCTACGTCCCCATGTCTAACAAAATATTCTTTTTTAAAATGCTTTAATTCATCGTTTTTTATACTTACACCAGACTCTTCAAAAGTTTCTCTAATCATTCCTTGTTTTAAAGATTCACCTTCATCTACTTTGCCAGCAGGAGGTCCCCACAATCCAGGCTGTGGCTTGTCATCGTGCCTTTTCAAAAGTAATATTTTATTACCAACAATTACAAACAAAGATACTACATCAAATTTTTTATTAAAATTTTCTAATTTTTTACTTGAAATCATAATTAATTTTGAATAATTTTCTGTCTCCCCAGTGGATTGAACCAACTGGGGAGACTAACTTAGCTCCCAAAAACG
>Ga0172379_10001663_pt1 | contig 43205 bp, 39 predicted proteins | sample GrowelOW334metaG_FD_119756 | JGI IMG/M metagenome (GOLD analysis project Ga0172379, IMG submission 119756) | Groundwater microbial communities from an aquifer near a municipal landfill in Southern Ontario, Canada - Groundwater well OW334 metaG | ecosystem: Environmental > Aquatic > Deep... | reverse complement strand
CGCGATGGCGACGGCCTTGATGCCTTCGATGTTCTGGTTCCACAGCTGGCACATGGCGATGCCGGTGGGATAGTTGGTGCCGCTGACTCCAGCGGTTCCCATGGTGAGGTGCTTGATCGGAGCGGCGAAGGCGATAGCGCCGACGAGCACGAGGAGCACTGCCACGACAGCAGCGATCTTTGCAGAATGCTTCATAAATCCTCCTTGAAAGAATCAAATCTCATAGTTCATATGACATGCCGGGACCCGGAAGCCCCGGCGAAATTCCATCATGCGGCAGCCAATGGCGCGCCCGTATTTCCTCCACGACTTTTCTTGATGAAGAAGACCAAGCCCATTGCCACGAGGCCAAGAGCCAAGCCGATTACGCTTGAAAGGAGTCCGGGAGCTATCAAGAGAATCGCGGCTACAAAGAAGACCGGGCGAAGCCACATCGGGAACTTGATGAGGAAGAAGCCTTCCACGGAAGCAGCGAGGAACCAAACCCCGATCAGACCGAAAACGACGGACTGGATTATGCTCACCGTGCTCGCGCCATTCAATACAAGCTGACCGGCCGCGTCCGTTCCCATGAGGAGCATTCCGGGCTGATAGATGAAGAAGAAGGGCACGATGAATCCGGCGAGGGCGAGTCTGAATGCCATCCAGCCGACTTTGTCCGTATTCGCGTTGGCGATGCCTGCGGCGACATAGGCCGCGAGGGCGATAGGGGGCGAAACGGTCGAAAGGCAGGAATAATAGAAGACGAAGAAGTGAGCCTGGAAGGGCGAAAGTCCAACCTTGATCAGAATGGGCGCGCAGATCGATGCGGTGATGACATAGCAGGCGCTCGTTGGCAGGCCAAGCCCTAGGATGATAGCGACGATCATCGTAAGAACAAGAACTACCATGAGGTGTCCGCCGGAAATCGCTACGATGCTATCCGCGAGAATGATGCCGAGACCGGTCATCGAGAAGGCGGCGATCATGAAGCCAGCGGCTGCCATCGAGATGCCGATTGCCAGGCTCGAACGAGCGGCATTGACGGATACGATTTTGGCTTCCTTGATCCCGATCCTCGTTTCCTTCCTGAGCCAGGAAAGAACGACCGTAAGGCAGACGGCGAAGAAGGCAGAATAGAGAGCCGTGCGGCCCTGCATCATGAGCCATACGAGGACAATCATTGGTATGATCATCTGGCCGTAGCGCATCACGGTGTGCTTCACATCGGGCATTTCTTCCTTGGTGAGTCCCTTGAGCTTGAGGGCGCGAGCGCGCAAATCAACCTGGAAGAAGACGCTTCCAAAGAACATGAGGGCCGGGATGACAGCCGCAGCCGCGATAGTGAGGTAGGGAATACCAAGGTACTCAGCCATGATGAATGCAGCGGAACCCATGATCGGCGGCATGATCTGTCCACCCGTGGAAGCTGCCGCTTCGACGGCACCAGCGAAGACAGGCGGATACCCGATCTTTTTCATAAGGGGAATGGTGAAGGAGCCGACCGTCGCAACGTTGGAAGCCGCGCTGCCTGAAATCATGCCCACGAGGGCGCTGCCGATAACCGAAACCTTGGCTGGTCCACCGACGAAACGTCCGCCTGCGCCCATTGCCAGGTCGTTGAAAAGCTTGCCCAGGCCGCTCTTGTCGAGTATTGCGGCGAGAATGACGAAGATTATCAGGTAGGTGGCGGAAACGCTGAGTGGCATGCCATAAATGCCATCGCCTCCGAGGTACATCGCCTGGATGATGCGGGGTACCGATGTCCCTCGGTGAGAGAAGACGCCGGGCATCCAAGGGCCAGCCCACATATAGAAGAGGCAGATGATGCTGATCCAGAGCATCTGGCCGCCTACCGTGCGCCTTGTTGCCTCAAGCACGAGTATCATGCTTATCGTGCCGAAGATGTAGTCGGCCATGTTGGGGATGCCGCTCCTCATGAGGTAGGAATCCCTGTTGATAACCGTATAGACGGCGCAAATGGCGGAAATGATGGAAAGAACGATGTCGAGATTGCTTGGCCTTGCTCTGGGTGAACCCTTGCTTGCAGGAAAATAGAGGAAGGTTAGGACAAGCAGAAAACCCAAATGGATCGCGTTATGTTTCAGAAGCTCCGGCATACCGAATCCGGCTGTTATAAGCTGGTAGCCGATGAAGAGCACGGATATCACCATTATGATCTTCACCCATAGATCGGTGAATTTCTTGCGGTAATTGTATTCCGCCTCGGTATCCTCAAGCATTTCGTCGGTGTCCGCAACGACAACCGGCGTTTTTTTCATCTTGGCTAAACCTTTAATACCCACGATTCCCCCTCTATTCAATACTGCTCCGACCTGCATGCACAGGCCAGCATTGCAGCTGACAGGAGCGTTGATCAAAACGCGTTCCCCTGATAGCTGTTTATATCCTATATCCTATATCCTAGATTGTAGCACGCATTCTTCGAGTGCGCAAGCAAAAAAGAAAATGAGAGGTGCCACCTAATTTCTTTGGTTTCTTAAAAACCGCTCTCAGGAAAACGCGAAATCAGACCTTGCCGGCCAAAGCTGCCATGGCGCGCGCTTCCCCATTCTGAAGGTGAAAACTAACCTGCCTGGATACATTCTCGGGATTTCTCGTTCGAATGGCGTCAAGTATTGCCAAATGCTCTTGAATGACGGCATGCACCACTTTTTCATGCATTGCGGTCGAGCCCTCCGGAAAATACCGGATCCTAATGGACATCTGATGCACTCTGCGGATTGTATCTTTAAGGAATCCGTTGGAGAGATGCACATAGAGCAAATTATGCAATTTCGTGTCCAGATCGACATAAAGATCGTTGTCGAAGGGCCGATCCCGAAAAAGCTTTATCTCGGCTTCAAGCTGCAAGACTTCTTCGTCGGGTATCAGATTGACGCTCTGTCTCGCGGCATACGGTTCCAGGAGACGTCGCATTTCCCAATTGTTCAGGATGTCGCCTTCCTGGATATCAGTCACCTGCGCGCCCTTATTGGGAATAAGGCTCACCAAGCCATCGCCCTCGAGCCGTACCAGCGCTTCCCTCACCGGCGTGGCGCTTACGCCGAAATCCTCAGCGAGCCGGTCGATTTGAAGAATGGCATTCGGACCGTAGCTATTTTTCAATATGAGTTCGCGAAGCGCGTCATACATCTGATCTCGCATGGACATCATTACAATTTTCTTGTTCACAATTGCCACACCTTTCTTCTCAGAAGATCATAGATCCTATAGGAAATATTATCGGCAAGAGGTAGTATAGCATGCAGCGACGATTATGGGAAAAGAAACCTGTGTTTCCGTGAAAATTGTCAAAGAAGAGGAAAGCGCACCATTTTCTTTGCGTGCGGCCTTATATTTTTTGCATATGTTCTTGCTTTTTTCGAGATATCGTGATAAGAATATAGGATATAGGATGTTGGATATATTCACATGATACATCGAGGAGAACGAATGGCGAACATAGCGGAACAGCTCATACGCAGATTCCAGGAACATGGAATGCGTTTTGTATTCGGCGTTCCCAGCGGGTCCTGGCTTTATTATATGGAAGCAATGCGTAAGGAAGGGCTCGATTTTGTCCTGGTAAGCAACGAGGCTAGCGCCGGATTCATGGCTGATGTTTGCTTCCGCCTCACGGGAATACCCGCAGCCTGCTATGGCACGGTTGGCCCGGGATCAACAAATCTTACCACAGGCGTGGTTGGAGCTCTCCTCGACCGCTCCTCCATGATAGCCCTCTCGAGCGAGCCTCCTGAAAAGATGATTGGACGGACTGTCCAGATGGCAATCGATCAACAGGCTCTTTTTCGCCCGCTAACAAAATGGACCACGCGACTTACCGCCGAAAGAGTCGATCAGATAATTGATCAGGCCTTGAGAATCGCGACCTCTGAGGTGCCAGGCCCAGTGCATATTGGCCTGCCTGAAGATATTGGGTCTCTCGAAGCCATTTCCTTTAGTCCGACGGCAACCGTGCCCCCATCTCTCTCGAGACCTCCCGCCGCCGCCGAAGTATTTCTCGCAGATATGGAAAGCGTATTCCAGAATTCGCGCCGCCCCGTTCTGGCAATCGGCCTATCGGCTGTCCGCGGCAAGGCGGGCGCCCTAATCGCCAAAGTGGCGGAAAAACATGGAATTCCCGTGATTCTAACCCCTATGGCCAAAGGAGTCTTATCGGAAGACCATCCTTGGTACACTGGCGTACTCTTTCACGCCCTCAGCGATAAGGTAGCCGAAACCCACAGGGACGCTGACCTTATCGTCGCCGTTGGCTATGATCCCGTTGAATTCAATTATGAAGACTGGATGCCCACCGTACCCCTTCTCCACCTGGACACGGTCGAGGCTGATATCGACAGAAGCATCTATCGGGACGTTCACGATATCGTTGGCAACATCTCCGACTCGCTCGAAAGGCTTGCCACCCTCCCCCCTCTCCTTTCAGCTTGGGACCAGGGCGCGCTCGCCGAGCGCAAACGGAAAATGTTCGAAGAACTCGCCCCTCCCCCCGGAAGCTTCGGCCCCAGAGCAGCCCTGTCCATTCTGAGGGAAGTGCTTCCCCAGGACGGGATCATGGCCTGCGATGTCGGCGCTCATACGCACCTTATCGGGCAAGCCTGGAAAACCCCCGCCCCTGGCCTCCAGCTCATGACGAATGGCTGCTCCTCGATGGGATTCGGCGTCCCCGCGGCCATCGCCGCCAAGCTCTGCCGACCCGACAAGAAGGTCGCGTGCGTCACCGGCGACGGCGGCTTCCTGATGAACGCCGGTGAAATGGCCGTCGCCCGCAGGCGCAAGCTGGGCATCGTCTTTGTCGTCCTGGCCGACCAGAACCTGGAACTTATACGGCTCAAGCAAAGCCGAAAAGGCTTTGAAACCTATTCGACGATTCTCCACAACGAAGACTGCCCCACCGCCGAGTACGTTTTCGGTGTTCCTGTCATACGCGCCGATGACGCCGAGCAATACAGGGAAGCGCTGGGAAAGGCCTTCGCCATGAATGGGCCGGTCATTGTCGAAGCCCACATCGATTCCTCGGAATATGAGAAATTGATCCTTCGCAAGCATAAATAAGGAGGTTTTGCATGGAATCCAATGTAAAGAAACCCGCTTTCGATCCTGAAAGCGTTATGGCCGCAAGGCTCAAGACCGTCCCCTTTTCCGGAATCAGAAAGGTTTTCGACAAGGTCAAGGAGCTCGAGTCCGCTGGCAAGGACGTAATTCACTGGCAGATCGGACGCCCTGATTTCGACACGCCAGCGCACATCAAACAGGCCGCCGCCGAAGCGCTCCAGCGGGGCGAAGTGCACTACGCCCCGAACCTTGGCACCCCGGAATTGAGGCGCGCGATTGGCGCCCGCACTACCATCGACACTTGGGTGGCCGTGGACGGTGAAAAGCAGGCTGTCGTCATGGCGGGCGCGAACGAGGGCATCATGGTTTCCATGCTCGCTTTCGTGAACCCCGGCGATGAAGTCATCGTCGCCAATCCCAACTGGCACCATTATAAATCCTGCGTATCTCTCGCGGGTGGCGTCCCTGTGGAAGTTTCGGCTACCGAAGCCAACGGCTTTTCCCTCGATCCAGTCGATGTGGAGCGGAAGATAACGAGCCGTACGAAAATGCTCTGCATCACCTCCCCGGGCAATCCCACGGGCTGCGTACAGAGCAAAGAGAGCCTCAAAGCCCTGGCCGATATTGCCATTCGGCACAATCTCCTCGTCCTCTCCGATGAAATCTACGCGCGCATCTACTACGGACCCGAACCTGTCGCGCCAAGCATCTACTCCCTGCCCGGAATGCCGGAACGAACCATCATCATCAACGGTTTCTCAAAGACCTATGCCATGGACGGCTGGAGGCTGGGCTGGACGGTCGCTTCCGAACAGCTCACGCGCGCCATTCTCAAGGTCAGGCAGTACACGACCGTCTGCGTCAACACCTTCATCCAGCACGGAGCCGCGGTCGCGCTTACCGCTGACCAGACCTGCGTGGACGAAATGGTCGGCGAATTCGCGAAGCGCCGCGAAATCATGCTCCGCGGCTTGCGGGCTATCAAGGGAGTAAGCGTGGCCGAGCCTCTCGGCGCCTTCTATCTCTTCCCGAACATCAAGGCTTTTGGAAAGAGCTCCGCGGATCTAGCCGATTACCTGCTTAATGAGTATGGCATCGCGACCGTCGCCGGCAGCGTCTTCGGCGACGCAGGCGAAGGCTATATCAGGATCGCATATTCCTGTTCGACAGCAGAATGCGAAAAAGGCGTGGCGCGACTCGCTACTGCCCTAAACGCCTTACGGTAATTAAGGTAGAGAAGGAGAACGTCATGAAAAAATTCCGCGTCGCGGTCGTTGGCGCCATGGGCGCCGTCGGTCGGGAAATGCTCAAGACACTTGAACAGCGAGGTTTTCCCGTTTCCGAAATCCGCCCGCTCGATGTCGCGTCAAACGCAGGCAAAACCGTCACCTATCAAGGCCAGCAAGTGCTCGTAAGGGAAGCCAAGAAAGGCGCGTTCGCCAATGTGGACATCGCGCTGTTTTCCGCGGGAGCCGATGCGAGCCTCGTTTTGGCGCCAATCGCCGCGGCCGAAGGAGCCGTCGTCATCGACAATTCTTCCCAATGGCGCATGGACCCCAATGTTCCCCTCGTTGTCCCTGAAGTGAACCCGGGGGCACTTGCCGGCCATCACGGCATCATCGCCAATCCCAACTGCTCCACTATACAGATGCTCGTGGCGGCTAAGCCAATCCATGATGCCTACAAGATCAAGAGAATCGTCGTGGCGACCTACCAGGCGGTTTCCGGAACCGGCGGCGCGGCCATAGCCGAGCTCACCAACCAGGCCAAGCAATTCGCCAATGACGAAACGATCACCTCAGTGGTCTATCCCCGCCAGATCCTTTTCAACGCCCTTCCCCACATCGATGTCTTCCTCGACAATGGTTATACAAAGGAAGAGATGAAGATGGTGAATGAAACCAAGAAGATCCTCGACCCGGCGATCGACGTTTCGCCGACAGCGGTACGTGTCGGCGTCTTCAGAGGACATTCGGAAGTGGTGAATATCGAGACGGAACGACCATTCGTTCTTGCCGATGTCAGGAAGCTTCTCGAAAAAGCACCTGGCGTCAAAGTGATGGACGACCCGGCGAATCTCGTTTACCCGACGGTGCTGGATGCCGCGGGCACCGATCCCGTTTATGTCGGGAGGCTTAGAGTCGATCCGACCGTCCCCCACGGGCTCAATATGTGGGTCGTTTCCGACAATCTCAGGAAAGGCGCCGCCCTGAACGCGGTGCAGATCGCGGAAGTCCTGGTGGAGAAAGGTCTCGAGCCAAAGACGAAATAAGGACTCGCATACAGTGCTTGCCTAAAGGATGCCGGTCGCTCCGGCATCCTTTTTTATTGCTTCAGCAAATACTTCTCTCTCAATTCCCATCGGGGGGAGTGAACTCTTCATCCGTCGTGCCTGAAAAAGCATCAAGATTTCCAATGGCGAAGAAAGCTTCCACAACCCGGGGATCGAAATGTCGCCCGCTCTGAGCTTGTATCTCCGCGAGAGCCCTTTCCCGCGGCCAGGCATGTCGATAAGGTCTATCGCTCGTCAGCGCGTCAAACACGTCCACGACGGCGAATATCCTCGCGGAGAGAGGGATTTCCTCGCCTTTTAAGCCTCGAGGGTAGCCTGAGCCATCCCACTTCTCGTGATGGGCAAAGGGAATGTCGAGCGCAGGCCGGAGGTATTCGATGCGGGAAAGCATCTGCTCGGCATACAGCGGATGCTTTCTCATTACTTCCATTTCCTGGGCGTCGAGCGGGCCTGGTTTCAGCAATATGCTGTCGGGAATTCCCATTTTTCCTATATCGTGAAGGAGAGCGCCTCTCCGCATATGGACGAGACTCTCCTCGCTCATGCCCATGCACTTGGCGACAAGAATGGTGAGGTCGGTGACTCTTTTGCTGTGCCATTTCGTTTCGCTGTCTTTCAAGTCGAGGGCATAGGACAGCGCCTCGATCGTCGCGTCATAGGCCTGGACAAGTTCACTATTGGACTTTTCCAGCGTTCGCACCAGATCAAGATTCAGCCGGGCATTTTCGAGGCTCGCGTTATTAAGCAGAATGAGGCGCCTTCTGAGAATGAGGAAAAGCAGCGTCGCGGTTAGGAAGACGAACCCCCAGCCCTTGTACATGGCCATTCTGGCCATTGTCTGCGGATCTTTCGCGATCAAGACGAGAGCTTCGTCGGAGATGAGGATCCACAACGAACTCGCGGCCGCATAGATGCCCGCTATTCGAAATGCATCTTTGGTGTATTCTTTCACTCTATTGTTCCAGAAATGCCGCAGATTTCCTTCGACACTTCCATTCATGACTATAGACCAAGTCCGCTTCCAAGCAAAGAGGGAAAGGAGTACCGCGGATACGGGCTTTGCGTTCAGTCCACAATCGGTCTGTCGAGCTCCGCGCCAAAAGCTCCGCCGAGCATATTCCGCGCCCTAAATTGACTTTTAAGCTTATCATATTTATAGTAGGTAGTTAGCAGATCAATTGGAGATATGATGGAATCCATCAGAGATCGATATATGCCTCTCATCACTCGCATGATGGCCAATTCGAACAAACAAAAGCTGATATCCGACAAGGAAGTATACCAGGAAGGGAGCGGCGAGCTTCTCCCCTTTATCGACCAAATACTTCAGGAGCACCTTCTTCCAGGCTCCGGAATCAATGGGTTTGACAATCTAGAAGAACTGATGAAAAGGGCCAAGAGCGGGGAATCTTCTCTCCTTCTGCTCGAACACTATTCCAACTTCGACCTTCCGGCCTTTCATTTTCTGCTCCGCCAATCCGGGGAGAGCGGCCGGGCGATGGCCAAGAATCTGGTTTCGATCGCCGGCATAAAACTCAACGAGTCCAACCCCATCGTCAACGCTTTCGCGCAAGCTTATACGCGGATTGTTATCTATCCAAGCCGATCGATTGAAATACTCAAGAACAACTTCAAGGATCCGAACAAATTGTACCATGAGATAATGCGGAGCATGTCGATAAATCGCGCCGCCGTGAGGGCGCTAGGCACGGTGAAGACCTCAGGGAAGCTGGTGCTGGTATTTCCCGCTGGCACCCGCTACAGGCCATGGGATCCGGCATCCAAGAGGGGCGTCAGGGAGATCGCTTCTTATGTCAAGGGATTCGACAACTTCTGCCTCGTCGCCATAAACGGCAATGTGCTCAGGATAAACCCCTCAGGCGAGATGGAAGACGATCTGCTGCATAAGGACAAGATTATCTATACGGCTGGCCCCGTTCAGCGAAGCGAAGCCCTCATCGCCCACATCAAGGAAGAGCATCATTTCAGGGAAGACAAGAAACAGGAATTGGTCGACCACATGATGGAAGAGTTGGAAGCGATGCACACCGAAGCGGAAAAAAAGCGCCTACAATAGCCTAACGCCGTCGGAAAAGGCGCTTTGCCGGATTTATGCCAAAACGAACGAGAAAATAGAGCCAAGCCCAGACAAAGCCGGCAAGATGCGTCAGGTGCGCCACAGAACTCTGAAAACTAAAGAGCTGTGAAGCTATCTCGATTCCCGCATAGCCCAACACCATGACAGGGGCGCGTATGGGAATTATGCCGTAGAGATAGATCATCGCTTCCGGATCGACAATGGCAAAGGCAAGCAAAACGGCAAATATGGCGCCTGAAGCCCCGAGAAGCGCCGTGTACCAAGCCCCGGTCGCAACGAAAATCACGAAGGATGCCACCCCCGCCAAGATTCCCGTCAGAAAATAAAAGAGCAGGAATTCCTTGCTTCCCATGGCTCGCTCCACCTGCGTCCCGAAAAAGAAAAGCCCCAGCATGTTGACGAGCAAATGCATGATATCGGCGTGAGCGAACATATAGGTTAAAGGCTGCCAGAGATAGCCTGAGAGAACGGCCGCGGGATTGAGGGCCATATATGCTTTCAAGGATGGTACCGCATAGCTCAAGGCAAAGAAGAGGATATTGGCCGCGATGATGTAAAGCGTCGCGTTGAAATATACGTAGCGGAAAGGTCTTCGTACGATCGAGGTTGTTGCCATTAGCTAAAAGTATACATTTTCATCGTTGTTGAAAAGACCGCCGCTGGCATTGCCCGATCATCCGCGACGTTTTTCTATCTGAGCCATAAGGTCCTTGAGCGTGAAGGGTTTGGCGAGCAGGTCATCCATACCTGAACGCTTGCAGCGCTCCAGCTCTTGGTCTCCAATCCGCGCGCTCATCCCGACGATCGAGAAAACGTAATCCAAATGCCCCGCTCGAAGGAGGTTGCTCGTTTTATAGCCATCCATGCCTGGCATGAAGCAGTCCATGAAAATTATCGCATAGCGTCGTGTCGCGCAAAGGGAAAGCGCTTCTTCGCCCGAGGCGGCCAAATCGGCTTTATAGCCTCGCAGGGAGAGCATTCGGCTGACGATATCGCGATTCGCCTCGCTGTCGTCTACGACGAGAATTGACGGCTTTGGCATTGCTGGCGCTTCTTCTAGGGAAAACAGAAGCTCCTGCCGACGCGGCAAAGAAACCGCAGGCGAAGCAGCGCTAACTGGAGATGCCGTGACAAATGGTGCGGCCGTTGACTGGGCTGGAGCTTCCGGAGTGGTCGGGGTCGTCGCCAGAAGGGGTTTTTCCTGCTCTACCGATCCTTTATCCGCTGTCAGCCCGAAAGGCGATTTCTCCTCCGCACGCACAAATAGCAGGCTTGGATCGCCGGCAAAAAGAACATCAGGCATGTAGAGCTGACCCTTCACATCGGGACCTTTGAACGTCACTTCTCTTCCAGGTCTCTTGGAAATTTCAGCTGGGTCAACAGCGTTCCCCGATACCGCGCTCTGGGCTTTAGAAGCTTCTTGGGGAGGGCTCGATTCCTGCTTTTCTGAGGCGTTCTCGCTTATCTGCTTTTCAAACCCAGAGGCAAGCTTCCCTAGACCTGGACTTTCTCCAGCCGCCGCTTTGCTTAAATCGATTCCGTTTTCTTTGCCGAAAACCGGTCCTGGCGCGGCTTGAGGCGGAAGCTTGGATTCGAGATTTCTTTCGCGGATCGCCCGTACCATCGATTCAAGCTCAGAAGGGCCGCCTTTAGCTGCATCCAGCTTTTTGCGATCGATATTCCCCTTACTCGCCATTGGTCGAAACGCCACATACAACGCCAGGGCGCCCATGAGGCCAGCAAGCAAGAGAATATAGAGAAAAGGATCCGCGGCCGTCCATCCGCGGGATGGTCTGACGTGAATACTCCATGCTGCTCCCGGCAGTTCAAGGCTTTGCGTTACGCCAGTCTCATAGACTATCTTTTCCCCTGAAAGGAGGCGCCTTGTATGAGCCGCGCCAGCTTCGGCGACGCCAGATCCCGTTGGCGTGGCGGCGTTATCGGTTTCTTCTGAGAAAGCGAAGGTAAACCCCGGATAATTTTTATCCATGCCGAGAGCTTGAATCATATTCTCGAAATCTACCGTGAGGCTCACAAATCCCCAAAGCTTGCCGCTCGCGAAAACCGGATAGCGCACGAAAAGCACCGGTGGCCCTTCGACGGATTCAAAGGGTCCGGAGATGACGGCCGATTTCAGCTTGGCGGCTTGCGTCAGGGCGTCCCTTCTTTCGGGATTCGAGAGGAGATCGTGGCCAATGAGGGATTCGTTGCCCGATTCCGGGAAATGATATTTAACGATCGCCGAAGGAGCCGTGCTTACGCCCAGTATGAATGGTCGCAATTTGAGCATGTCGTTCGAAATCGCCTCGATCGAACTTTTCGTCAATGAAGGATTCCATTCGAGCGCCGACTTCAATGACGAGCTGGCATCCATGAACCGCCCAATAAAAGCCTTCGTTTCCTGCGCCGCATGAAACGCAACGCCTTCGCAGAGAGTTTTTTCATTGCCTCTAATCCTGCCAGAAAAAATGGAAAAAGACACGATGACCATGACCGTGAATAGAAGTGGCAGCAAGAAAACCGCCGCTGGAGTAAAAACTTTTTTCTTATTCGATTCGCTGTGCCCGGTCACGCTTTTTCGCCCCTCTGCTAAGCCAATACTCTAGAATGAAGATGGCTCGCAGTCAATAAAGGACCACCCGCGAACTCTCGCTCTATGTATGATTCATCGCTTCGATAATAGCATTTAAGAAGTTCCGCGGCATTCGGCCGAATAACGCAAAAAAAAGGTACCCGCGCCGGAGCGCGGGTACCTTGAATTTTCAAGGCGCCGATCGGAATTGAACCGATGCATAAAGGTTTTGCAGACCTCTCCCTTACCACTTGGGTACGGCGCCGATGCGGGGCAAATATACCCTATTCGCCCCTTTTATGTAAAGTGCCGACCTTTAAGGCTGCTCGCTAATAGCCGGCTTTGGAGGCTGCGCTATGTCGGCATGCTTCTGGCCCTTCTTGTTCTTCTTGTCAGCCTGCCTCTGCCACCACTCAACGAAAGCGCTGGCGATATAAATCGTCGAATACGTGCCCGAGACCATGCCGATGAATAAAGCGAGCGCGAAATCCTTCATGCTATCTTTCGTGAAGAAGAACAGGGAAAGCACGGTCAGCATGGTTGCCGCCGTCGTGATGATCGTCCTGCCCAAGGTCATGGTCAGCGCTGAATCGATGACATCCACGAATCTATCATTCGGCCTCAACTTCCGTTCTTCTCGCACGCGGTCGAATTGCACGATCGTGTCGTTGATGGAATAGCCCAATATCGTCAGGATGGCGGCGATCGTGGAGGAGTTGAATTCCATCCTCGTCCACACGATGAATCCAATCATTATAAGCGCGTCATGGGCGATTGCCAGGACGGCGCCAATCGCGTATTCGATCTTGAATCGGATTGCTGAGTAAAGCAGGATAAGGGCAAGCGTCGCGAGCACCAGCAGGAAAGCGGTGCGCGAAAGCGTTTGGGAATACCGGGCGCCCACGAAATCAGTCTTCAGCTCCACGACTTTGTTAGCGCCAAATTTCGCTTCCAGACCCGAAAGAATCATGGCGCGGGCGTTGGACGTGAAGTTCGGGTCCTTCCCGTTGTCTTCCACGCGGATGAGATATCGCTGATTGCTGGCCGGCTTGACCGTTTGCACCGATATCTTGCCGAGACCGGTGATCGCTTGTCTGACTTCATCGATGGAAGCGAATAGTTCGGCATCGCTTGCCGGAGCCCTATGGAGGGTCATCGGCTTGAGGCTTATAAAAGTATTCCCTTGATAGGTGGGCACCAGCAACTTCGAAGCCATCGTATCCTGCCCCGCTTCGAGGGCTACGGCGACCGATGGTTCGGCGCTCAACACCTTAGCGATATCACCGATAGTCGGGTAGGTCGAAAAATCGAATGCCACCGTTTTCTGATCTACTTCGGCGCCGGAGAATATGAGCGTGACAGCGGTTTCGGAAATTCGGAGTTCCGCGTTGCCTTTTCCGGTATAGCTTACGTTGGCGACCGGAAACGCGAGCTGAACGGTTTGGTTGACGCCTGCCTGAAAATCAACGCCAAGGTTGAAACCTTTCGTGAAATAGCCGAACAGTCCAAACAGAATTAGAACCGAGGAGATTATGGCCGCCGGCAGAAAAAATCGGCTGAACCGTATGACGCGTTTCATTTATTTAATCCTCCAGCTGATGGAGACGCTCTTTTTGCCAAGAACTTCGGTCTCGAAATCAAAAATGAGCTTGGATACAAAGAGCGATGTGAAAAGGCTGGTTATGTTGCCAATTGCGAGCGAAATCGCGAAGCCTTGTATGGATCCCGATCCTAATTGGGCGAGGAAAAGAGCGGCTATTATTGTGGTGATGTTGGAATCCATGACCGCCCAAAAGGCCTTATGGAAACCGGCTTCTATGGCGGCCTTTCTTGTTTTGCCATCCCGCAATTCTTCTTTGATCCGTTCAAAGATAACGACGTTGGCGTCGACCGCCATGCCGACGGTCAGCACGAATCCGGCGATCGAGGGCAAGGTCAATGTCAGTTTGAACGCCGTGAGCACTGAAAGCATAATGAAGAGGTTGGCGATCTGCGCGACAGTGGCATTTACGCCCGCTCCCTTGTAGTAGGCGAACATGAAGATAAAGACCGCGAGAAGGCCTACAATGACCGCTTTCTCGCCTTGGGCAATGGCGTCTTCGCCAAGGGAGGCTCCGATAGCCTGCTGATTCGCGACAGTGAGCGAGAGGGGCAAAGCCGCAGTTCTAAGCAGCGTAGCGAGGTTTTGCGCTTCGTCGCCGCTGAAGCCGGTGATCCTCACCGATTCCCTGATGGGCTCTTGGATTCTCGCGTAGGATTTAACCCTGTCATCGAGGACAACCGCCATGGATTTCCCGACGTTCGCGCTGGTCAGAGCATAGAAGAGATCGCCGCCGGCTTTGTCGAGAACGAAATTGGTCTCAGGCTGACCCGTGATTTGATCGGTCGAAACCGTGGCGCTTTGGACGTGGCTGCCATCCAGCCCCGGTTTTCCTTCGAGCACGAGATATTCGCCTGTGAATTCGTCAAGCCCATAGCTGTCTTTTTTATAGACCTTCCTGATGACTTTGCCCGCGGGAACAATCCCCTGCTGGGAAACTGTCATCGTGCGCTCATCAACGCCGAGGGGGTTGTTGGTGAGGTAGCTATTGAGCGCCGCTGTGGCTTCGGAATCAACAATATAGAAAGCCAAATTGCCTTTGCCCATGATGATGGAGTTGATACGCTCGGGATCCGCCGTGCCAGGAATCTCGACATAGATCTGATCTTCACCTTGTCGTCGGATTACCGGTTCCGTGAGGCCGAATTGATCGATGCGGCTATTGAGGACCTCGACAGCCCTCTGCATCGCATCTTCTCGTTCGGAGGATGAGACTTGATGGCCCAACTTCTCGGACATCACATTCATATCCGCCTGGATAATCACGGACATGCCACCAGCCAGGTCCAGACCAAGCTGGATGGCATTGCCATGCAGACTCTTCAGCTTGAGAGCATGTTCCCTGTACTTCGCCTCGACCGCATCGAACATCGCTCGTTCATTGGAAAAGGCCGCGAGGAGATTAGCAGCGCTCCAATCCTTGGGAAGAGCTCGTCTGGCGTCCTTGTATGCCTTTTTCGCGACTAGAGCGATAACGTCATATTTTTGCGACAGGTCAGCCGTGTCGCCCGCTAAAGCCTTAACCTTTAGGTCGGCAAGGGCCGCATAGGCCATCCTGCGGGAAAAATCGCGAATTTGCTCGCGCGACCCAACGGCTATAGCCTGATCTTCCTTTGGAGTCAGGAAGTACCATTGTATCGTCGGAAAAATGAAGGCCAAGGAGACAGCGAACACCGCTAGCACGATGATCAGACGACGGATTTTACTCATTCCGGTAACTCCACATTGTTTATCGCGTTGACATGGCCCGACCCTCAGCTCCAACGCCGACGCCCGGCGCAGGGACGAATTTTCAGAGTATTCCCTGAAGAAGGAATATCAGGCCTTCGGGATTATTTCTTTTCTTCTTCAGCCTTTTCGGTTGGAACTTCGGCGGGCTTTTCCTCCGTTTTGGCAACGGAAACGGTGGCGATCGCCGATTTGGAAAACTCTATCTTGCAGTCTTCATCGACTTTGACGACGACGGTGCCTTCCTTGACGGCATGGACCTGACCATGAATACCGCCAATGGTGACGATCTTATCGCCCTTCTTGACTCCGGCGATCATTTTCTGCGCATCTTTCTGCTTCTTGTTCTGCGGGCGAATGATGAGGAAGTAGAAGACGACGAAGACGAGCCCGAACGTGACGAGTGTCGAAATCATCTGTCCCGTGGGGTTGGCAGCCGCAGCCTGAAGAAGGACAAAGCCTTGAGTAATAGCATTCATATGCAATCCTTTACGTAAAGATTCGAAAAAAAGTACCACGGATACGCGAGACTCGTCAAGCTTAACATTGATCGCGCGATCCAGCCATCTGGTTCAAGCCGTTATGACCGTTCCCGCCTTTCCGCTCACCGCCAAAGTGGCGTTTTCCATGGAAGTAATGATCACGCGGGTACCTCCCCTCTTCACGAAGTCGCAGGCAGCCTCTATTTTCGGTCCCATCGAACCTTTCGGGAACTGACCATCGGCAAGGTATCCCTCGCACTCCGAGACGGTCAGATGATCAAAAAACTTCTGATCGGGCTTCTTAAAATTGATGGCAACTTTATCCACGCCAGTGAGGATGACAAGTTCGTCCGCGTCGATCAGGTTCGCGAGCAGCGCCGAGGCCCTGTCCTTGTCGATCACCGCATCGACTCCTTCAAGGCTGCCATCAGCCTCCCTGTATACGGGAACTCCTCCTCCGCCGGCGGCGATAACAATCTTACCGTCATCGAGGAGGTCCTTGATCGTGTCCTTCTCGATGACGTCCAGGGGAATCGGGCTGGGAACGACGCGGCGATACCCTCTGCCAGGATCTTCCTTAATGACCCATCCGCGCTCGCGAAGCTTTTCGACTTGCTCGGCCTTGTAAAAAGGGCCAACATATTTCGTCGGGTTCTGCATGGATGGATCGGCCGGGTCCACTTCCACTTGAGTGATGACCGTCACCACCTCTTTCTTGACGCCCTGTTTCAGAAGGGCATTCGCCAGACTTTGCGCGATCATATACCCCATGGAGCCTTGGGTATCGGCGACGATGACGCCAAGGGGAGAAGGGGGAACCTGCGCGCTCGCCGCTTCATTCCGGATAAGGTGGACCCCAGCCTGAGGGCCATTCCCATGCGTCAATACAACCTTATGCCCCTCGCTTATCATTCCAACGATCGCGGCCAGGCTCTTGCGCGTATTGGCGAACTGCTGGGCGATCGTGCCTTCGGTTCCCTCTTCGATAATGGCATTCCCCCCCAGCGCAACGACGATAGTCTTTCGGTTTGTCATCATCTCTCCTTTCGGCAACGCGGCCCTTTCAATAATCTATGCTGCTCGAAAGAGCGCCCGAACCGCGAAGAAGTGCAAGTATATCATTTTTTCCTGCACAGACAAGATGGAGAGCACTATATCGCTATATTATATAATTATTTATAAATATTGGATATTTATACCTTATTGACGTAATGGAGTTGTCGAAAAGGTTTCCCAAGATCGCCTCGCCATGGCGCAATGACAAAAAAAAACAGGTGGTATATAGTTGAAAGATGATAGTCGTACGAGCTCGAGTTCTTGGAATGTGCATGGGAGTGAGGCGCGCTGAAGCCTCGGCGAGAAGGGCGGCAGAAGAAGGCAAGAATTCCGGAAAGAGCGTTTATACCTATGGCCCACTCATTCACAACCCTCAAGCCGTCGCCGAACTTGAAAAAGTCGGAGTTAGCGTTCTTGATCCCGAAAAATTCGAAAACGGCTTGCTTGATGTCAAAGCGGCGAATTCGATCGTCGTAATACGGGCGCATGGCGCGCCTCCAGAAGCTTTTGCCCATTTGGCCCGTCTCGGCGCCAAGATCGTGGACGCTACCTGCCCGCGCGTCCTCAAGAGCCAGAAAAAAGCCAGGGAACTCCTGGATAAAGGATATTCGGTAGCCATAGCCGGCGATCGTTCGCATGGGGAAGTCGCGGGCATCCTCGGATATGCCCCAGACGCCATCGTCGTCGAAAATGCCAAAGAAGCTGCGACCTTGGCGGCGTCATGGTCCACACGTCCCGTGGCGCTCATAGCCCAGACGACAATCAAGAAAAGCGAATACGACGCTATAACGCTGGAGTTCGAAAAATCCTGCTCCTCTTTCCTGACCGTCGAGACGCTTTGTCCGGCTACCGCCGACAGGCAGGAAGCCCTTGCCGAACTCGCGGACCAGGTGGAGGCGCTCATTGTCGTTGGCGGCAAAAATTCGGCCAATACGCAGCGGCTTCTTATGGCTGCCAAAGAAGCGGGAAAGCCGGCATGGCATATAGAGACCGCGGAGGAACTCCCGGCGGAAATTTTCAGATTCAGGAAAGTCGGCTTGTCGGCGGGCGCCTCAACGCCTGATTCGATGGTCGATGAGGTGGAACGCCTTCTCATGACAGGAAGGGCAAATAGGATGAATCCATGACACCAGTGAAAGTGATAGGCATCTGCGGCGGTTCCGGATCAGGAAAGACGACCATCGTCAGGAAAATTTCCGAACTCGTCTCCGATTTCGTCTTCATCCCTCAGGACAGCTATTACAAATCAGCTGAATTCATCTCCAACTCCAATATCACCGCCTTCAATTTCGACCATCCCGATGCCTTCGACAACGAACTCATCATCGAGCAATTGACGGCGCTGAAGAACGGCGAATGCATTGAGCTGCCCACCTACGATTTCGTGCATCACCGGCGAACCGAAGAAACGATTCACGTTTTGCCCAAGAAGGTGGTGCTGTTCGAAGGCATCATGGTGTTTACCAACAGGGCGGTGCGCGATCTTATCGACCTCAAGATTTTCGTGGATACGCCCGACGATATACGATTTATACGCAGGCTTGTCCGCGACATCAAGGAGCGCGGCAGAACCGTCGATTCCGTCGTCGACCAATATATGAATGTCGTTAGGCCAGGCCATTACGAATTCATAGAGCCAACAAAATCCTATGCCGATATAATAATACCCGAGGGCGGGGCAAATGAGAGAGCGCTCAACGTTCTCGTGACGTTCATAAATTCTGTCGTGGGAAAATAGGCGCTTCCTGGAGCAGCGGAATTTGGATGCTTTGCGATCAGAAAGGCCCCAAAAAAGCCCATCGCTGTTGAGCGACGGGCTTTTTTTGGGCAGCCAGCCTACGAACTCTATTTTTTTGCGTCCAGGAGCTCCTGCAGCTTCACCTTGAGTTCAGAGAAAGTAAGCCCATTGGCGGCCATCCAATCCTTGACGATCGAGCTGTCGGGACCTATTTTCCCTCCCGTGACGGACTTAATATCCGTCTCGCTCAAGCCCCAATCCTTCAGTTCCTTGAAGGTCGTCTTGCCCGTGAGCGTTCCGGCAGTCGCGACATGATCGGCGGCGGCTTCGGTTTTCACCGTCGTGACCGTGGTCGAAGCCGGCTGCGCGGGAACGGCGGAAGGTTTTGGGGCAAGGGTGGATACCGGCGACGCGGGCGCGGAGACAGGGGGCGCGACGCTTGCGGCAGTATTTGCCGGATCATACGCCTTGGCGGCCACGGCATCGATAAGCGCTGCGTCCGCTTTTCCGCTTTCGCGGAGAACGGCGATCGCCGAAACCGGAAGAACCGTAGTATCTTCAGCCGCGTAAGGCAAGCCGGTAAGCAGACTTACGAAAAGCCTCACGGAATCCGTGCCTATTTCCACGCCCGCCGGCAATCCGGCCGCTCCATAGATTGCTTCCAGCGTATTCACCTTTTCTGTTTCATCGCTAGCTCCAAAAGCTTTGAGGATACGTTTCGCGTCAAAGCCGAAAGCTTTCGCCACGTCAGCCCAGGTATATGATCCGCGTATATCCGCGGGATTGGGCAAACCGGCGAATTCTCCTTCCTTAATGACCACCGGCTGTTTCGAACTCGTCGTCTGCCAGAAACCAAGAAGATTAGCGCCCGCGATGCCTAGCGCAAAAGCACCTACGACAATGATGGCCATTGATTTTATTGATAGTTTCATGGTTGCGCTCCTCATTCCTTCACCGCGCCGGATTTGGCAGCCGCCGGCTTTTTGTAGCTGTCCTTGACGCTCCCCGGAAGAGCGATCATATCCACGGTCGCCGGAATCGGACATGCCGCGTCGCTCGTGCATTCGAGGCAGGAAATGCACTGATGGTCGCGCACTACCTTAGAGGTCGAAACGTCGATATTCATTGGACAGGCCTTGCTGCAAGCCTTGCAGGAGATGCAGGTCGGCGCGTTGCGGCGGATGCCAAAAATCCTGAACAAATTGAAAATACCCTGAACGGCGCCATAGGGGCACGCATATTTGCAGAATGGCCTTTCGACGAAGAGCGACAAGACAATGACGGCTCCGAGCGCCACGAACCCTGCGACAGCTACCTCTCCCGTCCAAAAATTGAAGAGCGCATAATATGGATCATAGTCCTGAAATATGAGCTTCCCGGAAATCACCGTCATATAGCTTACCCAGGCGAAAACGAGATAACGCAGGTAACGTAGTACTTTATCAAGTTTTCGGGGGACGAAATTGTTGTATTTTTTCCCGAAGAGTTTCCGGCCAAGTCCGCCAAGCCATTCCTGGAAGGTCCCGAAAGGACATACCCAGCCGCAGATAACCGGGCCGAAAAGGAGCGCCAGGAGCAGCCCCAACACAGCGAGGACAACTGACGACTCGTGGACTTTCTTGACCAAGGTGCCGAAATTCAGCAGCTGCCAGAATGAAACCACTCCTCCCAGCGGGCAGACCGCATGGAGCGAAGCGTCGGGGATAAAGGGAATCAAGATGCCTTTTTCGCTCAACACCGCAGCCGTGGTGGTGACGGCCACGATAATGAAAAAAGCCGCTTGCACGATATGCCGAATGTTTCTCGCGCCCTTTTTCTTCAGCGTCGCGCTTTTCGTCGTCATAGTTCCTCCTTGAGAACGATAGCTACTAGTAGTGAGCAAATATCATGCCAACAATCCATTATCGTTCCTTTTGGAGTTTTAGCCAAAAAAAATGCGGCAAAAGGCGTAGAAAGCGTGGCCTTTGACGTGTTTTAAGCAATGGATTATAGAGGACAATGAGTATTGCTCATGGGGCCGCGATCAGCTGGATTGAAGGGAAAGACAGCTTTGGGAAAAATTTGCCCATACAAGCGCCCTTGCGCCAAGCCGCGCGGGTGGAGGGGATCTAATGCCCTTTGCCGAGCGCCATGGCGGTGCCGTGATCCAGAAGAGGGGCTAAAAGCTCTGCGTGGAAGACCGCCGCGGCGACACTTCCGGGAAAATTCACTACATAGCGCGTGCCTTTCATTCCTGCGATTCCTCTGGAAAACACCGCGAACGGGGTCTGTTCAAGGGATTTCGAACGGAAATACTCCGCGATGCCCGGCAGGAGACGATCGCAATATCGCGCGGTAGCTTCCGGTGTGAGGTCGCGAGGGGATGGGCCGGTGCCGCCCGTCGTCACGATCCAGTCCGCATCCCCATTTCGGAGCAACGCCTCATAGACGGAATCCAGGCCATCGGGGACGATCGAGCGCTCGATGACAGCATTTTCGCATCGCTCCAACAGCACTCTTTCGATGGCGGGACCTGAGGCGTCTTCATATATTCCCTTGGAAGCCCTGTCAGAAATGGTAATGACCGCGATCTTCACCGCTAACCTCCCCGCCTTTGACGACGCGGGCGAATATGCCCTTTCGCGGCATGACGCAATCGCCCACAAGCCTTCGTATTTCGCAAGAGGCGTGGCATTCCTTTCCGATCTTGGATACTTCCAGAATGACATCACCGATCCAAATCTTCGTACCCAGAGGCAGCAAGTGGAGAGGAATTCCTCGCGTCGTTATGTTCTCCGCGAAATCCCCAGGAAGAAGGCGATCGATGCCTGATGCTAGGGCGCAACCATCTTTGCCCAATTGGCTCGATGCCTTCTCGATTTCTTCCATCGCAAGGAACGAGACTTGTCGCTCCTCGATAAGGCCGGCGTGCGCGTCGCCTTCGATGCCAGTGTGCTCAACAAGCATAATGGTATCGACAGGCTTCTTTCTCGTTCCGGTCTTGGTCGAGACGTTGAGCGAGACTATCTCGAAATCGCCTTCACTTGGCAGTTCGCTCATGACAATGATTCCTTCGTTTTTTCCACGAGGCGGATCCCTTCGATTCGCATGGCCTTATCCACCGCCTTGCACATATCGTAGATGGTGAGCGCCGCGACCGACACCGCCATAAGCGCTTCCATTTCAATGCCTGTCTTATCGGTGCACAAGGCTTTCGCGCTGATGACAATTTCGCCATCGCCTATGGCGAAATCCACTTCCACATGCTCAATCTCGATGTTGTGGCAGAGAGGTATCATATCCGAACAGCGCTTCGCCGCCATAATGCCGGCAACCCTGGCCGTCGCTAGCACGTTGCCCTTGGCGATTTCATTGGAGCGGATTTTAGAAATGGTCGAGGGCGCGAGCAGGATTCTGCCTTCGGCTTTCGCCGATCGCCTCACGCGCGGCTTTCCTGATACATCGACCATGCGGGCGTTGCCGCCGGCATCCAGATGCGTGAATTCATCTCCCATGATTGCTCCTATGCTTTCACCACTCCAGGCGGCAGAACCGTCTCGGATGCGCCATCTCATCCGCCGATCTGGCCGACTGAAAGAGTCGAGCTTACAGCGCCGCGCGCGGGCTTGCCCAATATAGCCGCCTTGAGGCTTCCTTCGATATCGCTGAAATCAACTTTGATATCGATATCCGAATGTAGGCAGGAGCGGAGGACTCCGTTCGCCATGAGCCGTATGCGGTTGCAGGCGGCACAGGGCGGCGGCCTGTCGAATTCGTCGCCGTCCTTCTTCATCTCCTGAAGCGAATAACGCGAAATGGTCTGGAATCCGGCGCCGCTCGATCTCGCAAAATCGCGCATCGCGACGATTTCCGCTTCGGTAGTGTCTTCCATGACGACCATATTGATTTTGACGGCGAGTCCCGCGCCTATCGCCGCCGCGAACCCTTCGAGCGCATCCTCGATCTTACCCCATCGCGTGATAGAGCGATAGCGCTCCGGGTCGAGGGTATCCAGAGAAATATTGACCGAGTCGAGCCCGGCGGAGGCGAGGGCGGCGGCGATCGGCGCCAGCATGGTGCCATTCGTCGTCATCGCGAGCATTGGGAGGCCGGAAATGTTCCCAAGTTTTGCCACAAGATCCACGATGCCCCTTCGCGCCAGAGGCTCGCCGCCAGTAAGCCTGATTTTCGTGATGCCGATATGTACGGCTGCGCGGGCGATCTCCTCGATGCGCTCAAAACTCAGAATGTCGTCATGCGAAAGAAGCTTTATGCCCTCTTCCGGCATGCAATAGCGGCATCGCAAATTGCAGCGATCGGTTACCGATATCCTGAGGTAGGTGATCTCACGCCCGTATGCGTCGCGCATCGACGATGGCTCCTTCCTCAATCAGACTTTGGCCGAGTTCCATCCGAAGCAGGACATCGGCATCGGCAAGCACCGTAATCATCGAAGATCCATGATAATCGAGAGGGAGGACGCTCATTCCCTGTTTCGTTGCCAGCAACCTGGCAGGCAGGAATTCAACCCTGTCCGTACCTTTCCGCGCCAGCAAAGCGCCGAGGCGGGCAGTCGTCATGGCTGGCTGGTATTCCAGCCCCATCATCGTGTACAGGAAATGCTTCACCAGCACTTCAAAATTGACGAAGGTCGAAACAGGATTGCCGGGCAGCCCAAAAACGGCCGCGTTCTCCCTGATTCCGAAGAAAGTAGGTTTCCCGGGCCTCATGGCCAAGGAATGGAATACGGGCTCCACACCTAGTTTTTCCAGGATGGAAGGCACGAGATCGAAATCACCCATCGACACTCCACCTGAAACGAGAACAAGGTCGCATTCATCGAGCGCCTGCGAAAGAGCCTCGGTCAACGCCGTTTCCTTGTCCCGCAGAATCCCATAGAAGCGCGCTTCAGCACCCGCGGCGGAAGCTTGAGCGCAAAGCTGGGGACCGTTGGAGTCATAGATTGAAGCGCCGGGGAGAGGGCGACCGGCTTCCTCGATCTCATCGCCGGTCGAAACGACGCCAACAATCGGCCTTCCGCTCACTTCGACGGCGGCAAACCCAGCGGACGCCAGTATGCCGATATCCTGGGCGGCGAGGATTCTCGGAGTGAGCATCAAATCACCTTTCTTAAGATTTTCGCCCTTTCTGATGATATTGTCCGCCGTTTCGCGCTTGGTGAACATGACAAGAGGCGTGCCATTCTCATCATTTCCTGCCTCCTGAGTCCACTCGATGCGTTGAACAGCCTTGGCTCCCATCGGCAAGGGAGCACCCGTCATTATTCTCACGATTTCGCCCGCTCTCACGCGCATGCCGCTGGCGCGCCCCGCGGCCACGGCATCCACGACCCGGTAGATGCCTTCGGCCGTCGTTTCGGCAAAGGCGAATCCATCCATGGCCGATTTGTCGAAGGGAGGATGGTCGATGGGCGATTCGATCGGCTTGATAAGCGCCCTCCCCGCTGCTTCCGCGAGGGGGACGCGCTCGATGGGAGGAGTAGGCCACAAGCGCTTTGCCGCGTCGATGATTATTCTTATGGCTTCGTCCGGATGAAGATTCCTGAACATGTCACCTCCCAATATCCTGAATGATGGTCCCGCGCTCGAAGACGATCACTCTCCGCGCGATGCGATCGATTATATCCTGTTCATGGCTGCTGAAAATGATCGTAGTGCCATTTTCCGCAAGGTGAGCCAAGGCGGCGACAATCCGATCGCGCGACGCCGCGTCAGCGCTGGCGGTCGGTTCATCCAGCAGCAGCACCTCAGCCCCGGAGGCTATAACCCTCGCGAGGGCGAGCCGCTGAGCTTCTCCTCCCGATAGCCCTTTCTGTCTGCGGGTGGTGAAACCCTCGAGCCCGACGAGCTTAAGGGCCGCCGCCGAAGCTTCGGTGGCGGCCTGTCCGGAGATTCCACGGGCTCTGCACACAAAGCTCAAATTATGGGCGACGCTTCCTGAAAGGACATAGGGGTGCTGATGCATATACGCCGTGGCTTTCCTGAGTGCCCGGGGATGGAAACATGACATGCCCCGCCTCACAGGTTCGCCCCTGAACCACAGTTCGCCGGCGAATGTGGCGGATTCCCCACCTCCGGGAAGGAGGTCGTTGAAGAGCATCATCAGGGTTGTTTTCCCCGAACCGTTGGGGCCAGCAAAGGCGACGCAGCGCCCTTGCTCCAGATCAAGGCGTGGAATCGACAGCGCGGCAGGCTGGCCGGCGCCGTACGAAAATTCCAGGTCTCTCACCGAATACAATGATTTAGCGTCCATGTGCGGCCAATCCGTTTACCGTCACATTGACGGCCACCGCGATAAGGAGGAGGACGAGACCGAGCGAGATGGCGCGCTCGAACTCGCCCTTAGCGGCATCCAGGGCGATCGCCGTCGTCATGGTTCTGGTCAGGCCTCTGATATTGCCGCCGAGCATCATGGAAACGCCCACTTCCCCGATCACCCTGCCGAAGGAGAGAACTACCGATGAAAGCACTGCCGTCTTCGCTTCCCTGAGCGTGGCCGAAAACTTGAACAGAAGCGGAGTGCCGAAGGTCTCGAGCGTTTCCTTGAAGCGAGGATCCAGCTTCGCGAGTCCCGTGTAGGTGACCGAAGCGACGAGGGGCATGGCGAGAAAGAATTGTCCTAGGATGACGCCTGCGGGAGCATACAGAAAGCCGAGGAACCCAAGCGGGCCGGAACGGGAAAGAAAGGCATAGACGAAGAGGCCGATAACGACAGTGGGAAGAGCGGAGATGGCGTGGATGAGAGAAGCGAGAACGCGCCGCCCTTTGCTTGGTTTCCATGCAATGAAGATGCCCAAGGGGATGCCCGGGATAAGGGAAAACACGGTCGCGAAAAATGAGAAGGACAGGCTACGGCCAATGATGCCCCATGTCTCGGCATCCCCGCGCAGGAGAAGTTCAAAGGCTTGGGCCATGCGCCCTCCCCGTTCCGGGAACTGCCCCCGCGCAAGCTTGCCGATGTATCATAGAAGGAAGAAACACTGATCCCCGCCTATCTTGTAGGACTCTATAAGCGACCTTCCATCGGGGCCGGTGAAGAAGTCCATAAGGGCTTTCGCTCCCGCTATATTGACATGGGGCCATTTGGCTGGATTCACGGTGATTATGCCATAGGGATTGAGCAAGTCGGTATCCTTTTCGAAGATGATCGAGAGTCCTGGCGCCGAACCTTTGACAGCAAGCCAGGTGGCTCGGTCAGCGAGCGTATAGCCATCCAGCTGTTCGGCCATGATGATTACCTGCGACATGCCCTGGCCGGCTTCCTTGTACCAGGTGCCGGAAGGAGCTAGTGATGCCAATTTCCAGAGATCTTTTTCCTTCACATGGGTTCCGGAATTGTCGCCACGGGAGATGAAAATAGCCTTTTTCGCCGCGATCATCGCAAACGCGTCCTTGGCTGTCTTGGCGTTTCGAATGCCCGCGGAGTCATTTTTCGGGCCGAGCACGATGAAGTCATTGTACATGACATCGCGACGCTCGCTTCCCCATCCCGCCGCCATGAACGCGTCCTCGAGGGATCGGGCATGGACGAGGACGATATCGCAGTCCCCTTTTTCGGCGATCTTGAGCGAAGCACCCGTTCCGACCGCGATGACATCGACCTTGTAGCCGGTCTTTTTCTCGAAGACGGGCAGCATGTAGGCCAGGAGCCCTGACTGTTCGGTGCTCGTCGTGGTGGCGAGCTTGATGCGTGGGTTCGTTGGCTGGCCGTTTTGCGGGCTCTGTGCCCAGGCCGTGAAGCATGCCGCAAGCATGCATACGACAACCGCGAGGATTCGGCGCTGTGAGGATTTCATATGGTCTCCTTTCCAAATTCGGGAGGCGGAGCGGTTTCCCGCCCAACCCTCGGTCCCGGCCGCCCAATGCGGCCGATGGCCTCGATCGTGCAGCCATGACGCTTTTGGCGCCGAAGGCTAAACCCTTCTGGGGATCACGATTCGGAGAGTCTTTCGACGGAGTCAGGATAATTGGTCCTGACTGGCCCGTCAACACCAAAGAGCATCCTTGCCGATCTTTCGCTTGACCCTGGAGCCTCCTTGCGCGTACATTCCGCTCATGATACGGAAAGCACTCAACGATCCTTCGTTGGAACGTCATCTTTCGACATTGAGCCCCGACGGCATAACATGGTTTTCGATGGGACCTCGCGGCGGCGATATCCAGATGAGGGGTGTTCTCATCCATGGATCCAGGGCGATATGCCAGATGCGGGCAAACCATGCCCTGGGCCCAGTGGAGACAATGACGCTCGGAAAAGGAATTCTCTGCGCCAGCCTCGCGACATCGTTGCTCAAAGATCCCGGCAGCATCATGCTGCGCATCGATGGCTCAGGCCCCGCGGAAGGCTTGAGCGCCGAAGGCATGAAACTGCCTTCGGGCGAGATAAGCGCCAGGGGAAGGCTGTTCAGGAATCCGCTGCCGCAGGAAGCCTTGAGCGTCGAATCTTCTGTGGATCTTTTCGGCCCCGGCGCCCTCACCATAACTCGGATGGAAGGTGAATCGAACCCTTTTATGGGATCAGTGCCTTTGAGGTCGGGAAATCTGAATAAGGATCTCACCCATTACTTTTTTGAATCGGAGCAGACGAGAACAGCGGTGGATTCCAGCATTTACTTCGCGAACGATGGTTCTCCGCGAGGCGCGGGCGCTCTTCTTTTGCAAGCCATGCCGGGGGCGGACGATATATTTCTCGCCACGGCGGAAGCGAAACTTGCGACTCTCCCGCCGCTTGGCCTGTGGTTCGCGCAAGGTGGAACGAGGGATACCTTGATTTCCGCCATTTTTGGCGAGGTCGGGGCGCAGCGAACCGCCGAAGCTGACTTTTCCTTCAATTGCCCCTGCTCCCAGGAGCGTTTCATAGGGCACATAGCGGGGCTCGACCGCGCGACGGTCGATGATATTTTAGCCAATGGCCCATGGCCACTCGAAACTCAATGCCATTATTGCTCGTCAACCTACACCTTCGCAAAAGCGGACCTTGAACAAGCGCTGGCTTCCCGACGCCAGCCCCTCGCAGCTTCGACCGCCCGGGGCGAGCGAAGCGAGGATACAGGGACATCACCGTGAAAAACGCGGAGACCACCCTCGCCAAGCTCATCGAGATCGGTTTGCGCCGATATGAAATGATACGTCCCGGAGACCGGATCCTCATCGGCGTTTCAGGAGGAAAAGATTCCACCTGCCTCGCCCGAGACCTGGCGATGAAGCGAGCGTGGTGGGACGTTCCCTTTGAAATTTCGGCATGTTTCATCGCCACCGATATTCATGAGACAGGCAAAGCGGAAAGGACCGATGACTCCTGGATCAAGACAAAGATGGAAGAATGGGAAATACCTTACCTGCGCATCGATGTCCCCGTCGTGGGCCGGCTTAAGGATGGCGAAAGCATGAATTGTTTCTGGTGCGCCACACAGCGTCGCACCGAGCTCTCGCGCTACGCCAGGGCGAACGGCTTCAACAAGCTTGCCCTCGGCCACCATATGGACGACATCCTTGAAACCCTTTTGATGAACATGTTGCGGAAGGGCGAATTCGCCACCATGCCTCCCGTGATGAAGTACGACAACTACCCCCTCACCGTAATACGGCCCCTAGCCCTCTGCGAGGAACGCCAGGTGATCGCCTGCGCTGTGGAACTCGGGTTCGTTTCCCATACCTGCAGCTGCGATTTCAATCTCGAAGGCGCGCGCAAGAGGACGAGGAAGCTGCTCGAGACTCTCACCGGCGGATCAAGTCTCGCTAAAAGGAACATTTTCAAATCGATGAGTCAGGTCAAGAACGATTATTTGGCTTAGACCACTCTGGGAAGGCATATGCATAGGCTCTTTCTTTCGATCGATTTCGAGGCTGAGTTCCGGGATGCGATTGGCGAATACGCAATGAGCATGCACTCCCATTTCAGCGTGTCGAGACCATTGTGGGTTGAGCCAAGCCACTACCATCTAACGCTGCATTTCGCCTCGGGTCCACATTATAAAACAATCAGTCGCTTTCGTTTCAGGACAGGCCTATCAGTATGAGTCGGTCGCGTATTCCGGTTTTCCGAATTTGCTGAAAGGGGGGCTTTTCGGTATTTTAAATAATATGCTAGAGCAAGGGAGGTTTTTATGGCCGATAAAAAAGAAGAGCTGACGAAAAAGCAAAAAACGCAAAAAAAAGCAAAATCCAATCTCGAACCCTGCGAGAACGCGCACACAATGGAGACATCAAGGCCGGACAAGGACGAAGAAGCTTGTGATGAAGGCGTGAAATGAGCGCTCGTCGCGCTTTGACCGATATCATCAAAGCCGTTCCGTCCGTAGATGGGGCAGGAGTCAAACTCAAAAGGGTTTTCGGCTTCAATGAGCGGTCTTCCTTCGATCCCTTTTTGATGTTGGATCATTTTGGTTCCGACAATCCCGATGATTATCTCGCCGGTTTCCCCTGGCATCCCCATAGAGGCATTGAAACCGTCACCTATCTTTTGGCAGGCAAAGTAGAACATGGCGATTCCATGCGCAACAAAGGTATAATCAACCCAGGCGATGCCCAGTGGATGACCGCAGGCTCGGGGATCATCCATCAGGAAATGCCGCAGCCAGGAAAGGATGGAAGGCTCATGGAAGGCTTCCAGCTCTGGGTCAACCTTCCAGCCGCGCTCAAAATGACATCGCCCCGATACCGTGCGGTAACCGCCTCGGAAATTCCCTATATACGCGAAAAGGGTTACAGCGTCGGTATTCTCGCCGGCGAGTATGCGGGCAAGGCCGGAGCGACGCCTGACCTTTTCGTGCCTGTTCTCTACCTCATCGTGACCATGGAGCCAGGAGCCAAGATCAGGATTCCGATACCAGCCTCGCACAATGCCGCAGCTTATGTTTTCCGCGGCAAGGCATCATTCGCGGGCAGGATGCTTGAAGCCGGCATGTTGGGCCGCCTGCCAGAGTCATCGGCCATGCTTGCGAAAATCGACCCGCCCGACTACGTCGAGGCGGAAGCCAGCGGCGCGGGCGCTTCGTTTCTCTTCATAGCGGGGCAGCCGCTGAACGAACCCATAGCATGGGGCGGCCCCATCGTCATGAATACGCGGGAGGAACTTCGCCGCGCTTTCGATGAATTCGACGCCGGCACTTTCATCAAAACCAAGGCTGGCGGAATCTAAAGCTCCTCAGGCGATAGCCGCGAACTCAGGCAGTTCAGCCATCGCTTTCTGTATTTCTTCATCCGAAAGCTCGAAATTCGAGAGCCTTCCCGCGAAATAATCGGCGTATCCCTGAAGATCCAGCATGCCGTGCCCGGAAAGGCCAAAGAGAATGACTTTTTCCGTGCCCTCTTCCTTGGCGGCTTTCGCTTCGCGTATGACCTGGGCTACGGCGTGGCTGGTTTCCGGCGCGACGATGATGCCTTCGGATCTCGCGAAGGTGACTGCCGCCTCGAAGCACTCCAGCTGGGGCACCGCGCGCGGCGATAGCAAGCCCTCGTGTGCCGCGAGCGACACAAGCGGCGACATCCCGTGGTAGCGGAGTCCGCCGGCATGCATCGCGTGAGGCATGAAGCTGTGCCCCAGCGTGTACATGGGAAGATAGGGCGTCATCCCAGCCACATCGCCCAGATCATAGGAGAAGGTTCCTTTCGTGAGGCTGGGACAGGATGTAGGCTCGACGGGAAGGATTTCTATGTCGGCACCGGCAATCTTGTCGGCAAGGAAAGGGAATGCCAAACCGGCAAAATTCGATCCACCGCCCACGCAGGCTATTATCTGATCCACTTTCTTTTCCCCGAATTTGGCAAGCTGTTTCTTCGCCTCAAGTCCGATGATCGTCTGATGAAGCATCACGTGATTGAGGACACTTCCCAGAGCGTAGCGGGTCGTTCCTGATCCATCGGTTACGGCGGCCTCAACCGCTTCGCTGATTGCGATGCCTAAGCTGCCAGGAGACGATGGGTCCTTTCTGAGAATAGCCCTTCCCGCTTCTGTCGTATCGCTCGGGCTGGGAATGCAGGAACCTCCCCAGGTCTGCATCATGAATTTCCTGTAAGGTTTTTGCTCATAGCTGGAACGGACCATATAGACCTTGCAGGCGAGCCCAAATTGGGCGCAGGCGAAGGACAAGGCCGATCCCCACTGGCCGGCGCCCGTTTCCGTCGTCAGTTTCTTTATGCCGGCTACCTTATTGTAGTAGGCTTGGGGTACGGCCGTATTCGGTTTATGGCTGCCCGCGGGCGAAACACTTTCATTCTTGTAGTAGATGCGCGCTGGCGTTCCGAGCGCCCTTTCAAGTCCATACGCGCGATGCAAGGGCGATGGACGCCACTTATACAAAATGGCAAGCACTTCTTCCGGTATATCGATCCATCGATCCGAGGACATTTCTTGCTCGATGAGATTCATTGGAAATACCGCGGCGAGTTGGTCGGGCGTGACTGGCTTCCCATCAGGCCCAAGAGGCGGAAGCGGAGGCGTGGGCAGGTCGGCCGCAAGGTTGTACCACTGTTTCGGCATTTCATCTTCATTGAGAAAAATCTTCGTGTTCACGTTGACCCCCTTGGTGGTGTTTCTACAGATAGTAACTTCTAGCTCTAGTGATATGTTTCTGTCAATAGATACATCGCACTTTTTTGCTCTTTCTTTCGCATTGACCACGCTTCGCCCTCCTTGACGAATATGACCAATGGTTATTTACTGACTCTTAGTCATTTGCGAAGGACGTGCGATGGGTATCGAGGAGAGGAAGAGTCGGGAAAGGGTGGAGCGCCGCTCGCTTATTCTGAACAAGGCCAAGGAACTGGTGCTGGAAAGAGGGGTCACTTCGCTGACCATGCAGGACATAGCCCAGGCGGCGGAGCTCAGCAAGGCCACGCTGTATCTCTATTTCCAGAGCAAAGAAGCCATCCTGATCGACATCATGGACGAGGCAGCCACTGCCTTTGTTAAATTCGCGCAACCACGGGTTTTGGAAGCAACATCAGGCCTGGAAGCCTTGCACACTCTATGGGCCAGCTATCTCACCCTCTTTGGGGAATCTCAGGATGTCATCGTGCTCACAGGAATCAAGAATTACATCGACCCAGGTTTCCCGCTGATCGTCGACGAGCGGAATAGCGGAATATACGACTCCAGTATGAAGATGGTGGGACTCATCGCCGACGTTCTCCATCGCGGCATGGCCGATGGCACTCTTATAAAAGGGCTGGAACCAGAGAAGCTCGCCAGAACGGTGATCATGATCGCGACATCGATCATCGACACGGTCGCAAAAGTGCCTCGTCCTTCGAGGGATGCCAGCCTCATCAGAACCGAAATGTGCCGAACGTTTGAAATTCTCCTGCGCGGACTAGCCGCCCAAAATTCCGATCCCGGATTGCTGGCGCTGTCGCTGGAATCCATCCCGGATATTCGACTTGATGCGGCCGGGCATCGGAATAAACCATGAAAGGAATGTCTATGGAAAAATTCTTCAAGCATCCCCGCTGGATCGTGGCCGCCATAGCGGTACTGACGATTTTCTTCGCGCTCCAGATTCCCCGAGCCCAGCTGGATAACAACAATTTCCGTTTTGTCCCGGAAAAAGATCCTGAACGACTGACAATGAAGCATATCGACGATAGGTTCGGTAGCCAAATCGTCATACTGGTCGGGCTCGAACGAAAGCATGGGACCATCTTCGACGCGGATTTCCTCAAGAAAGTGCGCAGCTTCAGCGCCGAAGTCGGAAAGATTGGCATCGTGGAATCGGCGACATCGATCGTCTCCACCGACTACATAACGGGAGTGGGAGATTCCATCATCGTCGAGCCTCTCGTGGCCGACACCTTCAGCGGCACCGGCGAGGAAATCGCCGTGCTCAAGGATCGTCTCACGAGCTGGGAGCTCTACAGCCGCGCCCTCGTATCCGATGACTTTTCATCGACGCAGATCCTCGTGAACCTGGCCATTCCGCCGGAGGACGCGGGAAAGCCGGAAGTCGTGGCTGTCCACAAATCCATAAAACGCTTGGCGGAACAGGCCGGATTCGACGATACGAATATTTATATCACCGGGATGCCGGTTTTCAGTTCGGTCGTCAATGACGCCACCAGGAACGACCTCATATTCCTTGTGCCTCTTGTCGTATTGGTCGTGGTGCTTGTGCTTCTTTTATCGTTCAGGAGGTTGAGCGGCATAGTCCTTCCCCTGCTCACCGTGCTCATATCGGCCATATGGGCGGTTGGCGCGATGCCGCTGTTCGGGATAAAGCTCTCGATCATTTCGACCGTGCTGCCTGTCATTCTCGTGGCGGTTGGCAGCGCGTACGGCATCCATGTCGTTAGCCACTACTTCGATGAAATAGCAGGAAAATCCAATTTGAGCGAAGCGGAGCACCGCGCGCTCGTCTTTGCCGTCTTACACAGGATAGGCCAGCCTGTGCTCCTCGCCGCGCTCACGACCTTCGCCGGCTTCGCCTCATTCTGCTTTACCAAGGTCATCCCCATTTTCGAATTCGGCATATTCTCAAGTTTCGGCGTCCTCGTGGCTTTTGTCGTGGCGGTAACCCTCATTCCCGCGCTCATCTTGATCCGTGGCCCCGTGAAGAAAGTTCCGCGATTCAAGACTTCGGAAATAGAGCCTGGCCAGGAAGATCCCCTGAGCGCCGCGATCGCCGATGGCCTGGGGCACCTCGTCGCCAGGAAAAGGACGACTCTTTTCGTGGCATGCAGCATTATCTTCATTTCCTTGTTCGGCGTTTCAAGGCTGGTGATCGACAATGTCCTGGTTGAGTACTTCAAACCTAATACCGATGTCGTGAAATCGGACAGTTTCATTCGCGCGAAATTCGGAGGCTCAAAATCCGTCAGTGTTGTCGTGAGCACAGAAATTCCAGGGGAAGTGCTGAGGCCTGACGTTCTTGCGGCCATGGACGGCTTGGCCACCTATTTAAAGGAAAAAGTTCCCGAAGTGGGAAAGACGACTGGCTTCACGGATATCATCAAGAGAATCAACCAAGTCTTCAACGCCGATGAAAGCCCTGCTGGGCTAAAGCCGTCGGTCGCGGCGAACCGGGCTCAAGCGCCCGCGGGGCCCAGCGGCGACATGGCATTCGGATTCGGCTTTGGCGATCAGGGCGCCGCGGCGCCCACGCCCATAACCGACACGGCCCTTCCTGTCGCCGCCCAAGCGCCTGCGCCGGAAAAACTCGACGCGCTGGCCATGGTCGCCCTCCTGAACAAGGTGGCGTCGGAAGGCGATTCGCAAACAATGTCCACGCAGGACCTGATTGCACGGCTGTCCCGCGCGGTGAACTACAGGGGCGCGGCCTACTACGAAATCCCCTCCGATCCGGCACGCTACGGAAAGAAGAGCTTCGAGGAGCTAAAAGGCCTCATTTCCAACTATCTCGTCCTCGTATCGGGCAGCGTCAGTTCCTTCGCCGATGATCCACTGGAACCGAAAGCCATCAGAATGGCGGTACAGCTAAAGACGGTAGGCCAGATCGATACGAATAAAGCCATCGGGAAGATGAGGGATTATATAGCGACTCGTTTTCCAAAGGACGTGAAGGTTGAAATCGGTGGCGACGCGCTCGTGGAAAAATCGCTCAACAATCTCGTCGTGCAGTCCCAGCTGAGTTCGGTGGCCATATCCCTTCTGATGGTATTCATCATTCTAGCGATCTACTACAGGTCGGCCATAGCGGGCTTGATCGGCCTGGCGCCGCTCTCGATATCGATACTCATCAACTTCGCGGTGATGGGATTCGCGGGCATCAAACTCAACATCGGAACAGCCATGGTAGCCAGCATCTCGGTCGGAATAGGCATCGATTATACAATCCACTATATGGCCGCCTACCATAACGAATTCTTGCTGACAGGCGGGAAAGGCGACTTCCTCCGCCGCACTTTCCTCACTTCAGGCAAGGCAATCCTCTTCAACGCTGTCTCGGTGGGCGCCGGATTCGCTGTCCTATGCCTCTCCCAATTCAACATATTGGCGGACCTCGGTCTGTTGATCGCCTTGACGATGGGCACGAGCGCTCTCGTAAGCCTCACCGTCCTTCCCGTCCTTCTCATCATCACCAATCCAGCCTTCATCCGCCGGCCACTGCCGTCGGAGAGGGCGAAAGCATCCATGGAGGTTGCGAAGTGAAAAAGCTCTTATTCCTTTTGGCTGTCTTGTCTCTTTCAGCGGCGACGGTTTTCGCGCAAAGCGCCGAGGATATCGTGCGCGCCTCGCGCGAGCGGATCAAAGCCGATACGGTATCCACTCGTTCGAGAATGATGATCACCGCGAAGGATGGCAGCGTCACCGAGCGGCTTCTGGACCAGTACACGAGCAAGATCGCGGGCTTGAACAAGACGGTGGTCGTTTTCCAGAAACCGGCCTCGGTGGCCGGAACCCGCTTCCTCACGATCAGCAATCCGGGGAAAATCGACGATCGCTGGATTTTCCTGCCCTCGCTCGGCAAGGTCAGGAGAATCGCCGCGGGCGAAGGCTCGGGCAGCTTCATGGGCACGGACATGTCCTACGACGATGTCTCCTCCATGGACCGCGATGTCAGCCTTGACACCTATGTTCTCCTGAGAGACGAAAGCCTGGATGGCAAGCCATGCTGGGTGATCGAGGCCAAGCCTAAGGATCCTTCGTATCAGTACTCGCGCATGGTAGGCTGGATCGAGAAGTCCACCTATATAAGCCTCAAGATGGAACTGTACGACAAGAAAGGCGCTCTCGCGAAAGTGATGGAGATACAAGGTACCAAGGATGTGCAGGGAAAGCTTACTCCTGTCGTCACGAAGATGAGCACGGTTCAGGCAAAAACCTCCACTACCATCTATGTCGATATCATCAAGTACGATGATCCTATCCCCGCAAGCGTATTCACCGAGCACTTTCTCCTTACGGGCCGTCCATGAAAGAGGAAATCATGAAAGTTTACAATAAAAGGGCGCCGATCGCCGCGCTCACTTGCGCGCTCGTCGCGGGGATTCTCTTTTTCGGCGTTTCGGGCTTAAGCGCCCAGGAATTCGGATTTGGGGCGCCGGAAACGGCAGCCGCGATCGATGCGAGCGGAAGCGGGAAACCAGCCGTCGTTGTGGGCGGATCCCTGTCTTTCTCGCTTCTTGGCTTCCCTTTTGCCCTGGCGGATGGCGATTTTTCCGACAGCACCGCGCTGCCGGAGGCACGGCTCAGCCTTGGTGCCTCGGGATCGAAGGTCGACGCTAAAATAAGCCTTCGGTTCAACAAGAGTATCCTTGAAAGCGATCCAGCCGCGCTTCTGGATGAAGCGAAACTCCGCGTCTTTCTTGGCGGAACAACCTTGGAAGGCGGCCTGATGCGCGTCGCTTGGGGCAGAGCGGACAGCCTAGGCGTTCTGGACATCATAAACCCGAGGGATCTTTCCGATTTGACCCTGCGGGACGAAAACGACCGCAAGATAGCGGTGCCCATGCTTCGTTTGACGGAATCGCTCGGTGAACGCGCCTCGGTGGAGCTGGTCTACCTGCCTTGGTTCGAAGGCGACCGAATCGCGATTTCGGGGCCGTGGGTGCCTGCCAAATTGGCCGCCGGGAAAACCGCGCTTGAGTCGGCGATGGCAACACAGCTGTACAATTCGTACAAGGCCTCGGTATGGTCAACTGCTTACTCGGCTGTTTATGCCCAGGCGATTTCAGCGCCCGGCGCAACTGCCGCCAGCGCTTCCGCCTATGCCTCAGCGGCGGCCGATGCCCAAGTCGCAACCGTTGACGCTAGCTTAAGCGCAAAAGCCGCCGGCGAAGCCTCTGCCGCCTTGGCCAATCCATTCTCTTCCCCCGACACGGCGCGGCTGGACTATGGGCAAGCCGGCCTTCGTTTCACGATGGGATTAGGCGGGATCGATCTTGGCCTGCAATATTTCTACGGTTACCTGACGACACCCGCGTACGACATGAACCCGGCGTCAATCGCGGCGGCGGGCGGCAAGATTCCCGTCATCTGGAACCGTTACCACCAGCTGGGCTTGGATGCGGCGGCCGTTCTTGCCGGCTTAAATATTCGTCTCGAGGCGGGCGCCAATTTGACCGAAGACACCGCGGGAAACGATCCCCTCGTGTACAATCCCGCCATCGTGTGGGCGGCCGGTTTTGACAAAACCCTTTTCGCCGGCATCGATCTCAACCTGCAAGCTATGGGAAAAGTGCGACTCTTTCACGACCAGATCGCATCCCCCCTCGACGTGGAATACGGCACCGATGTCACCTCGACCCAGGTTGCCGCCCTCCTTGCGCGCAGCTTCGCGCGGGATACCGTGAAAATAGAATTGCTGGGACTTTTGGGCGCGGAAAAGCTGGACTTCATGATCGAGCCCGGCATCGTATTCACCGCGGGCGACGCTGAGATAACGTTGCGCGGCCGATATTTCGGCGGCAATGTTGCAGGCGATCTCGGACAATTCCACGACAGCAGCTATGTGAGGCTTTCTACTACGTACAAATTCTGAATTGTCTCGTGAGACACTACTGCGATGCGTCGGGATTTGATCCGCTCAGCGGCCTTCCCGACGCGTTTTCCGATTGTGGCGCTCCTGCCCTTCAGGCGGGAACAATCACATTGTAGAGATCGGGCATCCGCTCCATGACGAGGGGAAAATCGCATCGGGCGAGTTCTTCGGCTTCGCCGTCGCACTGAAGCGGTATCCGCTCCTCATATTCAAGCTCTATCCTCGAGGCATCGAAATGCTCGATCTCCCGCACGCCCTCGTGCTTTCCCGATTCTATGGATGCCTTTACGAGAAGTCGGCGCAGCAAGCTGGCCTGCGAGCAGCTCACGACATTTTCGCCGCCGGGGAGAATGCGTTTATTGGAGCCGTATTGACGATTGCCCGATGCGCCCATTGCGACGAAGAGTCGTTCTTTCCGAGATTCGTGAATCGGCTTTCCATCGGGGCCCCAGACTTTCAGCAGCATTGGGATAACATTGTAGGCCCTGTCATAGAACATCATGGCCATATTCACCCAAAATTTGTAGGAATCGCCGGGAAACACGGATTTTAGCCTGTTCGTCTTGTCGGCGACATAGGCATCAAAGCCAATGCTTGCGATGTTGAAGGCCCAGAGAGGCGCCTTGCCACCTTCGGCGGCGGGCAGCACTTGGACAGCCGCCCTACGCTCGAATTTAAGCGCCCCGAGGAAGCGCCCAAGAGCGACAACCAGATCGCGGCCTTCGGAGCCATCGTTGCCTGTTCCCATCGGAAGGCGAAGCAGTGCGAATCGATCCTTTTGATTGTCCGGAAGATGGAGCAGACGCTCGGCGGTCTCGAGACTCGTGCCGTCACCTCCCGCCGTCATTATAAGGTGGATCGAATCCTGGCCATTGGCAGTGGAGCGCTCGATCACTCGCTGGGCGATGGCCGAAGCATGGCCGCAGCGCTCGGTAAGATGCAGGTGAACCTGCACTTCTTTTTCGCGCTTCGGCAATGATGAGGCTAAGGTCACAATCTGCTGGAGTTCGGTTTTCCGCCTGGCCGCGAAGCGGCGGCGCTTGAAGCCTCCCGCTTTCGGATTGGCTATTATGTCGACGATGAGGCTTCTGCCCGGGAACGCCGGCGAGCGATTGAGGATCGCTTTAACGCCATCGGCCAAGTCTTCTGGACGCATAAGGCATAGGATAGTACCGCTTGGGGCTTCTGTCCATGAGGGGCGCGCGCTGTCAGGATGTGCTTGCCGGCGAAAGACGATAACCCGACAATTTTACGCGATAATCGCCCCATGGCCACTCGTTCGAGGGAAGGATCGGGAATCAGCCTTTAACGGCTCCCATCGTGAGCCCTTTCACCACATATTTCTGGAAAATCATCGTGAGGATTATAGCTGGAGTCATGATCGCGACGGCGGCGGCCATCACGGCTCCCCAGTCCACTTCGGCGTAGGAAACGAAGTTATAGACGGCGATGGGCAGAGTTTTCGTTCGTTCCATGCTCAGGACCTGGGAGAACATGAAATTGTTCCAGGAGAAGATGAAGGAAAGCGTTATCGATGTCACGATGCCGGGTCCCGATACGGGCAGGATGATCGACCTGAAGGCCCTCTGGCGGGTCGCTCCATCCACCATCGCCGACTCCTCCATCTCGATGGGAATGGTTTCGAAATAGCTCGACATTATCCAGACCACGATAGGAAGCGCTATAAGCATATGGGAAAGAATGAGCGCCACGTAGCTGTCCATCAGGTGAAGTCGCGAGAAAATGACATACCAGGGCATGAGAAAGGATATTCCCGGCATGAGGCGCGCCACCAAAATGAAGACGGATAGCTTTTTCTGCTGGAAGCGCGCGATGGAATACGCGGCGGGAAGGCCAAGCAGTATCGAGAGGCTTACCGCAACGACGCCTATAATCGTTGAATTCATGAAATATTTGAGGAAGTTTTGCTCTGTGAAAACCTTCAGGTAATTCCCGAGTATGGGAGTAAAGATGAGTCTGGGCGGCCAGGCGACGATATCGACCTGGGTCTTGAAGGACGAGGCGAGCATCCACACGAAGGGAAACAGAACCGGTATGGCGATGCCGATCAGCAAGAGGGCAAAGAGGAATCGCCGAAGGAACGATACGCGCATCGGTGCCTCCTATAGTTCAAAACGCTTGCGAAGCCGCATGATCGTCATGCTGAGAAGCAACACCAGCATGAAGAGAAACACAAGGATGACCGACGACTGACCCATCCTGAAATACTCGAAACTATATTTGAATGCCATGACATTGAGCGTTTCCGACGCGTATCCCGGGCCTCCGCCCGTCATGGCGTATATGATGTCGAACGTTTTGAGGGCATCGATGGATCGCAGTATCATCGCCGTAAGGAGGGTCGGAGCTATCATCGGCAAGGTGATATTCGAAAATATCTGGAACCCGTTTGCCCCGTCCACACGGGCGGATTCATAAGGTTCCTGCGAAAGGCCGGCCAAACCGGAGAGCACGATGAGCGTTATCATGGGAGTCCACTGCCAGATATCCACCAAAGCCAGGGCGGGGATGACGGTTTCGGCGCTCGATACCCAGGCGGATTTGGGCAAGCCAAAAACGGTGAGAGCATAGTTCATGAGGCCAATCGTCGGATCGTAGAAAAGATTCCAGACGATGCCGATGGCGACTGGCGTCGCCACGAGGGGAAGGAGGAGAATCAGCTTCATCGCTGATTTGCCCTTGAATTCGCGGTTCAGCAGGAGGGCGAGCGCTAAACCAAGCACCGTTTCCGCAATGACGGCGAGAAAGGTGAAAGAGAAGGTTCGACCTATAGCGCCCAGGAAGCGCGGTTCGCGAAGTACCCGGCCATAAGACTTCAGCCACACGAAGCTGAGCGGCGTCCCCGCGGTGAGGTTCCAATTCGTAAAGCTCAGGAAGAGCGTATACAGCACGGGGAAGAGCATCATGACCATGATGAAGGTCAGCGCAGGCAATGGAAACAATATTTTAAGGTTCCGCTCAACGAAACCGCTTTTAATCATGCTTGCCTCCGAAAAACGCAGCATGGAAACGATGCGGGCCGCAGGTCGCCACAAAAAGGAAGAGGCGGGACATGTTCATCCGTCCCGCCCTTAACCAGAAGATCGAGATCAATAAACGCCGTACTCTCCTGTGTCCTCGAGGAGCTCGTTGACCGCTTGCGCTTTCTGCTTCGCCAACAGCTCGAGCTTGGTCGAAGTACCCGCAGTGTTGATGGATTCGATGATGACTTCGCCAATGAGGTCGCGCGCATTGCCGACCGCGCTCATGTAAGGCCGGTCAAAGGGGTTGCCGTTCTTGGCGGCGAAGGCTTGCGAAGCCACGAGTTCGGGGTTGGCTTTCGCTCTCGCCTCGGGGTCCGCCCATGCGGAGTTGCGGGCCATTGGGATGCTGGCGATAAGGCCTCTCTTGGCGAGTTCTTTGCTGGTCGCCCACTTGATGAAGTCCATCGCGGCTGCCTTATTCTTGGATTGACGGGAGACGGCCATTCCCCAGGAGACGACATAGAAGGGATTGTTGGTCTTCGGACCAGCGGGCAGATTGGCGATGCCCACATCGGCGGCGGCAACCTGGCTCTTCGTTGGATCGACGATCGTGCCATAGAAAACGGAAGCATCCGTCCACATCGCCACTTTGCCTGCCTGGAAGAGTGGCATTATGTTTTCCCACGACATCGAAGTCACGCCCGCGGGGCCATAGTTTGCCAGCAGCCTGCCGTAGAAACGGGTGGCGTCAATCGCGGCCTTGCTGTCGAAAACGGCCACTCCCTTGTCGAGGAAGCTGCCGCCATAGTTGTAGATAAAGCTCGAAATCTGGGTAACGGCCGCCGCGCCTTTTCCGCGGGAAGCGAATCCGGCGACATCGGCGGTCTTGAGCGCCTTGGCGGCCTTTTCAAGCTCGTCAAAGGTCGTGGGAACCGACAGTCCGGCTTTCTTCAGGAGGTCTTTCCTGTAATAGAGAACCTGCCACTCGGTTACCAAGGGGACGAGGTAAGGTTTGCTTCCGAATTTAGCGACGCCCATGGCGCTGCCAGGGTAATCGGAGAAGTCGTAGGCAGTGAGCGGCTCGTACCAGCCGTTTTTGTAGAACATCTTGCCTTCCTGCAGGGGTCGGGTCATGAAGACATCGGCCGAAGAGGAATTGGTGGCGAATTCCGTGGTCAATTTCGTGGTGAGCTGGCTTTCCTGCAGACTCTCCACATTCACCTTGACGCCGGTCGCCTTTTCATACTCAGGGATAGCCGCTTTGAGCAGATCACCGTAAGGATGGTTCGCGAGCAATACGCGAATTTCCTTGGTCTGCGCTCCCGCTCCCAGCACAACGGCGAGCATAAGCGCAAGCGCGATGAATTTGAATTTCATGAAGGCCTCCTTCATTGATTGTGGCTTTTAGCCTCATTTAAGTATCACATCCTTCCCGCGAGCCGTCAAGTTTCAATATGAAAATAATTTTCTTTTAAAAGATTATTTTTTTCACGATATGCTTTACATCATTGAACCGCGGTGATACAACACTACTTGAGGAAGGCCAGCAATGGCGGAACAGAGTTGCATTTACCTGATACACTCGCTCAAGGATTCATTCAGCGACAAGGAAAAGACGGTCGCCGACTATATCTTGTCTCGCCCATCGGAAGCGGTTCATCCAAGCATCGAAGAACTTGCGGCCAACATCGGCGTTTCCATATCCACCTTGCTCAGATTCGTCAAAAAGCTAGGTTACAGCGGCTATCAGCAGTTCAGGATCGCCCTCGCCACCGAAACCTTCGCTCCCGAATCACTTTACTACGAAACGCCCATCGCCGATTCGGAAGATCCCGTGGCGATAGCCTTTGGCATGGCCAGGAGCGCTCTCGATATGACCGAGAAGCTTCTCGACAGGAAGCATCTTCGCGAGGTGGCCAAGCTGGCCTGCGAAGCCCCGGTATTCTATATTTTTGGCCTTGGCGGCTCGGGAGTCGTCGCCAGGGACGCTTTCCACAAATTCATCCGTTCGGGACTGCATTGCCAGACCGCCGAGGATTTCCACTTGCAGTTGATGCTGGCATCGCAAGCCAAAAGCGAGGATCTCGCGCTCGTCGTTTCCAACACCGGGGCGAACAAGGACACCTTGGCCATCGTGGATGTCTTGAAGAGAGCCGGCTGCAAAGTAGTCGCGATCACCACCTACCCCCGCTCCCCCTTGGCGCGGGCATCTGACTTCCTTCTTCTATCGGCCGCGCCGGGGGCTTCGGTCATCTCGGAAGCCTTTTCCGCAAGGATTGCCCACCTGGCGATCATCGACTCCTTGTACATCGAAGTTATGGAAACCCTGGAAGCGAAAGGCCTCGAAAATGTCGAGAAAATGCGCTCCGCTATCGCGGGCAGGCGAATATGACAGCTATTACTGGAGGGAGCTATGAAAGCTGATATCGGATTGATAGGACTCGCCGTCATGGGCGAAAATCTTGTGCTCAATATGGAAAGCAAAGGCTTCTCCGTCGCGGTCTACAATAGAACGACAAGCAAGGTCGACGATTTTATCGCCGGCAGGGGGGCGGGCAAGCATATCATCGGCGCCCATTCACCCGCGGAACTCGTTTCCCTGCTCTCCTCGCCGCGTAAGGTCATGATGATGGTGAAGGCCGGACAGGCTGTCGATGACACGATCGCCCAACTTCTGCCCCATCTCGATTCGGGCGACATCATCATCGATGGCGGCAACTCGAATTACCAGGATACTATCAGACGCGCCAAGGATTTGGAGGCAAAAGGTTTTCTCTATATCGGCACAGGAGTCTCGGGCGGCGAAGATGGTGCGCTTAATGGTCCTTCCCTCATGCCGGGAGGATCCGCGGCGGCCTGGCCCTACGTCAAGCCCATATTGCAGGCGATAGCGGCGAAGGTAGAGGATGGCAGCCCCTGCTGCGAATGGGTCGGCTCCGACGGCGCCGGCCATTTCGTGAAGATGGTGCATAACGGCATAGAATATGGCGACATGCAGCTCATCTGCGAAGTCTACCAGATCATGCGAGACCGGCTCGGCATGAAGGAAGACGAGATGAGCCAGGTCTTCGCCGAATGGAATTCGGGAGACCTCGATTCATATCTCATCGAAATCACCAGGGACATACTCAAGTTCAAGGACGAGGATGGCCAGCCGCTT
>Ga0172379_10001662_pt1 | contig 43223 bp, 37 predicted proteins | sample GrowelOW334metaG_FD_119756 | JGI IMG/M metagenome (GOLD analysis project Ga0172379, IMG submission 119756) | Groundwater microbial communities from an aquifer near a municipal landfill in Southern Ontario, Canada - Groundwater well OW334 metaG | ecosystem: Environmental > Aquatic > Deep... | reverse complement strand
ATTTGAAGCTCGTCATGTCGCAAAAAGTAGAGCGAAGTGTCGCAATCAGAATTTTTTTTAGTTATAATTATCTCATTACAAGTTATTAATAAAATAGGTTCGTATTAAGTTATATATACGCACTCTTATGGTTGAATTGTCTATCGTAATTGTATCCTACAACACAAAAAATATCACAGGAGATTGTCTCGAATCGATAAACAGATCATTGGCGGTGAGTAATATCAAGTATGAAATCGTCCTTGTCGATAACGGATCTTCTGATGGTTCGCAAGAATTGTTTGAGAAACTAAAAAAGGATCCAAAAAATAATTTGGTATATAAACAGACGGGTACGAATTTAGGATTTGGCCAAGGTAATAATCTCGGCGTCAAACTAGCCCAGGGAAAATATGTCCTTCTTCTTAACTCGGATACCATTATCTTGAATCGGTCAATAGAAAAACTTTTTAACTTTTATGCAAACAATGAGAAGCAAATTCATTTTTTGGGTCCAAAACTATTGAACGCCGACCTAACCCCACAAACTTCCGTTTGCCGGTTTTTTACTCTGCCGGTCGCATTTGCGACCTTATTACTAAAAGGCGATTATTGGGGTTTAACAAGAACTTCTCCTGATAAATTTATGGAAGTTGATTGGATAACCGGTGCCTGTATTTTAACGACAAAAAAGATCTATCAACGGTTAGGCGGTTTTGACAAAAATATTTTTATGTATATGGAAGAAGTCGACCTTCTATATCGCGGAAAGAAGTTAGGCTTTGATACTTTTTTTTATCCTGAATCGCAGATTATCCATTTAGGTTCTGCTTCTTCAAACGGCAGAACTTTTCCGATCCTTCAAGTTTATAGAGGTTTTTTGTTCTTTTATAAAAAACACTATTCTCGCTTTCACCTTATAATGCTTTATGCTATTTTGAAATTTAAGGCCCTAATTGCATATTTTATTGGTAAAATTAAAGGTGATCGGTACCTTATTCAAACCTATGAGCAAGCTTTTAAATTGGTTTAAGCAAATTGACGAAAACCTTGTCAAAATATTATTGATCGGATTTATATTTTTTGTTCCTCTTTGGCCGAAACTTCCTTTTAAAATGATTAACTATACTTACATCGCAATCCGGCTCGAAGATTTTTATCTGGCAATATTGGCTTTTGTATTTTTTATTCAACTTTTAAGGAAAAAGGTATCCCTTAATAAAAAATTTATTTTACCTTTTATCCTTTTTCTTTCTGTGGTCTTTATTTCATTTGTTTGGAATGCCTACGTTTCTAAAATGATTGAGTTTCCTCATCTTGGCTTACTGCATTCGTTAAGGCGGGTCGAATATATGATCATGTTCTTTATTGCCGCCTCAGTTATTAAGACTAAAAAAGATTTTTGGCAAGTTATTTCGTATTTTTTTATCTCCGTTTTATTGGTAATTCTGTATGGATTTGGACAAAAATTTTTAAACTTCCCTGCGGTTCAGACGATGAATCCAGAATACGCAAAAGGCTATATTCTTTATCTTACTCCCGATTCTAGAATTTCTGCTACTTTTGGTGGTCATTATGATTTAGCCATATACATTGTTATGGCGATTCCCATTATTCTTTCTTTTTATTTTGCCAAGAAAAAAAATTCCTTTCTTTTTCTGTTTATTGGAGCTTTATTAATTTTACTCTACACCTCCTCCCGATCATCTTTCATTGCCTATTTTGTGGCTACTTCGGCATTTTTGTTATTTATTAGGAAATTTAAATTTTGGATTTTTGTTTTAATTTTGACCGCCTTATTAATGTTTACGACAGGTGAAATAACGAAAAGATTTTTAAAAACTTTTCAGGTAAGAAGAATTTTAGTTGACGATAAAACTGGAGCAGTTTATATCGGTCAAACAATTACGACAAAAGAGCTTCCAGCTGGATCTTTTTATGTTAAATTGAAAGATCAGTCAAAGGGTGACAATTTAGATACATTTAGAAAACAAGTCGTTCTGGAAAAAACAAGAGAGGCTACAATTTCAGGAGAGATATCTTCTCAGGATGAAAAAAAGTACATGGCTACTTTGTCTGCCAATCTCAGACCGGTTAATACAGTTGTTTCTGACATTTCCATGGCTACCCGTCTTCAAATTGAATGGCCAAGAGCTATCAATGCCCTCAAGAAAAATCCCTTGCTTGGGACCGGGCCTTCGTCAATCACCGAAGCGACTGATGGAGACTATTTTCGATGGTTAGGTGAAGTAGGTTTATTAGGAACGATTGCATTTTTGAATATTTTATTTTTAATTATTAAAACTATTTGGGATGGTGTCAAAAAACAAGGCTTTGAAGAAAAACTTATTGGATATGGATTTATTTTCGGATTTTTTGCTTTATTTATTAACGCTTCATATATTGATGCTTTTGAAGCTTCAAAAGTCGCATATACGTTCTGGACATTAGCTGGATTGTACATCGGATACTACTCATTAAATACGAAAAGCGTTAAGTCTTAAATATTTTAGTATATGAAGTTACGTGTTTTTTCCAAAAAAGATTTTTTATTTTTGTTTTTTATTCTAGCAATTGCCCTTGTTTTTCGTCTTTACAAGATCAATTCTCCGCTGGCCGACTTTCATTCTTGGCGTCAAGCCGATACGGCCGCGGTTGCCCGTAATTATGTAAAAAATGGCATTGACTTATTTCACCCAATATATGACGATCTGTCCAATGTCCAATCTGGAATAGATAATCCCCATGGCTATCGAATGGTAGAATTTCCGATATATAATGCCATAGTTGCTGTTCTCGACCGATCTTTCCCAGTTTTTTCTTTGGAGGTCTGGGGGAGATTGACTACAATATTTTTTTCTATGGTTATAATTTCAGTAATTTATTTCCTATTACTTAAAGAGAGTGGCCAAATATCAGCAATATTTGGTTCTTTAACTTATGCAATTTTTCCTTTTTTTGTATTTTTTTCCAGAGTGATTTTACCCGAGACAACCGCTTTGGCGTTTTCGATGATATCGATATTTTTTTTCTATCTTGACGCTGATCACAAAGCAAAAGGTTTTAAGTCTGTAATTTATAATCTAACATCTAGCCTCTTCTTTGCTGGAGCTTTATTGATAAAACCAACAATTATTTTTTACGTAATACCTATTATTTTTCTTTTTTATAAAAAATATAAACTTAGTTTTTTAAAAAAAATTAATTTTTATTTATATTTTTTGATTGTATTTATTCCCTTATTTTTTTGGCGACTATATATAAAAAATTTTCCTGAAGGAATTCCTTATTCAGATTGGCTATTTACTTCCGTAAACACGTCTCAAGGACTAAAAAACATCTTATTTCGTCCTTCGTTTTTCCGCTGGATATTTTTTGAAAGAATCAACAATATAATTTTAGGAGGATATTTAACACTACTTTTTGTTTTAGGAACGATTGCTAAACAAAAAAAATACTTATCGATTAGTTTTCTCATTGCAACATTAATTTACATCTTAGTTTTCCAAGGAGGTAATCTTCAACATGAGTATTACCAAACTTTAATATTGCCTACTTTAGCCATAATGGTAGGCCTAGGCGCTAGTTTTGTTTTTGATCATAAAAAAGATTTTATTAGTCCTATTTTTACTGGAGCTCTAATTTTTTTACTTTTTAGCTTTTCCTTATATTTTTCATATTTTAAAGTTGCGGATTATTATTTATATTCACAAGAATTAGTACAAGAAGCCAATATTATAAATAGCTTAACTAATCCTGAAGATATAATTGTTACTGATCGAACTGGTGATACCACATTGTTATATTTGTCAAATCGCCGGGGGGCACCTTCAATTTTTAAAGATCCTTTAGAATTAAAAAAATTAGGATATAGGTATCTTTTCACATCAAATAATGGAGAAATTGGCATAATGAAGCCATATTTTAAAATAGTTTTTGAAAATGAAAAATTTGTACTATTTAAACTATGAAGATTTTGATGGTAACTCCTTACGTCCCATATCCGCCATCATCGGGAGGCCAAATACGGACATATAATCTACTTAAATATTTAAGTCAAAAGAACGAAATCACCTTGGTTGCCTTATACAAAAATAATGAAGAAAAGAAATACGAGTCTTATCTAAAAAAATATTGTAGAAAAATCTACCTATGTAAAAGACCATCGTCACCTTGGCAATTTAATAACATTTTTAAAACAATATTTTCTTCCTCGCCTTTTCTTGTTGTCAGAAACTATTCCGATGAGGCAAAAACCATCATAAATAAGCTATTAAATTTGGAAAAATTTGATGTTATTCATGCGGAAACTTTTTACGTTATGCCTCATATCCCTGAAACTAAAGTTCCGACGGTTCTTGTCGAGCAAACAATTGAATACAAGGTTTATAAGCATTTTGTCAATTCTCTACCATTCTATCTTAGACTCCTTGTTTACTTTGATATAGATATTATTAAACTCAAGTATTGGGAAAGATTTTATTGGAAAAAAGCTAATGCCGTTGTGGTGGTTTCTTCTTCGGATGAAAAATTAATAAGAAGTGAAGAGCCCAAATTAAAAACATCAATTATTCCTAACTGTGTCGGTGATGAAATGATCGCTGACAAATTATCTGAAAAAAAAGATTTAAGGTTTCCAACAATTTTTTTTCAAGGTAACTTCTTTTGGTTGCAAAATGTTGAAGCAGCCAATTTTATAATCAATAAGATATACCCACAATTAAATAATGAACTTCCCAATGTCAAAGTTGTTATTGCGGGACAAAATGCAAAAAAACTTGGAAGTTTGGTCAACAAAAATATCAATATCGTAAATATTGAACCAGATGATATAAATAAAGTAAAAGAATTATTCAAGACAAACACTTTATTTATTGCCCCAATCTTTGGTCCTGGCGGTACTAGATTAAAAATACTGGCAGCGATGGGATCGGGAATGCCAGTAATTTCATCAGTAACGGGAATAGAGGGGTTGGAAGTTACTAATAATAAGAATGTCGTTATTGCCAATAACCCTGAAGAATTTATTTCAAAAATAAAAAAGTTATTGACTAACAAAGATCTTTATGAAAAAGTAAGAAATAAAGCCTACGAGTTGGTTAAAGAAAAATATCAATGGAGCCAAACAGCGAAAGAACTTGAGTCGGTTTATAAAAATTTATAAAAAAATCTAATGATAAAAATTGGTGTTGATGGTAATGAAGCTAACGTTGAAAAAAAAGTAGGTGTATCTGTCTATGCTCAAAATATTCTCAAATATTTTCAGAAGAGTGCTGATCAAGAAACAAGTTTTGAAGTATTTTTAAAAAATCCTCCATCAGTTGATTTACCTGAGGAGAATGATTTTTTTAAATATAAAGTCATCAAAGGAAATTTTCTTTGGTCTCAAATATATTTGCCTCTCTATTTATATTTTCACAGGAATATTAATGTATATTTTTCTCCCGCTCATTATTTACCCCGTTTTTGTCCTGTGCCTCAAGTGGTAACTATTCATGACGTCGCTTATTTATATTATCCAGAAGATTTTAGAAAAAAAGATCTATGGCAACTAAAAAACTGGACAAAATTTTCAATTAAAAAAGCAAATAAAATTATCGCCGTCTCAAAAACTACGAAAAAAGATATTGTAAAGAATTATGAAGCTGATGAGAATAAAGTAAGAGTTATCTATAATGGTTTTGAAAAACCGTTTGATAAATTAAAAATTAAAAATTTAAATTTGAATAAAAATTTCAAATTAAAAATTAAAAATTTTATTTTGTTCGTAGGAACTATCCAGCCACGCAAAAACTTAGATGTTTTAATTGATGCTTTTGCTAAGTTTTCGTTTACTAATGAGGATTTTAAACTTGTTATCGTAGGGAAAAAAGGTTGGTTATATGACAATATTTTTGAAAAAGTAAGAAACATGAAACTTGAGGAAAGAATTATTTTTACAGATCACGTTCCTGACGAAGAGCTAGTTTGGTATTACAAAAATGCCTTTTGTCTAGCGCTTCCCTCACTATATGAAGGATTTGGAATCCCGATACTTGAAGCAATGAACTATGATTGTCCTGTTATCAGCTCTTTTTCCTCATCTCTTCCAGAGATAGGCGGCGAAGCGTGTCTGTATTTCGATCCAAAAAATCCAGATGACTTGCTGGAAAAATTAAATACTCTTCAAAATAATGTTGTGTTAAGAAATGAGTTAATTATAAAAGGCAAACAACGAATTAAAGATTTTTCTTGGGAGAAATGCGGAAGAGAGACGTTAGATGTTATATTAAAGACTGTCTTTGTTCAAAGACAGTCTTTATCTAAAACAATATGATTAAAATTATCTCTGACGATTTTTCGTCAATGCAATACAACAAGTTAGCACTTCATCCCCTTCAAACTTGGGAGTGGGGTGAGGCAAGGAAAAAAACCGGAATTGAGATATTGCGAATAGGGGATGGAAAAAACGTGTATCAATTAACTTTTCATAAAATTCCTAAAACTGATTTCAAGATAGGCTATTTACCTCGATCAGTTTTTCCATCAAAAGATGTTTTAGAATTTCTTATAGATTATTCAAAAAAAAATAAAATTATTTTTATAAAAATCGAACCTGATGTTGAAAAGGTTTCTAACAATGAAACGATGAAGCAATATAACAATATGACGATATCTTCCCATCCACTCTTTCCTACTTGGACTCAAATATTAGATCTAACCAAAACTGAAGACGAACTCCTCAAGTCCTTTCACTCTAAAACTCGTTACAACATCCGTTTAGCTGAAAAGAAAGGCGTGGTCATAAAAGAAATGTCTAATGACAAGGGTTTTGAGATTTTTTCGAAACTTTATTTTGATACCTGTAAACGACAAAAATACTTCGGACATACAAAAAAGTACCATAAAATAATTTGGGAAAGCTTGAAAAAAGATCTTGCCCATATTTTAATTGCTTTTTATAATAACGTGCCCCTAGCTTCTTATGAACTTTTCTATTTCAAAAACATTCTTTATTATCCTTATGGTGGAACATCAATAGAATATCGCAATCTAATGGCCTCAAACCTGTTGATGTGGGAGACAATCCGATTGGGTAAGAAATTAGGAGCAACAAAATTTGACATGTGGGGATCTCTTGGTCCAAATTACGATAAAACTGACCCTTGGTCCGGTTTTACCAGATTCAAAGAGGGCTACGCCACTAAATTCACGGAGTTTGTAGGAAGTTATGATTTAATCATTTCTCCCTTTTTATATAGAATCTATAATTTAGCTAATTCTTTACGCGAAGTTTATTTAAAATTTAGCTTGAAATAAATTAAAAAAACATATTAATTAAAATAGAAAGGGGAGAAACTAAGGCAGCCACTGCTCCTTGACCTGCTAAAGTCTTCGTCATATCATCATCAACACTACCATCAACTCTGGTATTATCCGATACATAATACGAGATTGAAGGATCTCTATAATCATCTTCCCTATTTAATCTCACTAATTCTTTCTTTAGATCTCTAAAAACTTTTTGTAAATACCACGATTCAGAGTCAAGTAAAATTCTTATTTTTTTTCCAATCGGCAATTTGCTTTCCAAGAATTTTGCCAGCTGTCTATAGTACAAAATGTCTTCTTTTGTCTGTAAAAGAACTGAATTTGTAGTAATTATTAGTTCGGTTTCGTCAGCTTTTTTAATTACCGGGGTTGGGTCCTTTTTTTTAATCGAATTTCTTATTTTTTGAAAAATATTTCTTCCTGACTCTCCTATTCGGATAAAATATTCAGGGATTACCACTCTACCTCTCCTAATTCCACTATTTGATTCGTCAATTACCGAACCGACTTTCCCAAAAAATCCGACATTTTTAATTCCTAATTTTTGATTAAATAACCAAACCAGCGGATAAATAGTTTCACCAAGTGGGTAAGATAAAGATAAAATTTTCGAATTTTTTTTCTTTAAATTTAGAAGTAAATTTTTTATATCTTTTTGATTAATCTGCTCTATTAATTCACCATCCAATTTTCCAAAATCAATAATGTCAACTGGGCAACCCAAACCGGTATCTTCCGCATTAACAATTCTGTGTCTAAAATTGTCAATTGTACTAACTAATCTTTCCTTAAAATTTCTTAAGTCAATATTCGTACCTTGATATTGGTTAAGAAACTGATGTATTCTAAAATGTCTGATAATATCTTTGTCTTCACCTTTTTTCATTTTCTTTATTTCTTCTTCCAATTCTTGTTTTACGTAGGGCGGAGCTAGCCTAAAAATCATTTCCACCTCTTCTGGTTTAAATAATCCTAAGGTTGCAAGAAGTGGAATGCTAAAATCATTACCAAAAATTACATAGTCCGGTATTTTGTACCCATCTCTTTCAGCATTTTTTTTAATTGTTCTAGTAGCGTCTAAAACCGTATCATTATCATGATCTAAATTACTTTCTGTTTCAAAATTAAAATTTACGTCCTTATAATTATAAGTCTGCCAGGGTCGTAAAAGAGAAAAGTCTTGGGAAGGAGCTAAATGCAGACCTCTTCCCTCTTCAAAAGAAGGCGCAGCCCAATTATAAATTGACTTCTCGCTATCTCCAGATGAATCGAGATTGAATCCTAAAGCTTTTAAATTTTTTTCAAGGTCAGTGCCTAATTTTCCATTAATTATAAAAGAATTTTCAGCTATATTTTTTTTATAAAATTCTACAAATGCTAAAAAACTTACCAACTCAAAAGCATCTATACAGTTATCAGCTTGTGAATGTCGCAATAAATAGGTTATGTGAGTGCGATTGTTTTCATCTTTATCTACTCTATAAATCCTTGATCTTTTGTCGGTAACTCTGACTTTACCCTTTGCATTTCGAAAAAAATCTGACGCGCTATCTGTAAGATGAATATCAGCATCAGCTAAAAGTTTTATATCTTCTTTATTCACTAATCTTGGCAAGACGTAGCCTGCATTAGCTGTCAACGTATTATTTGTTGGAATTTCTTCTTTTCCTAAAAAAGCCGGATGATATCCATTTTCAAAAAGCAACCTCAAATCTCCTTGATCATAACTTCTATTCCCACTTAAACCGGTCATAATATCCCAAATATATTCCTCCGCTAAAGAAGTTGTTGTTGGATAAAAAGTCTGTTCAAATCCAAAATTTCTTTTTGCATTTCGTCTTTCTAAAAAAGTATCGTTGTGATTAATAGGCGTCGGTTTTCTTAAAGAATGTCTTTTATTATAACCTATTGACCCAAACTCATTATGGAGACTAATTAACCTTTCTGCGACTGATGTCATATTAATCCTATAATAATATCAGTTAAGTAGTCTTTTAGCAAGTTTCAATTAGTTAGTTTTTTTCTTCAGCGCTACTTTCAAGACCTGGTCGACGTGGTCGACGTAGAAAAATTCCAGATCTTTAAGGACATTTTGAGGAATATCTTCTAGATCTTTTTTATTATCCTTTGGCATAATGACGGTTTTTATTCCTGATCGATGTGCGGCGATCACTTTTTCTTTGATTCCGCCTATTTCCAATGCCCGTCCACGCAATGTTATCTCCCCTGTCATCGCCACCGTTCTTATCGTTGGTGTTTTGGTCAGTGCTGAGATCATTGCCGTGGCAATTGCCAACCCGGCTGACGGTCCATCCTTAGGTACGGCTCCCTCAGGAACATGGACATGAATATCAATCTTGTGGTAAAAATCTTCTTTCAACCCAAACTGTTTCCAACGGGGTCGAATATAAGATAAAGCCGCCTGGCAGGATTCTTTCATGACGTCACCCAGGTGACCGGTCAAAGTCAACCCGCCTTTACCTGGCATTATGGCTACTTCGATAAAAAGAATGTCTCCACCAGCTTGAGTCCAGGCCAGTCCGGTCGTAATGCCGATCGTATCTTTTGCCTCGATCATGGAAGAAGAAAACTTAAAAGGTCCAAGATATTTTGGAATATCGCTTAAACCAACGGTTTTGTTTTTAACTTTTTTTTCTATAATCTCTCGCGTTAGTTTTCTAAAAATAGTTGAGATCTGCCGTTCCAGATCACGAACTCCGGCTTCTCGAGTATATCTTCTAATAATAGTTTTTACGGCACTATCAGTTATTGATCCTTCTTTATTATTTAAACTACTAGCGTCAAGTTGCTTTTGAACCAGATGAGTCTTAGCAATGTTAAACTTTTCATCTTCGGTGTAACCTGGAAAATGAATTACTTCTAACCTATCCTGAAGTGCATCCGGAATTGTGTCTAACATATTGGCGGTTGTGATAAAGAAAACGTCAGACAAATCAAAGGCCACTTCCAAATAATGATCAGAAAAGGCTTGGTTTTGTTCTGGGTCTAAAGCTTCAAGCAAAGCGGAAGATGGATCGCCTCGATAATCTTTTCCTATTTTGTCGATCTCATCCAACATAAAAACCGGATTTTTTGTTCCCGCCTGTTTTATTCCTTGGATCATTCGACCAGGTAGTGCCCCAACATAGGTGCGGCGATGACCTCTTATCTCTGCCTCATCTCTAATTCCACCCAATGATATTTTGACGAATTTACGACCTAATGATCGTGCGATAGATTTACCCAATGAAGTTTTTCCGACTCCCGGTGGTCCGACGAAACAAAGAATTGTTGGCTGCCGACCTTTTATTTTTCCGGACTTCTCCTTGATCTTTCTCATCTCAATCACCGCCAAATATTCAAGAATTCTTTCTTTGATCTTATTTAATCCGTAATGATCTTCATTCAATATTTTTTCCGCTGCTTTAATTTCGACATTGTTAGCTGTCATTACCGACCAAGGAAGATCAACCAACCAATCCAAGTAAGTCCGAACATAGGAAGCTTCAGGATTAAACTGTGACATCTGTTTTAAACGTTTTAATTCTTTCTCGGCTTTTTCCTCAACTTCTTTCGGCATTTTAGCCTTCTTAATTTTTTCTCGATATTCTGATGTATCTTTATCTTCACCTTTTTCTCCAAGTTCTTCTTCGATCGTTTTCATCTTTTCTCGAAGTATTGATTCTTTCATCCCTTTATCAAATTTCTTTTGTGTTTTTGATGTCAAGCTGAACTCAATCTCTAGAACTTTGATTTCCCGATTGACAAAATCCACTTCTTTTTTCAGTTTGGTTTTTAAGTCTGTTTCCTCAAGCAACATCTGCCTTTCCTGAGGTTTCAGGTCTAGGACAACGGCTATCTGGTGAGCAAAATTTATTGGATTATCCGTATTTAAAATGTTCATCAAAAAAACGAAGTCGACTGTCTTACCTAAATTGATTGCTTTTTTTATTTGAGTTGAAATATATCTGATCATGGCCTTAACCTCATCGTCCTCGACAACCTTTTCTTTTACCACTTCAACTTTTGCTTCAAACCAAGAATCCTGTTTGGTGAAAGAAATAACTTTGACAATTTCTATTCCTTTAACCAAAGCATTGATCTCACCTTTATCACCTGGCACCGTTTTATCAATAGTCGCCATAACCCCAATATGATAAAGCTCGTTGCTTTTTGGATCATCGGCGGCTGGATTCTTTTGCATTAAAAGAACTACCTTACGATCTTTGCGAAGGGCTTCGTTGATCGCAGCCACACTTTTAGCTCTTCCAAAAACTAAAACGTTCTCAGTCCCAGGAAAAACTATTCCATCGCGGACTGGGGCTACTGGGTGAACGGATTGTTCTGACGCTCCAATTAAAAATGACATATGTTTTAGCAGTATAACAAAGTAATTGCTAACTGTCAAGACCCTTTTTTAGGTGACAAACCTATAGTAATATAGGCTACTGGCAACCTCTAAACTTATAAAATCGTTCAACTAACTTAGACCCATCTTAAATAAATAATTCTATGAGCTTATTAAAATCCTCAAACCTTTTTTTATCGACTAAAGCACTATCTTTAAGTTGAGGTAGCTGTTCTGTAAAAGACGGTTTCTCTGTTTGATAGATAATACCTAAAGGAAATTTTTCCTCATTTATTTCCAGACTTTTCTGAACTGCTGTTTTGAAATCGTCTTTTTTATAATCGTCACCAAGTTTGTAAACTCGCTGCAAATAATATTGATAGGTGTTGACTTTATTGAAAGTGACACATGGCTGTAAAATATTAACAACCGAAAAACCTTTATGTTCTATCCCCGCCTTTATCATTGATATCGTATGAAGGGCATCGCCGGCAAAACTCTGCGCCACAAAGGTTGCCCCCGATGTTATGGTCAATGCCAATGGGTTAATTGGTGTTTCAAGGATCCCGCTTGGTGTCGATTTCGATTTAAAACCTTTCTGAGCTGTTGGAGCTGATTGTCCTGTTGTTAAGCCATAAACTCCATTATCATGAACTATGACGGTAATGTCATGATTGCCTCGACATGCATGAACTAAATGATTACCACCTTCGCCGTAACAATCACCGTCGCCAACGATCGCGATCACCGGCAGTTTATGATTGGCAATTTTTATCCCAACTGCGTTTGGGATCGCTCGTCCATGAAGTGAATGAATTGCATATGCATTTAAAAAGTCATTCATGTTCCCGGAACAACCGATTCCAAAAACTGCCGCCACCGAAGATGGATTTAATCCAAGCTGAATTAATGCCTGTTTAATAGCAACCCCAATTCCCCAGTCCCCACAACCAGGACACCAAGTCGGGTTATAACCGGAAAAATCTTGAATAGTTGTCATAAGTGTTTAATAATTTCTTCGGGAGTAATCGGTCTCCCGTCATATCTTAATATTTTTTCTTTAATCTCAATTCCTGTTTCCATTCTTAATAATTTCCCAAACTGTCCCCAAGAATTATTTTCAACTAAAACATATTTTTTGTTTTGATTAAACATCGAGACTACTTTTTCTTTATCCAAAGGAAAGATGTGAGTAAAATGAATATACGCCGATTCTACTCCCTTATCTTTTAGTAATTTTTGTGCTTGCAAAACTATTCCCTTAGTCGAACCCCATGAGACAAAAACCGTTTCAGACTTTTCTATATCTCCATATATTTTTGGTAAAGTAAAATCGTTTTTCAAATAGGTCGCCCATTTTCTGGCTCGTTTATCTACTTGATCAATTCTAGGTTGAGCGTCTTCTGTGGTATGACCGTCCTCAATATGTTCGTAAGAGTTTGCCTGATAAAAATGCCCTGGCGTTCCAGGAATTAACCGTGGAGATATGCCATCTTCTGAGATTTTGTATCTTAAATATTTTTGATCTTTGATATTTGATATTTGATCTTGTCCAAATAATTTACCTCTATTCACTTTATAATTGGCAATAAATTCATCAACAAACTGCTTACTTATAGATTGATGTCCTTCTGACAAATACATATCAGACATGACGATCACCGGCATTTGATAAACATCTGCCAAGTTGTAAGCTTTGGCTGTCAGCTCAATCATCTCCTCGTTATCTCCTGGAGTTAACACGATCTTCGGAAATTCACCGTGGCCGGAAAAAACCGAGAATAAAAGATCTCCCTGCTCTGTCCAGGTTGGCATTCCGGTGGCCGGACCAGGCCGTTGAGCAATAAAAACTACAAGAGGTATTTCTGTGACTCCGGAAAAAGAAATCGATTCAACCATTAAAGCAAATCCTCCGCCTGAAGTTCCTACCGCTGAACGAACACCGGCAAAGGACGAACCAATTGCTGTATTGATCACTGAAATCTCATCTTCTGCATGACGAACGACCATCCCAACCTTTTCTTGCCAGGCGGCCAAATCTGTCAAGACAGTTGAAGACGGAGTCATGGGATAGGCAACATAAACTCTGGCATCAGCAATAACACTTCCTAACGCAAAAGCGTCGTTTCCCGTCAAAACAAGTTTTGCTTCGCCTGGTTTTTTGACCAAATAATTAAAAATTAAATCTGGGTAATTTTTCTTTACGACATCAAAACCTGCTTGAACAAATTGTTTATTAAAGTTTATGACTTCGTCACCCTTTTTCGCGAACTGCTCAGAGATCATCTTTATCAACTCGTCGATATCTCCTCCCAAAAGTCCAATCGATGCACCTAAAGCAATTGTATTCTTCATCACCGGCTGACCCTTCAATTCTGATAGAATTTTTTTGAAAGGAACGATTACCTTTTTTATTTCCTCTTTTATTTCAAACTCATCCTGATCAAATACCACTAAACTTGATGAAGTTAATCTTGACTTATGTCTTTCATAGGTTTCTTTATTCAAACAAACCAGAACTTCGATTGTGGGACTTAGGTGAGAAACTATGTTGTCCGAAACATGTACTTCGTAAGCATTATGTCCACCACGAATGAGTGAAGGGTATTCAACATAATCAAAAATGTGATAGCCGGAACGGGTGGCGATCTTTGAAAAAACTAGACCGGTTGTCATTATTCCAAAACCGGCTTCTCCGCCAATTAGCCATGTAAAATCTGTCATATTATTTTGGAAACACTCTATTCCCCTGCGCATCTTCAATGATAATAGCTGCGACCGGACAAGCTTTTGCGGATTCGATTATATTTTCAATTGTGTCTTCATCAGCCGTTTCTAAGATCACAGCTTTAGCCTCTTTATCCAAAACATAGGTTTTTGGAGAAACCGCGATGCAGGTGGCGGCACCGATACATAAATTTCTATCTACCCAAATTTTATAGCCGGATTTCAACACGACCGGTCCGGAAGGATTCTTTTCATCTTTCATTTTTGGATCCATATTTTAAATAGAGTCAAATTAATAATTTTTGTAGCGCCTCCAACGGTAACACGGCACATTTTATCCTATTCATTCCTAAATCTATCCCTATCATCTTAATGATAAACTTCGAATCAAGCTTTTTCAATTCATGTTTTGACTTGTTTTTGGCATAATCGGTCAACATTGAAGCTGAAGCCTGTGATATCACACAGCCTTCACCGTGAAATTTAATTTCCTTCACCTTGTCCCTATCGTATACCACCATCATTTCTATTTTGTCTCCACATAATGGATTATTTGTCAAAACAGAATTACTTGGGTGGCTGATTTTTCCCTTGTTATGGGGATGATGGTAGTGGTCGAGAATAATATCTTGGTAAATGTTCATTTTAAAATACTTTTAACTTTCTTCAGCCCTTCAACCAACTTTTTCACATCATTTTCATCATTATAAATATAAAAACTTGCTCTAACAGATGCGGGAATCTTTAAGCGAGTGTGTAAAGGCATAGCACAATGGTGACCAGCTCTAACACAAATTCCACTATCCGCCAAAATTTGGGCAATATCATGAGGGTGAAATTTATCAAAAGTAAATGAAACGATACCTCCTCGATCTTCTATTTTCTTAGGTCCATAAATTTTAATGGATTCGCCAAATGTATTAATTAATTGATTAATTGCATAACCTGTCAATTTTTTTTCGTGTTCCCTAATATTTTTCATTCCAACCTTATCCAAAAAATTTATTGCTTCTTTAAGAGCGACTATTTCACCGATTGCTGGCGTACCAGCTTCGAATTTGTTTGGTGTATCTTTATAAGTACTCCTATCAATATAAACTTCGTCGATCATGTCACCTCCATACATAAATGGGTACATTTCCTGTAAAATTTTTTCCTTTCCCCAAAGCACTCCTACGCCTGTTGGTCCCAACATTTTGTGAGAAGAAAAAGCTATAAAATCAGCCCCTAGATCTTGAACGTCTACATTATTATGGGGAATTGCTTGTGCCACATCAACTATTACAATGATCTTTGGATTAATTCTTTTAACGGTTCTAATTATTTCCTTTATCGGATTGATTGTCCCAAGAACGTTTGAAACGTACGTAAGGGTAAGTATTTTGGTTTTTTTTGTAATTACTTCGTTCCAATTTATTTCCAAATAGCCTTCGTCATTAATATCAACTACCTTAAATGTCGCCCCGACTTCTCCTGCTAATACTTGCCAAGGGACAAAGTTGGAGTGGTGCTCCATGATGGTTGTGACAATCTCATCACCGGATTCAATAATCTTTCTTCCAAGTGAGTAAGCAAGTAAATTCAACGACTCTGTGGCATTTCTTGTAAAGATAACTTCTTCAGGTTTATTTGCGTTAATAAATTTAGAAACTATATTCCTAGTATCTTCAAACTCGACGGTAGCTTTTTCAGACATCGGATAAATCCCTCTAAAAACATTTGCAGAATATTCTTCATAGTATTCTCTTATTTTATCGATCACAATTTTAGGTTTTAAAGAAGTAGCTGTAGAATCAAGGTAGACTAAATTAGGACGTTTTTGAAAAATCGGGAATTGCTTTTTTATATTTTTAATCTCCATCATATCTTTAGTTTAAAATTTGGCTGATCTATTTTTATTTTATCAATAATTTCTTGAATAAAACCTGAAACATAAAGTTGCTCTGCTGTTTTTTGATTCATGCCACGGCTTTTTAAATAAAAGAGTGATTCTTCATTTATTTTTCCGGTAGTTGATCCATGCGTACAAAAGACATCATTAGCTAAAATCTCCAAAAATGGCCGGGAATCTACATAAACTTTTTCAGAAAGGATCAAATTTTTATTTTTTTGATATGCGTGTGACTTTTGTCCGGTCTTTTCAATTTTTATTAATCCCTGATAAATAAATTTTGATCGGTCTTCAAAAACACCTTTGATAAGTAAATTTGATGTGGAACCAGGAGAAATATGATACTGATTGGTTTTTAATTCGAAATTGTCAGATTTTTTTCCAATAAATAAACCCAAAATATCTAGATTAACGCCGCTTGCCTTTATGCGGAAATCCAACTCACCGGAAAGATTATGAAAGAACACCGTGTAATCTCCAGGTTTGTTAAAAATTAACTTAGTTTGTTTAGTTTCGTTCAGATTAATAAATTTCATATTTTTATCCTACGCTTCCGCTCATCTCCATCCGAATTAATCTATTTAATTCTATCGAATACTCCAATGGAATCTCCTTAACAACCGGTTCAATAAATCCGTTAACTAATAAAGTTTCGGCCTCGGACCTCTTTATTCCCCTTGAAGCCAAATAAAATAATTTTTCTTCTCCTAACTTTTCAACAGTAGCTTCATGTTGGACTTCACAATCTTTTTCATTAATTCTCATATATGGGTAAGTGTCCGATCGAGATTGCTCATCCATGATTAAGGCATCACATGATACATAAACTTTAGAATTTTTAGCTCCTGGTGACACGGATACTAATCCCCTATACGAAGTTCTCCCTCCAGCTTTAGAAATGGATTTGGAGATTATTCGGGAAGTAGTATCTGGTGCCAGATGATACATCTTAGCTCCTGCATCCTGATGCTGACCTTTGGCGGCATAAGCGATCGACAGCACTTCGCCATGAGCTTTTCTTCCTTTTAAAATAACGCTCGGATATTTCATTGTTACTCCACTGCCGATATTACAATCAACCCATTCCATAATCCCATCTTCGTCGACCGTCGATCTTTTGGTTACTAGATTATATATATTATGACTCCAATTTTGAACTGTTGTATAACGGACCCTGGCTCCTTTTTTAACGAAAATTTCAACCACGGCCGCGTGAAGAGAAGCAGTTGTATAAATTGGTGCCGTGCAACCTTCGATGTAATGGACAAAACTTCCTTCCTCGGCAATTATCAGGGTTCTTTCAAATTGGCCAAAGCGCTCGGCGTTAATTCTAAAATAAGCTTGTAGCGGCATCGGTAATTTAACTCCTTTTGGAATATAAACAAATGATCCCCCTGACCAAACAGCCGAATTTAATGATGCAAATTTATTATCGTACGGACTGATTAAGGTACCAAAATATTCTTTAACGATTTTGGGGTATTTTTTTAAGGCCGTATCCATGTCACAAAAAATTACTCCGCGCTTATTTAATTCTCTGTTTATACTTTCATAAACCACTTCGGATTCATATTGAGCAGAAACCCCGGACAAAAAGTTTTTTTCTGCTTCCGGAACTCCAATTCTATCGTATGTGTCCTTGATTTCTTTTGGTAAATCCTGCCAAGAATTAACCTGTTTTTCTGTGGGTTTAATATAATAGAAAATATTATCAAAGTCTATTTTTGTCAAATCAGCTCCCCAATTAGGCATCTTTCTTTTAGTAAACGCAGTATAAGCCTTTAATCGAAATTCTTTCATCCAAACCGGTTCTTTTTTCATCTTGGAAATATCTTTGACAATATTTTCGTCTAATCCTTTCCTGGCTTTAAAAATATTTTTTTCCGGCATGGAGAAGCCGAATTTGTAGTCAAAATTCAAATCAGAGTTTTTCATATCCTTTTTTTTCAATTTGTTCCGCCAATCTGTAATCTCCTTTTTTAACGATTTTACCGTTAACCATTACTAACACCACGTCTGGTCTGACGTATTTTAAAATTCGGTTATAGTGAGTAATTATCAAATAAGTCTTTCCCTTTTTATTCTTCTGCATAAACAGAGCAATAGTTTTTAAAGCGTCGACGTCGACTCCCGTATCTATCTCGTCAAAAATTAAAAATTTTGGATTAAGAATTGAGGCTTGGAGCAATTCGAGTTTCTTTTTTTCGCCACCGGAAGCCCCTTCATTTAAAGATCTTTCTAATAGTTCTTTTTTTATTTTTAACGATTTTGCAGTTTTATCAATTTCTTCTCTTAAGGTTAGGGGGTCTTTTTTACCAGCATTAGCGGTTCTTAATAGAGAATAAATAGTAACTCCCGAAAGTGATAAAGGTGACTGGAAAGAAAGAAATATTCCAGCGTCGGCTCTTTTTTCGGATTCTAATTTAGTAATATCCTTTTTTTCAAAATATATTTTTCCGGACTTGATTTTGTAAATTGGATAACCCATCAGAGTCATCGCCAACGTCGATTTACCTGATCCATTAGGACCCATTAAAACATAGACCTTGTTTTCTTCCAACTTTAAATCTAAGCTTTTGATTATTGTTTTATCGGCAACGGCAATGGTAAGATTTGCTAGTTCCAACATATAAAAATTAATCGATTAATTGAAGTAATTTGATCTTTTTGAGTTCTTTCGTTAAAACAACATTCAGCCTATTTTTTATAAAATCCTTATGATTACACACCTTTTCAAACTTACAATCATAATCTTCATCAACGCACTTGCTGACAACAACATCATTTTCAAAAATTGATAGATAGTCGTAAAGAGAAATTTTTTTGACCTTCGGAGTAATAGTATAACCGCCGTTTTTACCTTCTCTACTGACCAATAATCCATTCTTAACCAACTCTGCGGCTATTCTTGCTAAAAATCTTTGGGGTAGTTTTGTTTCTTTTATTAAATCTGATAATCGAACCAAACTATTTTTTTTATAAATATATGAAACTAAGATCAGTCCGTAGTCAGATTGTTTAGTGATTGCTAACATATACTTGGGTAGTAATAGTTTAGCAAAATAATATCTGAAGTCAATATCTTCTTATAAATTCATTCTCGGGATTCTATCTAGCTCATCAATTTTATCTACAAATAAATTTTTTTCTGCCTTATATCCTGCTACCACCCCAATCATTGCCGCATTGTCACCTGTTAAATACTTGTAGGATGGGAACAATGCCTCTCCATGATATTTTTTTGCTAGATCTCTCATTAATTTTCGCAATCTCATATTAGCAACCACTCCACCGCCAATAACCAATTTATTGATTCCTGTTTGTTTCATGGCCATTTCTGTTTTTTTGATTAGCGTATCAAAAACGGCTTCCTGAAAAGAGCTTGCCAAAAGTTTTACCTCCGAAATCATGCTAGGATTTTTCTTTAGAAAATAATAAAAAGATGTTTTTAATCCTGAAAAAGAAAAATTTAGATCTTTAGATCTTAACATCGGCCGGGGGAAATTATGACCGTCGATATTTCCAGCATCTTTTGCCAGTCTTTCGATCACCGGTCCACCTGGATATCCTAGCCCTAGTAATTTTGCTGCTTTGTCTAACGCTTCTCCAGCCGCGTCATCTAATGTCGAGCCAATCACTTCATACTCCAAGTGATCTTTAAAGATCACAAATTCTGTATGTCCACCAGAAACTATTAATGCCAAGTAGGGAAACTTAAAGTTCCTCTTTGGATTTCCTTGGCTATTCTCAACAAAAGCAGAATAGATATGTCCCTCCAAATGGTTAACGGAAATTATTTTTTTTTGATATTTTTCTGCCAGTTCTTTAGCCTTTTTTATTCCAACCTCTAAAGCTACTGCTAAACCTGGACCTTGAGTAACAGCAATACAATCGATCCTCTTCATTGAAAATTGAAAATTGAAAATTGAAAATTTTTTAAGTGCTTCCTCAACTACAAAATCAATCCTTTCCTCATGGGCCCTTTTAGCGATCGACGGCACCACCCCTCCCCATTTTTTATGCAGAAGCACTTGGGAATAAATGACGTTGGAAAGAACTCGACGGCCATCAGTGACGGCAACTGAGGTCTCGTCACAACTGGTATCAATCGCAAGAATATTCATAATTTTTAATTTCAAATTTTAAATTTTTATTAAATTTTAAATGTTTAATTTTTAAAAATTAAGATTTAAAAATTGATTAGAAATTAGGAATTAGTAATTAGAAATTTACTGTAATTTTTCTTTCCTTTTCATTAATATAATTCATCCTTACATAAATGACATTACCCTTTTCTTTAAGTATATTAATAATCTCTCCCGCCTTTTCACCCCACTCAAAACATAAAATATTTCCTGGTTTAAGAAATTTTTTTAAACCTAAATGCTTAAATTCCTCATTGTTTTCAATGTTGTATAGGTCAAAATGATAAAAATTCCCATATTCATAATAAATTACAAATGTTGGTGAAATAATATTTTTTATTCCTAATTGCTCGCCTATTCCTTTAACAAAAACCGTCTTACCCACTCCCATTTCACCTTCGATGATGAAGATCAATGGTTTGATTCGTAGGGATAATTTATGAATTGTCCGTAGGCCAATAAATATTTGTTTGGCAATATTTTTTGTTTCTTCGGAAGTTTCGGTTAAAAAAATTTTTGAATTGTTTGAAAAACTAATGTCTCCCTGACGTAATACCTTCACATCGGACTGAGTTAGGTCAACAACCGTTGAGGGTTTGTTTCTTGGTAAATCTCCCGCGTCAATAACAAGGTCAATTAATTTTTTTTGTTTTTCGGTTAACCCATTAAGCAAAGATTTTATTGAATAATAAGGTGATCGACCAGCTAAATTAGCCGAAGTTGCCGTAATCGGTTTTTTAAATTGACCTACTAATAATTCGATGTATCGATACATCGGCACTCTTATTCCCAACGTTCCTGTTTCGGATTCTAGTAATTTATTAACCTTATGTTTTGATGGAAGAATGATGGTAAACGGTCCGGGAAGAATTTGTTTGAGAGTTTTTGATTGTTGGTTGCTGATTGTTGTTAATTCATTTATCAAACTAAAGTTGGAAAAAACGGAAATTGGTTTGCCAGCCGGCCGTTCTTTGAAAAGAATTAATTTTTTTACAGCCCGTTCGTTGGTCGCATCACACAATAAACCATAAACGGTATCTGACGGAAAAACAACCAAACCGTTTGACCTTAAGACCGATATGGTATTATTAATGACTTGATTAATATTGTTAGAATTTAGTTTTATTATTCTCATTCCAAATCAATTTTATCAAATTTTTGCTAAAATAAGCCTATGGCTAAGAAAAATAATGAAAAAAAAGTTCAATTTAAATTGAACTTAAATTTAAGAAATGTTTTTATAATTATTTTCGGTTTAATTTTCGTTTTTTACATTTTTCAATCAATTAACCAAGGAGTTAAACAAGTAGCTCCGGAAAAATCGATCACAACGATTGTCAAAGAGGCCAAAGACGGTAAGATCAAAAAAATTGATATTATTGAAAATAAACTTCTTATATATTATAAAAACGATACCTTATCGATCTCATATAAAGAAACCGGAGAAACTTTTATAAAAACACTAAAAGACGCCGGAGTCAATCCGGGGAATATTGATATTAACGTCAAAGATACTCAGGGATCTATGGGTTTAGCTAATATTATTGGAAATATTTTACCAACAATCCTCATGGTCGCTTTCTTCATATTTATATTTCGTCAAGCCAAGGGTGCGCAGGATTCCGTTTTTTCTTTTGGTCAAAACCGGGGAAAAAGATTTGTAAAAAGTATGACCAAAACCACTTTTAATGATGTTGCCGGAGTCGATGAAGCCAAAAAAGAATTGGTTGAGATTGTTGATTTTTTGAAAAATCCTGGAAAATATACAAAACTTGGAGCTAGGACCCCAAAAGGAGTTTTATTGGTTGGGCCGGCCGGTTGTGGTAAGACCTTGCTTGCCAAAGCGGTGGCCGGAGAGGCAAATGTACCGTTCTTTTCAATTGCCGGATCTGAATTTATGGAAATGTTGGTTGGCATAGGAGCCGCTAGAGTCCGTGATCTTTTTGCCACTGCCAAAAAAAGCGCCCCAGCAATTATCTTTATCGATGAGATTGACGCAATAGGAAGAGCCAGGTCAGTTGGAATGATGCCGTCCCATGATGAACGCGAACAAACTTTAAATCAAATCTTAGTTGAGATGGACGGATTTAATCCGACCGAACGAGTAGTTGTAATTGCCGCAACCAACCGAGGCGATTTACTTGATACTGCCCTTCTTAGACCAGGACGCTTTGATCGTAGGGTCATTGTTGATTTCCCCGATGTTGAAGGACGAAAAGAAATTGCTAAGATCCATGCCAAAGGAAAGCCATTTGATGAATCGGTAAATTGGGACCGGGTTGCCAGACGTACAGTTGGCTATTCTGGAGCAGATTTGGAAAATATGTTGAACGAGGCAGCCATATCTGCCGCCCGAGTCGCTCGGGAAAAAATCAATATGGAAGACATTGAGGACGCCGCTACAAAAGTCAAGCTCGGACCGGAAAAAAAGCGTCTTCAGTCGGATTTGGATAAAAAACTGACCGCCTACCACGAAGTTGGACACGCAGTTGTTTCTCACTTTTTACCCCATACGGATTCTGTTCATAGAATTTCTATTGTTTCCCGTGGAATGGCACTAGGTTATACCTTAATTCCTCCGGCAAAAGATAAACTCCACGAAACAAAAACTAATCTATTGGAACGAATTGCCGTCATGATGGGTGGAAGAGCTGCCGAAGAAGTTATTTTTAATGAAATCACAACCGGAGCATCTAACGATTTTGATCAAGCCACCCAAGTGGCTAAAGCCATGGTTGTTGAATACGGTATGAGTTCATTGGGACCTATCAACTTTGGTCCAACTCGTGATGTAACCGAATGGGGAAAAACATATTATGAGCAGAATGTTCTCTCCCAAGAAGTCATGAGCAAGATCGATGCTGAAATCAAAAAAATTATTACAACCGCCTATAATCAAGCAGTTGCAATCGTAAAATCAAAAAAAGATTTGATGGATCAAGTTGCCGCAGTTTTAATCAAAAAGGAAAGTATTGATCAAGACGAATTTGAAAAAATCGTTGGGAAAAAAATAATTGGCTAAATATTTATGCAAACTCTTCTTCTTATTGACGGGAATGCCATCATGCACCGTGCCTATCATGCCCTGCCTCCATTTAAAGCTGCCGATGGAACACCAACCAACGTTGTTTATGGATATCTGTCTATGCTTAATAAAGTAGTTGTTGATTTTAAACCCGACTATCTGATCTCTTGTTTTGACACTCCTAAAGCTACTTTTCGAAATAAACTTTTTAAAGAATATCAAAGTCAAAGGCCAAAGATCGACGATGATTTTATTATTCAAATTCCACTTGTTAAACAAGCTCTTGACGCAGCCGGGATCGAGAGAATGGAAAAAGATGGATTTGAGGCAGATGATTTGATCGGGACGATAACGAGAATTTTTGAAAAAAATAAATTTAGGGTTGTCATCCTCACAGGAGACAAAGATATTTTCCAGCTGATCACCGATAACGTATTTGTAGCTGCCCCACAGTTAGGTTTGGCGAATATAAAAATTTTTGATAAGTCTGAAGTGGAAAAAAAACTTGATGTTGCACCAAATCAGATCGTTGAATATAAGGCGTTGGCCGGTGATCCCTCTGACAACTATCCGGGAGCCCCTGGTATTGGACCAAAGACCGCTTCTAAGTTGATTCATCAATTTGGAACCGTTGAACAGATCTATCAAAATATCGAAAAAGTCGAATCGGAAAAAGTTAGGGAAATTTTGAAAAAAGAAAAAGATAGCGTCTTTGTTTCTAAAAAACTGGCAACAATTATGACCGATGTTGAAATAGGCCTTGATATCGAAAAACTTAAATTCAAAGGTTTTAATAAAAAACTAATGGATTTTTTAACACAGTATCAGATGAATACACTTACAAAAAGAATTTTTAGTTTAAAAGATGTTGAAAGAAAAGAAGAGCCGAAAAAGGAAAAGCCAGATCAAATAGGGCTTTTTTAACTGTTTAAGTTTTAACCGTTTAACAGTTTTGTTATCATTACCCTATGTGCGGAATATACGGAATTATTAATGACAAAAATAATCAGGCAGCGACTACGGTTCTTAATGGCTTAAAAAAACTGGAGTATCGCGGTTATGACTCTTGGGGAGTTTCAATTATTTCGGATAATGAAATAAAGATCGATAAACATATCGGAAAAATCGGCGAGGCTAAAACTAGTTTACCTAAAGGTCTAATTGCTTTGGGCCACACTCGTTGGGCTACTCATGGCGGTGTTACCGATAACAACGCTCACCCACATCTTGACTGCTCTAAAAAAATTGCCGTCATTCATAATGGTATTGTTGAAAATTATCAGATGATCAAAGAAGAGTTACTTAAAAAGGGCCATCTTTTTATTTCCGAAACCGACACAGAAGTGATTGCTCACTTAATTGAAGAGAAATCAAAAACAAAAAATATTAACGAGGCGATCTTTGAAACTTTCAAATTATTAAGAGGTTCAAACGCCATCGCCGTTTTGGATTTCAATTCTAAAACAATTATTGCCTGCCGAAACGGTTCTCCTCTGGTTGTTGGATTGGGAAGCGACCAATATTTCCTCGCCTCCGACGTTCCAGCTTTTTTACATGAAACAAATAAAGTTTATTTCCTTAACGATGGTGAAGCGGTTGTCTTAAGTAATTCTGGAGTTAAACTTTTTGATATAGATTCGGAAAAAGAAAAAGTTCTTACTCCACAAATTCTCGATTGGAAATTGGAGGATGCCGAAAAAAATGGATTTCCCCACTTTCTTCTCAAGGAAATTTATGAACAACTAAAGACCATTCCTAAAACCACCTCAATTAATGAAAAAGAAATCAAACAACTTGTTGATAAAATCAATTCAGGGTATAAAGTTGTTTTGACCGGATGTGGGACCGCTTCTTATTGCGCATTAGCTGCTAAATATTTTTTCGCAGAGCAAGGATTTGATGCCACTGCAATTCCATCCTATGAGTTTATGCCTTTTTCAAAATTTATCGATACAAAAACTTTAGTCTTTGCCATCTCACAATCAGGTGAGACAGCTGATACTTTAATTGCCGTCAAAGAAGCCAAAAAAAGAGGTGCTGAGATCGTCGCAGTTATAAACGCCCGCGGGTCAACGTTGGAAAGATTAGCTGACACAGTTTTATCGGTTGGTGCAGGCCCGGAAATTGCCGTTGTTTCTACTAAAGCTTTTACCTCTCAACTATCAACTCTCTATTTATTAACGACTGCAATTAAAAATAAATATGAAGATGGGAAAGAAAAATTAATAAATTTGGGTAAGTCATTGAAGAATTGGATCAATCCAGTTTTGATTCATCAATTAATTGATACGGCAAAAAAATTGATGGACGAAGAACATATGTATTTGATCGGTAAACATTTAAATTACCCGGCAACTTTAGAATTTGCTTTAAAAATTAAAGAAACCAGCTATATCCATGCCGAACCATTTGCGGCCGGAGAATTAAAACATGGCGTAATCACTCTTATCCAGAAAGGAACTCCCTGCTTTGTCCTTGCTTCAAACGATGATGTAAAGGACGAAGTTCTTTCGAGCGCTGCGGAAATCAAAGCACGAGGCGGTTTAATAATTGGTGTTGCCCCATTCGAATCAAATGAATTTGATATTCTAATTAAAACTCCCGATCTTGGAGATCTGACAATATTTGGGAATATTATCGTTGGTCAACTGCTTGGATATTACCTGGGTGTCGGTCGTGGAGCAGATCCTGACAAACCCCGCAACCTTGCTAAAAGTGTGACGGTGAAGTAAAAAATATTTATTAAATAATTTATCTGAAGATATATGTTTGGATTGCTTCAAACATTGGACGGATAACTAACAACGTCCGTTTATTTGATCTTTGCCATTCAGAAAATTGTTTCTTCGCACCACACTCTAGTGCAAAACCATCAATCGCATTTTCTTCTCTAGGATCACTAAATTGTAATCCAACTCTAATCACCCCGGTGAAATCGTTTTTAGGTGTCGGATCTTCACTATCACGAAAACAATTCATATGATCGATAAGATCCGTAAAATTTGTCATATTTGCAACAATCTGTCTTACCTGCGATTCTGGTGTAAAGTTACCAACTTCGGTCATGGCTCATTAATATATCACCTTTTTTTTACTAATACAAGTTTTGTAGTACTTTGTTAATTAAAAAATGAATTGTTACACCGTAACATTAGGGTGTAACGATAATTATTTTGATAAAATAGCAATATGAGTCGGTTGACAAAAAAACAGGCAGTTTATATTTTGGCTATTATTTTAGCAATTCTTCAGATATTTTTTGGTAAAGATATTCCCCTGCCGAAGGTTTCTTTAATTCCAACAAATACTCCAACACCAATCATAACCATTATCCCCTATGAAAAACAAAAAGTTAAGGTCATTCGTATCGTTGATGGAGATACAATTGAGATTGAGGGAAATAAAAAGGTTAGATATATTGGAATAAACACACCTGAGCTTCATGACCCGAGAAAACCAATCGAATGCTTTGGTCAAGCGGCATCGGATGAAAACAAAAGATTAGTGGAAGGAAAAGAAATCTATATTCAAAAAGATGTTTCTGAAGTTGATAAATATAAACGCCTGCTTCGTTATATTTGGATTGCCGATCCATTAACAGCTTCTGACGAAGCAATTTTTGTTAATGACTATCTTATCCGCCAGGGGTTTGCTCAGGTATCAACTTACCCGCCCGATGTAAAATATCAGGACCAATTTTTAGAAGCACAAAAAGAAGCGCAAGAAAATAAAAGAGGACTTTGGAACAAGTGCCCGATTAAGTATTAGTAATTGCAAAAAAAGGCAATAAAAATAAGAGAAAGATTGAATCGAAGATCCATTCTGTTTCCAGTCCGGCTGTGCTTTCCAAGATTTCTGTTGACATAAAATTTAATAACTGCCAACGCTTATATTATAAGCCTATATCTTTTTGAAAGTCAAGTTTTAAAAGTAATTCTGAATTAGTTTGGGTAGTGGCACTTTTTGTATTTCTTTCCGCTACCACACCAACATTTATCGTTCCGGCCTAATTTATTATGAGGTTTGGTTATTGGAGCTTGAATATTGGAATTTGTTTGGTTATTGTTTTTTGTTTCTTGGTTATTTGCCTTAAATGGGTCAATGGCTGATGCCGATTGTAGAATCATTTTTGGTTGTTCGTGATTGTGTGTGGGCAGGTCACGACCTGCCCCTACAGAAATTTCAATTTTAAATAATCTTCTCGTCACCTCAAAATTAATATCAGCAATTAATTTTTCAAACATTGAATAGGCTTCATTTTTGTATTCGACCAATGGATCAAGTTGTCCATAACCACGTAGATTGATCCCCTCGCGCAAATCCTCTATCGCCGTCAGATGATCCATCCAAAATTTATCAATTGTCGAAAGGACGACCGTTCGAATAATATCTCCCCACACTTGAGTACCGAATTTCTTTTCCCGAACAGTATATTGTTTATCAATGATTTGATTCAAAAAGATAATTATCTTTTCTTGATCTCTCGATTCGATCATTGATGTTGATTCTTTTTCATCAAGCGGAATGATCATGTTTAATTCCTGGATCAGTTTTATTTTATCTTCATCGGTCAATTGATCGATATTCATCATGTAGTTATTAACTAGAACAGATATTTCTTCTTTAAAAATGTCAGAAATCGTCTGTTTAAAATCGGCGTTATTTTTACTACCAAAAAGCATTTTTCGTCGTAGCTCATAAACGATCTGTCTTTGTTTATTTAAAACATCGTCAAAATCTACTAAGTGTTTTCTAATATCAAAATTGAAGCCCTCGACTTTTACCTGAGCCTGTTCAATGGCTTTGGTAACCATTGAGTGAGTTAAAGGTTGATCTTCGGGAAAGTTGAGAAAAGTCATCATTTTAGAAATTTGCTCGCCGCCAAAGATCCTCATTAGGTCATCCTCCAGGGCAACAAAAAATCTTGACTCACCAGGGTCACCTTGACGGCCGGATCGACCACGTAGTTGGTTATCAATTCTTCGTGACTCGTGTTTTTCTGTTCCGAGTACATAAAGACCACCCAATCTAACAACTTCATCATGGTTCTTTTGCCACTCAGCCATTAATTTATTAGTTTCGAGTTTCGAATTTTGAGTTTCAGATTTATTTGCAGGCTGGCTTCCCCCAAGGACAATATCTACTCCACGTCCTGCCATATTTGTAGCAACCGTCACCGCTCCTTTTTCACCGGCACCGGCAATTATTTTCGCTTCCTGCTCATGATTTTTGGCATTTAATAATTGATGTGGAACGCCTTTATTTTTTAAAAGTGTCGATAAATATTCATTTTTTTCGATCGAAGTGGTTCCAACTAGGATTGGACGCCCAATTTTAAAGTTCTTGGCAATTTCTTCAACTACGGCATCAAATTTGCCTTTCTCTGTTTTATAGATCATATCGGGCTCGTCTTTTCGTTTCATCGGCAAGTGAGTAGGAACTGAAACAACATCGGCATTATAAATTTTATGGAATTCTTCCGCTTCAGTGGTGGCAGTTCCTGTCATTCCGGCCAATTTTTTGTACATTCTGAAATAGTTCTGTAAAGATACAGTTGCCAGGGTCTTTGACTCTCTTTGAATGGTAACCCCTTCTTTAGCTTCGATTGCCTGATGTAAGCCTTCGGAAAATCGCCTCCCTTGAAGTAGTCGACCGGTAAACTCATCAACTATAATAACTTCGTTGTCTTTGACGATATAATCTTTATCTAACTTAAAAAGCGTGTTTGCTTTCAATGCGGCCTCAATATGAAAAAGGGTGTCAAAATCTTTTTCATAGATATTGGAAACGTTTAAGATACCTTCAATTTTTTTTATACCGGCATCGGTTAAATTAGCCGTTCTTAATTTTTCGTCGATAACATAGTCTATTTTTTCACTAAGTTGATTTATGATCTTGGGATACAAATAATATTTAGATGTATCTTCTTCGTTGGGAGCAGAAATTATATGAGGAGTTCTTGCTTCATCAATTAAGACCGAGTCAGCCTCATCAATAATCGCATAATTATATCTTCTTTGAACAGCGTCATCGGGATTAGCCGCCATGTTATCACGTAGATAGTCAAATCCAAATTCACTATTAATACCATAAGTGATGTCAGCCTGATAAGCTTCTTTACGGGAAACCGGTTTAAGATGCTGGAGTCGCCAATCGATTGCATCTTTGTCAGTAAATTTTAAATCAAATAAAAACGACCTCTCTGAAATCATTGCCGCTGTCGTTAATCCTAAAAAATTAAAGACCGTACCCATCCAACCACAGTCTCGCCTTGCTAAATAATCATTTACGGTCACCAAATGAGCGCCTTGTCCTGACAACGCATTTAGATATAAAGCCGGTACTGATGAAAGAGTTTTTCCTTCACCGGTCTTTTGTTCACTGATCTTACCTTCATGAAGAGCCAAAGCAGCAATAAGCTGAACATCAAAATGACGCTGGCCTAAGGTTCGGCGAGCCGCTTCACGTGACAAAGCAAATGCCCAAGGCAAGATTTCGTCAACTTTATTTTCATCGGCCTTAATAATTTTTTGAAGTTTTTTAGTTTCCAATACAAATTGCTCGTCTTTTAAATCTCGAGCTTTATCTTCAAGTTTATTAATTTCTTCAACTTTTTTTTGTAATCGATTGATTTCACGTTGATTATAGTCGAAGAAATTTTTGAATAAGTTAAACATTATTTTATAAAGTATTCTTGCGGAATTATCAAAATCTTGACAGCTGAATAGTTGTTATCTTTTTCTGAGCCTGTTTTTTTAACGACGAAATGAACCGTATCTCCTTCTTTTAATTTACTGAAGCCGATCGTTTCTTCCAATAATGTTTTGATGTTGATCATATGTTGTTTTGTGCTTGTTTCTATGTCCAAACTGTAAGTATTTTTATCACTAGTTAAAACTTTAATGTTATAACTATCTTTATTTATTTCAGTTATTTTTCCAGAGTCTACCAAAAAATTTTCATCAATCAAAACCACATTGGCAGTGATGACATTATCAGCTACAACTCCACTCGCAATCGCATAATCATTTTTTTTGATATCGCTGGTTTTAATTTCTTTTTTTGTCGTTCCCAATACTCGAAAGGCCTTAGTTAAAGTATCATCAAATTTTACTTGGTTCACTTCTCCACTACTATCCAATTTCATGATGCTTCCGTCTATACTCTGAACAAAGCCTGATATTGCTTTGTTATTTTGTTTTCTAATCTCCGAAACTTTATTAGCTATTTTGTCCTTTAGCAATTGGATATCTTTATCGACCGTAACGGTTGGGGATGTTGACGCCTCAATTGAAGGAGTTTGCGCAACAGCAATTGAGCTTGTTAGCAAAAAATATAACAATGTAACAATAAAACAATTTTTTATGTTTTTAATCATAGTTCGCTATCAATGAAATAAACTTTTATAAATTTTTCTTGCGGTTTGAACTGTTTTTCTTTTGGATAAACCACTATCTTAATGGAATTCTCACCTAATGCCAACGGAAATTCCAGATCAAATTTTCCTTGAGTATTTTTAACAACAAGATCTTTGATTGGTGACTGAATAACAATTAGTGAGTCCTTGACAGCCGTGCCCTTAATACGAATGATGCTTTTATCAAAAATTGCATTATCAGCCGGTTCGGACAATTCTAAAGACTGTATTTCAGTTCCGGTCAAATTAGGGGACAAAACGTTTTCTTTAGGAGGAGCGATCACTTTGTTGGTTGAAAGTTCTATGTCCTTGCTTTTTAAAGAAATAAAAACAGCCACTACCCCTCCAAAAAGCAAACCCAAAAAAATTGCGATGATTGTTTCTTTTTTCATACTTTTTATAAAGGTCAGTCTCTTTAGGGTCTGACCTTAATGATTGACTTTGTTAAAACTTCTGGAATCGCTTCAATGATATTTCCTATATTATACCAGTATCCTTTTGATTGAAAAAGTTTTTCTCCTGTTTTCTTTAATAAAATCGAGGCCACTACAACTGAATTCAAAGCCGAATTAGTTGCAGATAGTGCAGTTGTTAAACCTGCCAAAATATCCCCCGTACCTCCCTTTGTCAAACCGGAGTTTCCTCCTTCAATTAAATATACCTCATTTCCGTCAGAAATAATATCCGTAATCGCCTTCAATAAAACAATTACTTTATATTGCTTTGCCGTTGCTTGGACCAATTTAATTTTTTCTTCTAAAGTGAGGTTTAATATCGGTTTTCCAAATAAAGTTTCGAACTCTTTTTGATGAGGAGTAACAATTGCCGGTGTTTTTAATTTAAGCAACCATTCTTTATCCATCATCTGCAACGCTCCAGCATCAAACACAAATTGTTTTTCGGGAAAGTTATTAATTAAATAAAAAATTAATTCTTTTGTATATTTTGCTTCTTCACCTTCACGTAACATGCCAGGTCCGACCAATATTGCCTGATCTTCCTTCACATAATCAAATAAATTTTCCTTTGATACGATTATTCCGTTATGAAATTTTTTCTTTAAAGATAAAAATATTTCTTGATTCTCTTTGGTTGATGAATAATGGACCATGTCAACAAAATGGGAAGCAACCTCGGCTGCCCAAAGAGAGGCGGAATGAAAAAGAGACGAACCGCCAATAATCAGTACTCGACCGTTCTGACCCTTGTGGGAATTTGATTGCGGTAAAGATAATTTTGATAAAAACGATTTTACTGATTTAGTATCAGAGGTTTTTATTAGCATAGCGATTTTTTATTATATTATTTAGCGAGTTTCCGAGTTAACGAGTTTAAAACAAACTCGTGAAACTCTCTAAACTCGTAATAAGTTAATAGATAATTATTTGATATAATTTTACAATATTATGTTAACTCATGTCCAACTAAGAAAAAAATTTACTGACTTTTGGGTAAAAAATGGTCACAATGAAATACCTCCAATTCCTCTGATCCCTCAAAATGATCCGACTACTTTATTTACGGGTTCGGGAATGCAACAACTTGTTCCGTATTTGTTAGGCGAACCGCACCCTTTGGGCAAACGGGTATTTGATATCCAACCGTGTTTTAGGTCACAGGATATTGAAGAGGTCGGTGACAATCGTCATACTACTTTTTTTGAGATGATGGGTAACTGGTCTCTGGGTGATTATTTTAAAAAGGAACAACTGACATGGTTTTGGGATTTTTTGACAAAAGAAGTTGGCTTACCCAAAGAAAAACTCTACGTGACAGTATTTTCCGGTGATAAAAAAAACAGCCTTCCACCTGATGAGGAATCGATCAAGGTTTGGAAACATATTGGTGTCCCCGATAGTCACATTTTAAAATATGGGCCGGAAAAAAACTGGTGGTCGCGTGCAGGAATTCCGAATAACATGCCGTCTGGTGAGCCCGGTGGCCCGGATTCTGAAGTTTTTTATGAATTCACTCAGATTCCTCATGATAAAAAATTTGGTGAAAAATGTCATCCAAACTGTGATTGCGGTCGTTTCTTAGAAATCGGTAACTCCGTTTTTATGCAATATAAGAAAAACGCTGATGGAACTTTTTCTGACCTACCGGCGATGAACGTCGATTTTGGAGGAGGATTGGAAAGAATTGCTGCCGCTTTAAATAATAATCCTGATATTTTTACTACGGATTTGTTTTCAAAAATAATTTCAGAGATTGAAAAACTAACCGGGAAAAAATATGAGGGAATGAATAAGTCAAAAATGAGGATTATTGCCGATCATCTTAAGGGGGCCACTTTTTTGATTGCCGGTGGGGTGATCCCCGGAAACAAAGAACACGGTTATGTCTTGCGCCGACTACTTCGTCGGACCGCTATTAAAATGCATGAACTGACCGAAGGTAAAACAACCAATTTTGCCCAAATTGCCGATAGCGGAGTTCTTGCAACTTATGACGGATCACAAGGAATTGAGAGAAACAAACTTAAGAATGAAGTTGTCATGATCATCGGTGAAGAAATAAAAAAATTTAATTTAAGTATCACCAAAGGTCTTCGGGAGATCAAAAAAATTGAGAAGGTCGACGGAAAAATTGCTTTTGACCTTTATCAAAATTTTGGCTTTCCCTATGAGTTGACTGAGGAACTGTTTCGAGACAAAGGACAGGAAATTGATAAAAAACAATTTGTCTCTGAGTTTAATAAACACAAAGAGTTATCGAGGTCGTCTTCCGCTGGTAAATTTAAAGGAGGGCTCGCCGATCACTCAATTCAAACTATTAAATACCATACAGCGACTCACCTGCTACATCAGGCTTTATTTGATGTCATTGGATCAGATATCAGACAAGAAGGTTCGAATATAACGACAGATAGGCTTCGATTCGATTTTGCTTCAACCATAAAACCCACCTCTGAGCAGATAAAAAAAGTTGAAGAAATTATAAATAATAAAATAAAAGGGTCATTAGCTGTTGAAGTTAAGATCATTCCAAAAGAAGAAGCATTAAAACTTGGGGCCAAATCATTTTTCCGGGAAAAATATCCCGATATGGTCAAGGTTTATTTTATAGGTGATTATTCCAAAGAATTTTGTGGAGGTCCACACGTAAAGAACACCTCGGAGATCGAAAAAATAGAAATATATAAATTCGAAAAGATCGGTAGCAATCTTTATCGAGTTTACGCCAAGTGATTTGAAACGATAAAGTCTTTCATTCGACTTAACGCTTCTTTTAGAGTCTCGATCGAGCTTGCAATCGAAATTCTGACACAATAAGTGCCATACGGCTTTTTGATCGTTGGATCGATCATTCCTCCACCAAAAGACTCTCCTGGCAAGACACAAACATTCTTTTCCTTAAGTAATTTTTTGGCAAATTGGTCCCCGGTCAAACCGGTCTTGGAAATGTCTGGAAATACATAAAAAGCTCCTCCGGGTTTTGGGCAGGTGACACCAGGCATTGAATTTAAAGTGTCAACAACATAATCTCGACGCTTTTTAAATTCGATTCGCATTTCTTCAATATATTTAATTACTTTTGGATTATTGATTGTTTTAGTTAATCCAATTTGAACGGGAGTCTCAGGACAGCTAAATCGGACATTATTGATTGTCCTGACCGGACCGTCAATAAATTTTGCCGGACCAATAATATAACCCATTCTTACGCCAGGCAAACAATTTCTTTTTCCGGGACCATCGATGACCACGGTCCTTTTGTCCATCCCGGGAAAATCCATAATTGAGACAAAGTCATTATCAAAAACATGTCCTCTATAAATTTCGTCAGCAATAATATTTAGATCATATTTTTTTGCTAAAAAGGCAACTCTTTTTAATGCCTCATATGAAGCAGCTCCACCAGTTGGGTTACCGGGTGATAGAATAATGATCGTTTTTGGTTTGATTTTTTTTACCTGTTTTTCGAGATCTACGACATCAATGTCATAATTTTTTTCCGGTAACAATCTGTATGGTTTCCAGACAGCTCCGACATCGGAGATGCCTCCCAAATGACCTGGATAATCATAACACGGAACCAATACTTTCTCGTCTTTATTAATCAATGCTCGACAAATTACTCCTATGGCTGATTTCCCGCCTCCTGAAGTGATAGCAACATTATCTTTGGTTATTTTTGCTTTTTTATAATAATGTTGAACCTCTTGAGCGACAGCAACACGCATAGCGTCCATGCCTAATGGTGGTCCGTAACCGGTTTTTCCTTCTATAAAGGCATCGGCAATGGCTTGTCTTATCAGTGGATGCGGAAGGAAGTCAGGTTGACCGATCTGTAATTTTAATACTGGTTTACCGCTGGTCTTCTCCTGATTTATAGCGTAGTCTCCCCAAACAAAAGCCCCTTCTGCATAAAGCTTGTTGACGTCGTTTGAAAATTTCATTTTATTTTTTTCAAATTAATAATTTTTTGGACAATAAATTCCGCTGTCAAACCGAAAGCTTTTAATAGCTCCCATGGTTCTCCAGATTCGCCAAAACGATCATTGACCCCGACCATGGCAAATTTGGGAGTATTTTTTAAGTTGGCTTCCATTATCGTTGAGGCGACCAGATTACCAAATCCACCTTTTTGATGTTCTTCAGCCGTTACAATAATTTTTACTTCACTGGCTGTTTTGACGATAATTTCTTTATCCAAAGGTTTGATCGTGTGAATATTTATGACCCGTGTTTCAAGCTTGTATTGCTCTTTCAAGATCCAAGCCGCTCGCATTGCCTCAGGAACTTCAGGACCGCATGCAAATATTGCCACTTCCTCTTTTTCGTTTTTGTATTTTGAAGCCAGATAAACATCAAAGGAATCTTTGAAATTTTCTTTTACTCCTCGGAAGCGGTAAATATTAGCCTTTCCAAAAACAAACGGAGTTTTTTGATCGGTGATAACCGGGGTTGCCTCCCTGGCAAATCTTAAATACTTTGGACCCTTGACCTTAAGTAAAAGATGTTCTGTGGCTTTTTCTGTTTCAAGGGAATCGCAAGGCATGACAAAAACCATGTTAGGGATAGATGCAACCGTAAATATTTCCTCCAGTGCTTGATGGGTTGCGCCATCGGCCCCAACTGAAATCCCACCATGGGCACCGGCGAGAAAGACATTCAGCTCACCATAACAAATGGTAGTTCTAATTTGATCTGAATTTCTCTGCGAACAAAAAACACCATAAGTTGACATTACTGGGAGTTTACCCTCTTTAGCAAGACCTGCGGCAACGGTGGTCGCATTTTGTTCCTGAATTCCCATTGATAAAAAGCGCGGTTTTCTTTCAGGAAATTTTTTATAGAAATCGCTAATTTTTACAGAGTCGGAAATATCAAGCCCAAGGCAGACTATTTTTTTGTTATCACCATTTTTCTCAAGGGCTCTTCCAAAACCAAATCTTGTTGGCTCCATCGCTACCTTCATCGTCTCCTGATGATTCCAAAAATAGTCTTTGGAAAATTTTGGGACCATGGCGTTGATTTTTTTATCAATATTTTTTTGAAAAGCAGCTACTTTTTCCTTTATTTTTACGACGTTTATTTTATCGGTCAATTTTAATTCTTTTAAAGCATCGGTTAATTGTTGATCATTAGGAGCCGTTCCATGCCAACCAGCTTTATTTTCCATGAAGGAAACACCTTTTCCCTTAATCGTCTTGGCAACGATCGCAACCGGTTTCCCTTTTACCTTCTTTGCTTTTTCTAAGGTTTTGACGACTTCTTCCATATTGTTGCCGTCAATTTTGAATACCTGAAAACCAAAACTGGCCAACTTTTTTTCCATTAAACCCAATTTCATGACGTCTTCGGTATTCCCATCGATTTGTAAATAATTTCTGTCAACTATTACAATCAAATTATCAAGATTGAAATTTGATGCGCTCATGGCCGCTTCCCACATAGAGCCTTCATCCCATTCGCCGTCCCCAGTGATCGCATAAACTTTAAAATCTTTTTTATCCAACTTTGCCGTAAGGGCAAAACCAACCGCCACCCCCAAACCCTGACCTAGTGAACCGGTTGACATCTCAACACCTGGTAATTTCAACCAGTGAGGGTGACCTTGAAAAGGGCTACCAAATTTTCTAAGTGTTACGACATCTTCTAAAGGAAAGTATCCGGAGATCCCCAAGCCCATATAAAGAGCCGGTGCTTTGTGACCTGCGGAAAAAATAATTCTGTCCCGGTCTACCCAGTTGGGATCTTTTGGATCATGATTGGCGACTTTAAGATAGAGGGCGACCACAACATCCATAATTGAAAGAGTTCCACCCGGATGGCCGGATTTAGCACAATTTATTGCCACCAAGTTCATACCACGCAGATAGTTGGCAGTTTCTTTCAGCTGCTTGATCGAATAAGATTTTCTAATCTTTCCCGTTTTGTGATCAATAATAGATATAGGTTTTAAATTAAACTTTCAATTTTTTCCAATCGTTTAAAAAAATACTTATCCCTTTATCGGTTAGATCATGTTGAAATAATTCCTTTAAGACTTTAAATGGCATCGTGGCAATATCAGCTCCGGCCAAAGCGGCTTGTTTTACATGTTCTCGACTTCGAATACTTGCAGCAAGAATTTCCGTTTTATATTGATAATTGGTAAAAACGGTTTTAATTTCTTTTATTAATTCTATTCCCTTCTCACCTATATCGTCAAGTCTACCAATAAACGGAGAAACGTATGAGGCTCCTGACTTAGCCGCCAACATTGCTTGATTGGAGGTAAAAATTAAAGTAACATTGGTTTTGATCCCTTCTTTATTTAAAATTTGAACCGCTTTCATTCCCTCGATCGACATGGGGATTTTAAAGATAACATTACTGGCTATCTTTGTAAGTATTCTACCTTCCTTAACCAGTTCTTCTGACGTCATGGCTATTCCTTCTAGACTGACCGGGCCCGGAACGATTTCACAAATTTGTCTAGACAGTTTTTCGACGGACTGTCCTGTTTCCTTGGCCATCAAACTCGGGTTGGTGGTCGCCCCGTCTATAATACCCCAAGAAACCGCTTCTTTTATTTCTTGAAAATTAGCAGAGTCGATAAAGATTTTCATAGCGATTTATCTTATAAAAGAAAAAAATGTTTGTCAAGACGGTTTTATGGTATGGTATATTTAATATCTATGAAAAAAGATAATATCACCTTTCAGGATTTTATCAAACTCGATTTTAGGGTCGGTGAAGTTGTAGAAGCGGCTCTGCTTGAAGGATCAAAAAAATTGATCGTCATGAAAGTTGATTTGGGTGATGATTACGGCATCGTTGAAATATTGTCCGGTTTGGCGCCGATTTACCTTCCAGAAAACTTGGCTGGAAATAAATACATTTTTTTAGCCAATCTTGAACCAAAAAATATAATGGGGAAAAGCTCCAATGGGATGATGTTTGTTGCTGATGATCTGGAAAAATTTGAGCTTATCCCCCTTGACAAAAATTTAAAAAACGGTACAGTTATAAGGTAATAAATTTTTAATTATTAATTTAAAATTCTCAATAAAACTATGCCAAAAGCAAAAAGAGTAAGAAGAGAGCCTGTGGTTCAGACTCAACCGGTCGTTAGTTATTCTCAACCAAACAATAATATTTTGTACGTGATGATGGGAGTGATTACCCTTTTCCTTATTTTCATGACGGTAAAAATGTTTTCGTTAGAAAAAAAGATAAGTTCGGGAGCTACTGGCGGAGCTGTTGCTCAACAAGATTCACCTTTGTCCGTTGATAACATGAAAAAATATGCCAAGGAACTTAAACTTAACACCGGAAACTTTAATAAGTGTTTGGATTCAGGTGAAAAAAAGACTTTGGTTGATAAAGATACAGCATACGGATCAAGTCTTGGTGTACAAGGTACACCGGGATTTTTTATAAACGGTCAATTCTTAGCTGGAGCGTTTCCTATTCAATTCTTTAAAGAAATAATTGATAGGCAAATTGCCGGTACTGCTTCATCTGAATGTACATCATACTCAGCCGACTTGCAGAAATACTGTTCCGATCCTCAAAATCTGAACTTTAATCCCGCTGCCAAGGAAGTTGATGTTAAAGGTATGATTTCGAATGGCGCCAAAAATGGAAAAGTCACCATTGTTGAATTCTCAGACTTCGAATGCCCATACTGCATTCGGGCATTCCCAACAATTGAACAAGTATTAAAAGACTATAAAAATGACGTTTCTCTATATTTCAAACAGTTTCCTTTGGTCCAAATTCATCAGAATGCCCTAAAAGCAGCTGAAGCATCACTTTGTGCGGCTGATCAGGGAAAATTCTGGGAATGGCATGATAAAATATTTGCCCTTGAAGCCAAAGGCCAAGCGCAATAATCAAGTAAATTTGTGTTAACAAAAACCTCGCCTTTCGGCGGGGTTTTTTGTGAGTGACGCGTGAGGGATTTGAACCCTCGATTTGCAGGATGAGAACCTGCCGTCCTGGGCCGGGCTAGACGAACGCGCCTGCTGATTGACTTTCAGGTCAAAATCTAGTACTATTTTACCATTGATCCATGCTTTTAAAAAGCGCTTTAAGGATCATATTTTTTTATGCCAAAAATACAACTAACACAAAAAGGATTTGATGATCTGAAAATAGAATACCAAGACTTGGTTAAAAATAAAAAACCAAAAGCGATTGATAGGCTTGGTAAAGCTCGTTCTATGGGTGACCTTTCCGAAAACAGTGAGTATACAGCTGCCAAAGAAGAATTGGCTTTTGTTGATGGCCGAGTAAGAGAGATTGAAGAAATATTAAATAATACAGAGGTTATTGAAAATAACAATACTCTTGATCAAGTTCAGGTCGGATCGTTGGTCACTGTTGAAATGAATGGTGGAAAAGACCAATTTCAAATCGTCGGTGAATTTGAGGCCGATCCTATGAACAAAAAACTTTCTCAAAATTCCCCTATTGGACAAGCTTTAATTAATAAAAAAGTCGGAGATCTGATCGAAATAAATATTCCTGCCGGAAAGGTCCAATATAAAATCATTGACATTAAGTAATTAGCTGATATACTGTTTGTTCAAAAGCGTTTATGAAAGACCTCCACTGAAAGGTTGAGCAAGACTTTCAAGCCTTGAGAAGAAATCCAAAAGGAAATTAGAACTCAACGGGTTGCCCGTTATAGCAAAGCCTAAATTTTTAGGAATAAGTGATAAAGTCGAACCCTGCTGAAGAAACAGAAGATAAGTTTTATCAAAATCAAGGTGGTACCGCGTTTAAAAACGTCCTTGAAAAATTAGTTCCGCCAGCTGGCGGATTTTACTAGTTTTTCGAGGGCGTTTTTTTGTGGGCATAAGGAGGATCTATGAAAAAAGAAAATAATTTTAAAAGCAGTACAAGGCCTGTTGAAAGGGTCGTTATTATGGACGAAGAGCAAAGATCTTTTAGACGACAATATTGGGAATTATTAAATAGTTTAACCCCAAACGAATATATTGTTCTTGCATTGAGTATGGGTGGATTAAGTAATGGAAACTTGGTCAATGATCTTGAAGTTTCAAAACAGAACATTTCGAGAATCAAAAAAAATATTAAGAGTAAATGGCGAAAAGTTAGTTTGAATTGTTAATTCATGTTATATAATTAATCATTATTATGATCTGGGCAGACCGCGAAGCGAAAAGATTGAAGGAAAGAAACTTACCCCTTGAATGGGCCGATGATATGAAGACTCCCTCCGGTCGAATTCACGTTGGGTCGTTACGGGGAGTAATTGTTCATGATCTGATTTATAAAGCTTTAAAAGATGTTGATGTTAAAGCAAAGTTCTCCTATGTATTTAACGATATGGACCAGATGGACGGAATGCCTGCTTATCTAGATAAAAATAAGTGGGGGAAATATATGGGATTTCCATTATATAAAATCCCCTCGCCCGAGCCAGGTTTCAAATCTTTTGCCAATTTCTTTGCTCAGGAATTTATTAGCGTCTTTAATTCATTGAACTGCCATCCACAAATTATCTGGTCGTCAGAGCTTTATCGATCCGGAAAAATGAACGACATAATAAAACTAATACTTGACAAGGCCGATGTTGTACGGGATATATACAAAAAAGTTGTCAAAAAAGAACGTTCGCCAAATTGGTTTCCCTATAGTCCGATTTGTGAAAAATGCGGAAGGATCGGGACCACTAATGTTTATAAATGGGATGGTAAATATGTCTATTACCGTTGCGAACCGAAAATGGTTGAATGGGCACTGGGTTGTGGACACGAAGGTCAGGTCGAGCCGATCAATGAAAACGGCAAACTTGTTTGGAAATTGGATTGGCCCGCCCATTGGAAAATAATTGGTGTAACTATCGAATCTTCAGGAAAGGACCACATGTCTGCCGGTGGTTCATATGATATGGGTATTCATCTTAGTAAGGATGTGTTGGGAACTGTTGCCCCTGACGCACTTGGAGGATACGAATGGTTTACGATCGGCGGTAAAAAAATGTCTTCATCAAAGGGGATTGGTTCCTCGGCCAAAGAAGTTTCGCAGATTTTACCTCCGGATGTTTTTCGTTTTATGCAGGTCCGGACACCTATCAAAACTCATCTCGATTTTAATCCTTTTGGGGATACTATCCCGAATATTTTTGATGACTATGACCGCTGTCTAAATGCTTATTTTTTGAAATTAGAAAATAATTTGCCAAAAGATAAAGCCGGGGAAGTGGCCGCAGACTATGCCAGAATTATTGAACTGTCAGAGGTAAACCCTTTACCAAAGAATCGATTGTATTTGCCAAGATTTAGAACCATTGCTAATTTGATGAAAGCTAAAAATAATAATTTGGTCGAATTTTTTGAAACCCAAAAGAAAACTCAGCTGAGCAACGAAGAAAAAACAATCCTCGAAGAAAGAATAAAATACGCAAAAATTTATCTTGAAAAATATGGTCAAGAAAAAGTTGATTCCACACAAATCAAAAAATTCTTACCGACCGAAACACAAAAAAAATTTTTACTGCAATTGTCTGGTCAATTAAGTTCTTTGGAAAATAAAAATGACAAAGAACAAATTCAAAAGATTGTTTTTGACGGTATTAAATCAAATGAAATAAAACCAAAGGAGGCTTTTGAAGTAATATATCAAACTTTAACAGGTAAATCTTTTGGGCCAAAGATAGGGGACTTGATCATAAATATGGGGTTTGACAAAGCTATGATTTTAATAAAAAATGGCGAACAAAATATAGCAATATCAAAAGCAAATACCCGCTTTCTTTATCCGGATTTTAAAAACGAAAAGATCTTTTCCATTGACACCCTTGTTGGCAAAAAATATCCCTCAATTAATATTGGCGTTGCGTTAATAAAAAATATTCATATTAAAAAATCAGATCCAAAATTGACTGAGGAAATTAACCTATTTGTCTCATCTCAATCTCATTTGTCCAATGAAGTGATTAGCGCGTATCCGGAAGTTTTGACTTATCGGAAACTTTATAAAGAAATGGGAATTGATTGGCATTCAAGAAGACCGTCGCCAGAAGCATTACTGAGAAGAATTTCACAAAAAAAAGACTTATATCAGATTAACACCTGTGTCGATGCCTATAATCTCGTTGTATTAAAAAATCGAGTATCCGTTGGTGCGTTTGATTATGATAAGTTTAACTTTCCAACAATTATGCGTTTTCCAATAGAAAGCGAGGAAATTTTGTTATTAGGAGACAAGGAGCCAACAAAATTTAAACCGTCAGAACTCGCTTATTTTGATCAAAACGGTGGCTATAATATTGACTTCAACTACCGCGATGCTCAAAGAACCGCGGTAACCGAAAACACTAAAGATATTTTATTAAACATTGATGGCATATATGATATCACCAGAGAAAAGGTCGAACAATCGCTAAAAGAATCAGTTGAAATCATCATTAAATACTGTGGCGGAACCGTTGAATTCGCTGGAATCGTCCCAGCCGTACAAATTTAAAAAGTGAAAAAGATTTTAATTGCCTCGACAAACCCCGGTAAAATAACTGAAATAAAAATAGGTCTCAAAGAGCTTAAAAACCAAGGAATTGAAATTCTTACATTAAACGACGTAATAGTGGGGGAGAAAGAACCTCAAGAAACCGGGGCAACTTTTCAAGATAACGCTTTTATTAAAGCCAAATTTTACGCAGATGAAACTCAACTGCCGGTAATTTCCGATGACGGAGGACTAGTCATCCCCTATCTCAACAACGAGCCTGGGGTTAAATCACGGCGTTGGTTAGGCTACGATGCCAGTGATCAAGAGCTGGTCAATTATACCCTCAAGAGATTACATGGGGTCAAGTTGTTTGATCGAAAAGCATATCTTGAAGCCTGTCTCTGTTTTTATAACCCTCAAACAAATGACACGGTCTTTGAGTCCGAAAAAATTCTCGGATCAATT
>Ga0172379_10001661_pt1 | contig 43230 bp, 43 predicted proteins | sample GrowelOW334metaG_FD_119756 | JGI IMG/M metagenome (GOLD analysis project Ga0172379, IMG submission 119756) | Groundwater microbial communities from an aquifer near a municipal landfill in Southern Ontario, Canada - Groundwater well OW334 metaG | ecosystem: Environmental > Aquatic > Deep... | reverse complement strand
TGAAGGTACGGCGGTAGCGTTCGTTTGGCTGTCTCGTAAGCGATCACCGCCACGGCGTTTGGTGATTTTGATGTTCTCATTACGCTTATTATATCATGGGTTGTATATGTTTTCTACAGAGCATACCTGACCCCATTCCCCTCAAAAACTTTACCTAGTTGGTAAGATATTTTTTGTAAGTTATCACTAACTTGATACTGTTTTACGGAAAATATGCCTGCCGGTTTTTGCCCATCGGTTTACAACCTGGGAATCTTGCGCTCTGCCCTCGTTGTTTTCTACGGCAACCAGCGCAAGATCGTCATAGGTAGTCTGCTCCGGTTCGTCGTTCCATTTTTGCTTAATGGCTCTTAGCCGCAAGTATTCTTTATCGGTATTTTCAAAATCAGCGCCATAATTGGATCTGCCGGCGTGTTGAGATGCGATAAGCACCTCCTTGCACCCTAAAGGCTTGGCGAGCTGTTCCTCGATGGTTTGTATGACTTTGCGAGCGGCGAGATCGGTTTTTCGATCCATGTAAACACCGTTTAACAACAACACCGGTTCACTATCTCTGTTTGTTCCATAACTTCCAAAAACAAACCCAACGGAATTACGCCTATCCGATTGCTCCACTCCCGGTTCTTCAATATGAAATACGAAAGACAGAGGATCTTTCCATATGCGGGCGATATATTGCTGTGAACCGGAACCTTGAAAATTCTTACTCGTAAAACAACACATGGCACTGTCTGCGAATCTGAGATACTCGGGAAGACTTGCTGTTTTATCAAGGTATCGGAGAGAAAGCTGTCTTGTCTGTGATTCTCCTCGGTTCGCCGTTTTTGCTTCACGCGACGCCTGAATAGCCGCTTGTATATGAGATTTCCACTCACCAAGAGCCGGTGCGAATGATGCGGGAAGTTCATTCTCAAGAAGCGTGCAAAGAACAGACTCTGGCTCCTGATATCCGGAGATAAGACGATCGCGTTCTTCCTTTTGCAACTTTCCTTGCTGGGTCGCTTTGCGCGCGTTATCAATCATCTTTTTCCCCAATGCAAGTAGTGAGGGTTCAAACTTTGATATTCCGATATCAAGAGTTTCTTCGTTAATGCATTGTTGCAACGGAAGATCGTCGGAAGAATTCTTTTCAATCGCGAGTGGAACCTTTAAATTATCCAGGTTTGAACCAAAAACCGATTCGCACTGTGTGAGAAAAGCATTCAATGAACCAAGATCTTTCCCCGCAGACCGCCATAAATTCTCAATAACATTTGTGTTTTCCTTCGAATCTAATTGATCGATGAACGAACGATACATAATCGCGCGCGCAAATGCGCCAAATTCACTTCGACCAAGAGTATTGCCGATCAACGAGCGAGCTTGTTCAGTCTGCGATTCGGCATTCGCATCAACAAGACAGTCAAACACTGCTTCTTTAGTATCAGATGTTAGCGGAAAACGACCGGACCTAACCCTTTGAACGATTTGTTTAGTCTTTTCAGAATCATGACATTGGCTAATCGTTTGCTCGAATGTATTTAGTGGGTCTGTGTGCAGTTCAAGTTCGTTTCCATTCTGTAAAACATTTGTAAATTTGGCAAAATTATAATCATTAATCAGACTGAATTTGGTACGGCCGCCTTTGCGCAAGAAATATAGAAGTCGCATATTTAAGTCGTTCAGTAATTGTTCCCCTAAAGCTTCATACTCACCGCCCATCTCAAGATTTTTTACCTGCTCAATCATACCTTCAAGACTCGACGATATTTCTTCTGTTGAACGTCCGTCTGTGTAGCGCATTATTGACGAGTCCGGATTAATACCGTACTTTTGCATCAGCAGACGAAATCGCTCTACCGCATCTTGCAATTTTTTTCCTGAGTCAGAACGATCTGCAATCCTTTTTTCTTCAAAATATCCGCGAAGGTCGGCATCTAAGTGACCGTTTTCCACCAACAAACGAATGATATATCGGGAAAGAACATCGGGCGTTCCTTCCGCTGACATAATTTCAGATAGAACGGTATTAGCCTTAAAGCTTTCCATCTTTGAAAGCGTGCTGACGATCTGATATGTTGTTCCGCTACTTCCACCTTGTTCTAAATGATTCAGAAAGATTTTTGTGAGCTTACTCGCCGCCTCGGTGGTACGAGCGCTCAAGATTGTGTCAAGAGAGAGACGTAAAGAATCAAAGTCATTAGCCTCTATGGCTTCTGCAATATTTGACGCCGCACGCTCAATAACCGGTCCGAGCTCGCGTTCTTCAGTGCGCGGAGCCGCATACCAGTCAGCCAACATGACTGCCCGTTCGCGTTCTTCGTTCGACGGCAACCCCTGTAAAAATTTATTCCACTCTTGTTTATCCAGAGAAACCGAAGCCAAAAGAACAATGTCTTTGCTGTCTTCAGGATTATAACGTTCAATAAAACTCTGAATTTTTTCCTGAGATGAAAGGCTTTGCACATTTTCCACAAAAGCTTCTTTGGCGGATAACCCGATCGAGGTTGCATACACGCTCGAATATTTTTTCATCGCTTCCTCGCGAGGCATTATCGATTCAATTGCAGCAATAAAAGTTCCGACATTTTTAGACGTTCCACGCTCAATTACAAATTTTGAATACCATTGTGTCCCATTGGTCCCCATTGCGGTTAAAAGTTTTGCAAGGTCATGGAATTCTGGTTTCGATTCAAGAAAACTGTCAAAAAGCGGTTTAACGAATATATCGAACTTTTCATCTTTTGGAAAAAGTGATTGGATATGTGCAAGCGATGAATAAGACCCTGTAGAAAAAATCAGTCTTTCCAATTCGATTAAACTTTTAGCACGTTCACGCGGAGCACCGAACTTGTTTGTATTCCATGAGATATTGCGCAATTCTTGCTCTATATTTTTAAAGATAAGAGAATCGCTTTTCAGAGAACCCACGAACCTTTTTGCCAAATCGAGCGCCATATCTTTTTTACCGGTCTCGATCAAGGTATTGGCTATTTCAAAAGCAGTATCGACGTCTGTTACTTTATAGAGTAATGGCCCGATGTCCTTAAAATTTTCGGACTTTGCCATCCGATCTACCAGTTTGGGTAACATTCCATCTTCGTGCAAAACGGCAAATCGAACAGCCTCCTCATATTTACCATGATCAAACAGTCTGTCGAGATAAAAATTGTTGAGAGCTTTTGTTTCATAAGACGGAACAGTTTTTGAAAATTCCTCGGTGCTCATATCGAGAAGGCACTGATTGATAATGAAACGCTGATCGTCTGAGACGTGTTCTTTTATGATGTTAAGAACTTCCGTTTCGTTTTTTCCTTGCGTCCTCAAAAGTGTCGGCAGTTCGTCTGTAAGTTTACCTATTTGTTCGTTTTTCTCTAATGTTGTTGTTCCCCCCGCTTTTTTATATGCGATAAGCGTAAGAAGTTCCTTTCGGTTTGGAAGCGCTTTAGATGGAGCGATACTGACCAATTCCTCGGCGACTTCCAGCGCTCCATGACTGACTAATTGACGTGCTATCATTTCTTGCCCTAACTCTCCGCAAAGCGTTATCGCTTCATGGTATTTACCGGATTCAATCAATGCGTTGAGGATTTTTTCTTTCTCGTACGGAGATTTCTCCAGAAGCGCCTGTAAACGACCTGCGTCCATTTCGGCAACATTTGTTTGAAGCGCGAGCATTTCCTGATCTTTTTCGAGTTCGGAAACGCGCTCACGTGCGTCTTTATTCTCTTCATAAACCTTTAAACGCTTGGCGTCATCTACCGCGCGCTTCAACGCTTGGGAATCTTTCCGCTCCAGCGCAACTTTTCCGGCAGCAATACATATCTCTATTTTTTGATTTGCACCCAAACCGAGCTCAGCAACGGAAAGGTCACGACCGTCTTCAACAAACATACGGAGGACGTGTTCTCTTGTTTCCCGATTAGAGGGTATTTGGCCTTGTTGCCAGAGTTGCCACGAAAAAGAATGATACTGGTTTATTCTGTCACGTATGGCGTCGGTTTCTTCTTCGTTAAAAGGCGAAACATATTTTTCGTCATACTGCTTGGCGGGTAGAATCAAAGAGGTCAGTAGTTTTTCAATTTTTTCAGCATCTTCTGCTACATATCGATCTCTGTCTACTTGACTGAACGAAAGGAGATATCTGTCTGCCGCTCCCAACACAGAAGAAAGCGCCGGCGTTCCTTGTTTACGCGCTTCCGAAACGAGAGTGGAAATAACACCGGTCGGGTCCCATCCTTTTGTTTTCCATAAAGTTTCAATTCCGGCTTGTTCGTTTTCCTTTAAAATTTTTGCGATATGGTTACCGTCATTTTTTGATCCGGCAAGATTCGCCGCTTCTTCAAAAAGCCCTTCTCTCATTAATGTCTCAGAAAAAACAGAAGCGTTTTCTGATGATCGCGCCCACAATTTCTCCAAAAAAGAGAGACGTTCTTTGCGTTGCTCATCCGGTAAGGACACGGTACTTTGTATGCATTTATCGATTAACTTTTTCGGAAAATACTCTGTTTTTCCTCTGCCACTATCAAGGTTGTTGGATTGATGCATCTCTTCCAACACTTTCACCGATCCCTCCCAATCGAAAGCGGGATCGAGAAAATCAGCCAGTCGATCTTGTATGATTAACTGATCGTCTTTGTAAGCACGGCCCAATTTCTTATTCATGTAGTCTTGATACGAAACCTGAAACTTATCCAAACAGGGCTGATATTTTTGATCGCTTTCCGCTCTTTTTGCCAGCGCTTCATATATCGGATCGGTATTGGGAATACTCTCGTATTCCTCAAATCGCGTCCCGAGATGCGCCATTTGCGTTTCAACAAGCTCCGGAATATCGTGTTCTATGCCGACATTCGCCAAATGCCGTTCTATTTCGATTGCAAATCCTTTCTTTTGATCCTCGTCCTCTTCTTTTTTTGAACCTCTCTTTTTCCGTTCCGTTTTGACTCTCTCTTCAATAAACGACTTATAGATGCCGGGATCGTCTATTCGTTCAAAAGGAACAGAAACTTCGCGATGTGTACTTCCTGTCCAACCTTTAGACCACGCCAATTCCGGAAGCAACATATTCGCGGTTTTACACAATTCAAACAACCTCCGTCCGGAAAGTTCCCGGTCTTGTTCGGGCATTTGCCTCACCAATTCAACACCGACAGCGAGCGCTTTATTTGTTTGTTCCGCCAAAAAGTGCTTTCGGTCTGCGATACTGTCTCCACTCCAGTTTACAAGTTCTCGTGTCGGTTTTTCAACACTCTTCAAAAAAAGTGTTAGCTCTCGCCATTGGTCTTCTATCGGAACCAGTGAAATATCCTTTAACTCTGGCGGATTAAGATGACTGATGCGAATTTTAACTTTATTGTATTTACTGTCTTTCAGTGTCTTATCAAGTATATCTTCGAATCCGAATTTATCCTCCATCTCCTCTCTCTGTTCCGGTTCGTAAATTTTGTGAATGGTATTGCGGAAGACTTTGGCGAATCGCGCCGATTCGCTTCTGATTTCTCGGCTCGCTTCGCTATCTTCTGTCACGCTCTTATAATATTTACATGTTTGCTTGATGCTATCGACATATTTTTCCAAAAGCTGTCCCGCCAGTTCCTGATAATCACCCGACAGATATTCCAAAATGTTCAATTTTTCCAAAGCAGAAGACTGATTGCCTACTTGATTAACGAGCTGATCCCGTACCCACTCCCGATCTTTTTCAAAATATGGATTTCCTTTGAAAGCATCGTGTAGGCTTATGAGGTCCGGCACTTTAAAACCGAATTCATCACCGGCACCGCGTTTTACCATATCGAGCAACGCGCGAGCTTCGAGAATCCTTGTCTCGGCTTTTTCCGAATCAGCCGGTATTTTGTGTCGAAATATTTCATTCATATAATTGTAGTGTTAGTACATCAATTATATAGAATTTGTATTTCCAAGGCAAAGAAAGAAAAAATAATATTTACCGCTTATTTCATGACAAGCACCTTTTGTAATGCGGGGCTTGATTGATAATACTCCCAAAATCTCGCGAGGTATTCTTTCAACCGGTTCAATGTTTTACCCGTCATGTCCACAGATATAGAAGTAGATAGAACTATATGGAAGTATAAAAAAAGAACTCTGATTTTATCAGGGTTCTTTTTGTGTTCGTACTTTTTTTGTGTTTATTTTTTAAGCGCCTCCATCGACTCAGCCACTTTTACTAAACGTTTAAAATAATTTTCACGGACAACTGCGGGGGTATGCGTCTGATTGACAGCAAAACGGCGTCGATTTTCTTCTTCCGTTGAAATAATGCTTTGTCCCAAACTATGTTTTCCCGCTTCTTCCCATTCACGTTTTTCCGAAGCCCATTTTACCTCGCTTGAATACATGAGCGGATCATAAATTCCGATAACCTCATTAGTTTTTACGTTCTCGGGAATTGGAATACCGCTGCGAAGTTCATCAAGGAACTTTGAGATAACTTTGTTCTTATTTTTCAAATCTTCTTCTCCTGTCTTCGTCGTTATTCCTTTCTTTTCCAATTCCTCTTTTATGGTCTTCATAAAGGCCCCCTCGCCCTGTCCTACTTCACGTCCATATGGATTACTCGCTAGTTGATAAGCAATTTCCGCAGCAAATCCAAGAGGAATTTGCCATTTCTGAAACTTCGTTCCGCTTGCACCAACTGGCGCTTGCATATTAACCGAAACATAGGGAATATTTTGTTTTTCCGCTTCCTCGAATGATTGTGTTGCTCCTCCTTCTTTAAGCCAAGCTTCAGCCGTTGTTCCTACCATGCTTGCTCCCATGGAAACACCCCACAAACGAAAAGCCGATTTTTTATCTTTTTGTGATAAGGTTTGCAAAAACTCCGCGTATAATTCTCCGCAAGCTTCAAACGGTTTGTCTCCCATTTTATTTACAAATTCATCCGACACATTACCGAGTTCTCCTGCCGGATTTCCCATGCCATATATCTCAACATCTTCCGGTTCTTCTCCACGAGCAAGAGCAGAGAGCGCACCGGGTAATTTTTTTGCAATTTGATCGATACCATGTTCTGCCCAATGAAAAGAGTGAGCAGAACCGACAGAAAACATGGTTCCGAAAATAAATTCTTTATGTGATTTTTCTTTTTCCTGAACAGGTTCTTCTGTCTCTGAAATTTCCTCTTTATCAAGAGAAACACTCTCCGAAATATTTTTTGGCTTTCCCAATTTTTCGTAAATTGTCCGCGCAAGTTCCGGTAACTTTACCACAGCATAAGGAAAAGAGGTGCCAAACTTCGGAGAACTGTATATTTCCGTATTTTTTATCGCCTCAGCAAAATATTCGTCAAGAAAAACGTGAAGTTGTTCGCCTGTTTCTTTTCTTTCAAATCTCGGCTCGCATTCCTTCATGGTCACATCAACCATCGGAATTTCAAGATGTTTTTTTTCAGTGTTGTTTTTACTATTTTCCGCTTGCGACAGAGGAAATCCTTCCATGCTCATATGTATATAATATTTAGCGAATAATTCGTATTGTATCACAAGAGTCACGAAAATTCAGTCCCTATTTTGGGGAGGTTCTAACGTACTTCTCAAATCTTACCTAGACACCATCGACTTTCAATGTTTTTGAAAACTCCACCATCGCTTGTAAATACAGACCATTCTCGATTTCCCCACTTCGCTCTCCACCACACTACGAGCTACGCGGGGCGGGCACAGATATATGAAGTATATAGAAACGTATGGAAGAATAAAAACAATTTTTGAACCGTACCAAAAAAATAGACACAATTGTGTCTATTTTTTGGGTACGGAGTTTTATGGTTGCGATATTTTTATGTATGTCCGCCCGGTAGGGATCGAACCTTACAGGTTCAGTACCCGAATTGGATATTTTGTTTCTCCGCCAGCTGGCGGATCACAAAATATCTCAATCCGGCTTCGATCCCTACCCGCGAGTGAGGAGCATCTCACTCGCTTGGGCGGACAAAATAAAAACTCCTAAAAAAGAAGGAGTTTTAATTTTGTCCGCCCAGTAGGGATCGAACCTACGACCCCCTGCTTAAAAGGCAGGTGCTCTACCAGCTGAGCTATAGGCGGATACGGTATGCGCTTTTCAAAACGACGAACTTCGTTACACCCTCCCTTTATACTATATTTACAAAGGATAATCAAGGGCTAACATGCCTGGACCGAAAAAGAGAAGAGAAACGGTTGTAAAGAAAAGAAGTACATAAAAAGAACAGACGCGCTTGTCTTCCTGTTTTGTCTTATACTCGGCATACATTCTGACGAGAAGAGAAAGAGAAAGAACAATGCAAACGATCTGGGTGAAGAGTCCTATAAAAACCAGGGAACCGCCGACCACTTCAATAATCGCGTGAGCTTTCCGAATCGCAACTTTTTTTTGAGGAACCGGCGCGGAGGAAACTGCGCTTTTTTGGAAATTTCGCTTTCCTTCAATAATGAAGATAATGCCGATAACAAAACGCAAAACGGCGGTTGCGGGAAACGCGTAATCCAAAAGTTGTGGAAAAATGGTTAACATAGGAGTAGTATAAAGGAAAAAGAGAGTATTGTCATCTTTTTAATGATGTTTTTTAAAACAGGATATGTTTTTTCAAACAATTTCTAATATCTAATTCCTAATTTCTAAACGAACAAGTATTTTTAGACATTAAATAATTCGACATTTTATTAGAAATTAGGAATTAGATATTAGAAATTTTTAAACACACTTTATTCATGGAGCCAGAAAAGAAACAAAATTATATTATATTACCCAGCATCCGAAGCTCACACAACGTCGGCTCCATTTTTCGCACTGCTGACGCAGCCGGGATTTCAAAAATATTTTTGGTCGGGTACACGCCCTGCCCGCTCGACAAGTTCAAACGAGTGAACAAAGAGATCGCAAAAACCGCGCTTGGGGCGGAGAAAACTATGGCGTGGGAACGTTCCGATGATATTTTTTCACTTTTAGAACGGCTCAAAAAAGAAGAATTTCAAATTATCGCCGTCGAACAGGATAAAAATTCGACGGACTATAAACAAGTAAAACTGAAAGATAAAAATGCATTCCTTTTTGGAAGCGAAGTCGGAGGTGTTCCAAAAGAGGTCTTGGAAAAATGCGATACCATCGCCGAAATTCCCATGCTCGGAAAAAAGGAGTCGCTCAACGTTTCCGTTTCCGCAGGAGTGGCGCTGTTTCGAATGATTGATGTGTGAATTTTTGTATTTTTTGTATTGGATAAAATTAAACCACACCAGGCGTTTTACGAAGTACTAAGCCGGTGTTGCACGATAAACAAACCCGCTCTGAAAATGAGCGGGTTTGTTATTATATCCGTTAGCCGATAAACGATATTTGCATTATTTAGTATAATATGTTATAATGCAAATCAGAATTCAACTTGTTTTTTGAGGTGTAATTAATGAACACAAAAAATATCTCGGCTTGGGTTGCTTTTGTTTTTAGTGTTGGAGGCTATATCCCCCTCGCTATCGGGGTGTACAGGCACCCTGTAGAACTGAACATAGCAACATTCAGTTTGTGGGCGATACTTTCCGCTCTCATGACATACTCGGCAGTAAAGATGAAATTTCCCGGCTGGCGCATGCAATTCGGCTGGCTCATCGGGAACATCGGAATGCTCTGTGTTGCCGCACATCTTCAGCGCTTTACGTTCAACCTTGACCCTGCGGAAACGATCGCGCTTTACGGGATCATTATCACTGTCGGAGTTTGGCTGACAGTGGGAAAAGTAACTGGGAAACTGAACGACCACATTCTTTTTATCGGGGTCGTCGCGACAGACGTCCTGTCCTATTACCCGCAATTTAAACAATATCTTCTTCCTCATGAATCACCGACAATATGGCTCATGTGCGGGTGGGCAATGTTTTTTCTCGGAGCGATCTGCAATATTGTATGGGTCGATGAAATGTTCAAAAAACTTTTCACGCCGCGCCAAGTGTATCCCGCCCGCTTCGGTGGTAATGAGAAAAACGTGCTCGCCATTTTTGAGTCGTCGGCGATCTCTTTTGAAAACGCCATACTCATCGCGACAACTATTTTCATTATGAGCTAAGGCTAGACCGGCATCGGAACGATGCCGGTTTTTTCTATTTCCATACTCTCTTTACACTTTCCAATCCGTCGCCTGCATGACCGAAAATAAATTCGCTTCGGTATCGACCGCTTCGGCGAACCAGCCTATTTTTGGAAGCTCCATTTTCTCTCGCGTTATCTTTCCGCCGTTCTTTTTGACCGCGCCTACCGCATCGTCGATGTTTTCCACTAAGACCGTACACTTGTATGTGTAGGTCTTGTCGTCTTTGGGGCGAAGATACAACCCTCCGCCGATCCCCGGCATATCTTTCGGTCCGGTCTCAACCGTCCAATAGTCCATTTCGTTGCCGTCTTTCCCCGCGGTCATTGCTTGAACAATATTCCAGCCGAACGTTTTCTTATAAAAATCCGTCGCGCGGGCGACATCGTCCGCCTGGATCTCAAAATGAATTACTTTGTTGTTGGTCATATATTTTTTATATAAATAAACGAGTAACAAGGAGTGGAAATAAGGTTACAAACACACATCCTTATCAACGTTCATACGCAAAGGAACTCCGATTATTTCTTCAGCTTTTTTTTCATACCAATTTTCACCCCCATTCACGAAACTCGGAAAGACTTGACAAAAATATTTATTCATGTATAATAGGTACCGGACATCAACAAACAAAGAGGAAAACACCATGACGATTGAGCATTTGAAAAAAACAGTCAAACGGGCTGAAAAACAATACAACGAAAAAACAAACACAGATAATTTCATAAACTTTGTAAAAAAAGCGGAAGAGATTACTTCATCGGTCAATATCGAATATGGGCAAGAATGGAACATGATGCTCGAGTTGTTTCGGGGGACGGCGTGGTCGTTCCAGACCAGAGTACCGGATAGATATTGGTTGAACAGTGTTGTTCGAACAGTAAAAGCACCGATCAAAATTGGGGAAAAAACTTTCCAGTTGTATTTGATGTTGGACACGGCAAAAGCAAATGACAACGCCCCCAGAATCGTTTATTTGTGCCGAGAATAGCGGGGCTCATCACAAGGCGGAAATATTTCCGCCTTTTTTTTATTAAGTATCGCAACACGAAAATATCTTCCTTCAAGAATTTTTCATAAACAAAGCGCGTACTATGTTCATGAAAAAAGAAACCATATTTCAAAAACACATCGGCGAAGAAGCGCCGTATTTCGAACTTCCCGACCAAAACGGGACCGCGCGTTCGCTTCTCGAATATCGTGGAAAAAAAGTCCTCTTGTATTTTTACCCGAAAGACATGACGCACGGCTGCACCGTTGAGGCACAGGGTTTTCGCGACCTCGAAAAAGAATACGCGGAGAAAAAAATTACCGTACTCGGCATAAGTACCGACAGCGTTGCCTCGCACAAAAAATTCTGCGACAAAGAATCCCTTAATTTCACACTCCTCTCCGACGAAAAGAAAAAAGTAGTGAATGAGTATGGCGTCTGGAAAGAAAAATCACTTTACGGGAAAAAATATATGGGTGTCATGAGAGAATCGTTCCTGCTCGACGAGAAAGGCGCACTTCTAAAGCATTATCAAAAAGTCGACCCGATCACCCACCCCGCAGAGGTGCTGAAAGATGTTGAAACTTTCGCCTGACGCGCGACTGGCGAACCAGAAGAAAATTACAAAAAAAATAAGGCTGCATGAGAGCAGCCTTTAGATTTGTTGTTACTTATTTTTCCTCGATAACTGCGATTGCGGTCATCTCGACGAGCGTGTTCTCTTCCGCGAGCGGAATTTCTGAAACCCATGAAAATGTTCTTGCGGGGGGATCGAACTCGCTCGCTTTCAGTACGTGTTTTTCAAAAAAACCCTTGTATGCCTTCTCAATGGCTTTTTTTGAGTCTTCGTTCTCTAAACGGTTACGCCACAATTCGGGAGCGTCGCTTGACTTCACCTGCACCCTCATATCAACAATACTGTTGACCGTACCGCCCGCCTCCTCGACGACAGCCAGGATGTTCTCAAGTGCCTGCGCGGTTTGCGGACCAATCCCGCCTAGGGCGACCGGTTCGCCCTTGATCCACGGAACGTTCCCCGTTTGCCCCGCAAGGTATAGCGTACCGTTTACCAGCACGCCCTGACTGTAATACCCCGGCGTTGGAGCCTTCGTTGTAAATATGACCTTCTTCATTCTTCTTACCCCTTTTTTCACGTTGCCAAATGTTACTGTTTTGTATATAGCATCTCTTTATTTATTTGTCAAATTTTCCCACACCCATACTATTTGTGATACAATACGGATACTTATGTACCTACTTCTCATTTTGGTCATACTGTTTCTGCTCACCAGTGTTGCCTTGCTTGCTATGCTTTTTCTTGGTCTTCGGGACACAATTCTTATTCGTGTGCCTTTTGTTTCGACCCGACCGCGTGCAATTCGACAAATCGTCGACGCACTCTCCCTCTCGGACGATTCCGTACTCTACGAACCGGGAAGCGGTAATGCGAACATTCTCAAAATGGCGATCCTGAAAACTCCCGGCGCACGTGGCATCGGCATCGAAAAAGGATATCTCCCCTATCTTATTTCACGTGTGAATACGCGGGATCTCCCGATAACCATTCATTATCAGGATATCTTGGCAACCGACTTTGGGGCCGCAACGCACATTTATTGTTATCTCTCCGGGACACTAATGAATCAACTTTCAAAAAAAATCCGAACCGAGTGCCGCGAAGGAACTCGAATCGTTTCCTGCGACTTTCAACTCCCCGATTTTACACCGATTCGTATAATTCCTCTCGAAGCGGGTGCGGACAAACTCTCCCGCACGCTGTACATATACGAGACGAGTACGGGGACGGACGATTGACGAATGTAACAAAAAAAAATCGACCATGGTCGATTTTTTTGTGAACAAACCGTTCGTCATCTCTGACACTGATACTTATCTATTTCTTCGCTCCTTTTTTTGGTTTCTTCGCCTCTTTTTTGTGCGTCATTCCTTTTGCCATATTTTTTAGCTTATAGCTTATAGGTTTTAGCTTTTAGACGACAAGCGACGACGTGTTGTCTATAAGCTAACAGCTAAAAGCTTTTTGTGTTATCGCTGATAATTTATATATTTATATTATAGCACCAAATCAAAAAAAAGTGCTATGATATAAACGGTTCAAATCTTTGACATGCAATAAAAAAAAGGGGGGGGATTATGAACTTCCTTACAAAATGGCGCATCATTTTCTGCGCCACACTTTTTTCTTTTCTTCTCGTGCTCGGGTCGTGCTCGTCGGTTACGGGACCGGGATATTATTCGCGTCTTGTCCTCGGACAAACGAGCATTCTGTTACACCGAACGCCGATATCGGAATTGCTCGCGGACACGAACACGCCGGACGACCTGAAAGAAAAGTTGCGCGGAGTGCGAGAGATGCGCGAGTTCGCCATTTACGAACTCGGACTTCCCCCGACGGACAGCTTCACGACCTATGTCGACCTCGGACGAGAATTCGCCGCTTGGGTGCTGACGGCAACCCTCGAGTTTTCCGTTAAGGCAAGAGGTTGGTGTTTCCCCCTTATGGGCTGCTCCTCATACTTGAGTTTCTTCGACGAAGGAAAAGCGGCTCGAGCGCAAAAAATTCTTGAGGCCGAGAATTATGACGTATCTTACCGTGGCGCGGCGGCATATTCTACAGCCGGACGTTTTGATGATCCGGTCATGAACACGCTATTCCAATATAAAGACGCGAGCCATGCACGCACGGTCTTCCATGAAATGGCACACGAAAAATTACGCATAAAAAACGATACGGCCTACAATGAAGCGTTTGCCGTATTTGTCGGAAAGACCGGACATAATCTTTGGGTCATGAAAAAATACGGACCGGACGCGGCGGAAAAACTGACCCTCCGCGACAAACGAGCCGAAGATGTCGCCGATTTGCTGCACGAAACCAAGATCGCGCTCCGAACGCTCTATCAAAATAATTATGATGCCGGAAAAAAGCGCGAAGAAAAACAAAAAATATTCGCTGAAATGAAAAAGCGATATGCGTCGCTGAAAGAATCGTGGGGCGGATACACCGGATATGACGACTGGTTTTCAAAGAACTTCAATAATGCCGACATCGCCGAACAAGACGAATACCATCGACTTGTCCCCTTCTTTCAAGAACTTTTTGATTTGTCGGGAAGAAATTTTCCCGCATTCTACGCCAAAGCCGAAGCAATCGCAAAGCTTCCGAAGCTCAAGCGATATATGGAGATAGAAAAGATAATGACAAAATAATCGTTTCCGAGCGCACCATCGCGGTGCGCTTTTTTACTACATTCGGCTTCACCAGTTCTTCATGCGGTAAATCCAGAATGGATTGCCGCGGGAAAGAAATTCTCCGCGACGCAAGACTTTTAAACCAGTTCTTTATATTATAACTTTTTGGAGACATCTACCATGGAACTCAATAATGAGGGGTTATTTTTTGCCTCGGGATATCAGAAGCTGTTTGCCTTGTCTGTATTTTTCACACTGATAATTGCGGAAACATACTTTATGCATCGCGCAATTGAGAAGAATATTGTTCGGAGGTCTTACTCGCTGAATTTGAGGATATTCTTGTTCAACGACATTGTCATGAATCTTCTTTCAGTATCCTCCCTTCTTTTGGTCGCCGAGAGCTGTTCCGGTTTCGGTCTGCTCAATATCGTTCAAAACGTTCCCTTGAAAATATTCCTGTCTTTCACACTGTACGATCTTATGCAATACTGGCTCCATCGAGCCCGTCATGAAAATAAATTTTTGTGGCGATTCCATAAAGTTCATCACAGCGACAAAGACATGAATACGACAACGGCGTTGCGTTTGCATGTTGCAGAGGTGTTGCTTACCACGATGGCAAAGGCTGTTTTTATCGCAGTCATGGGAGTTCCCGTGCTCATCTTTGCTCTCTGTGAAGTAATTATCACGGCGATTGTAATGATGAATCATGCGAATATATCGTTTCGAGGAGAAAGATTGCTTTCGTATGTTTTTATCGTGCCATGCAAGCATGTAGTTCATCACTCCGCCTATTGGAAAGAACACGAAAGCAATTTCGGATTTGCCTTGTCTGTGTGGGACCGTATCTTCGGCACCTGCAAGATGGCGGAACCGAACGAACTGGGACTTCCGAACATGAAAGAACCCGATTTTTGGGAAACACTATTCCTTACCTTTAAGAAGAGAAAATAGTTTTTCGTAGTATCGTTTATCCGAACCCCGCAGACGCGGGGTTCTTTATTTTTATAGCAAAACCCCCTTCGTGTGTTTTGTGGGGGTTGACATTAATGAAATTCGGATATACTTTGTGGTCAGTAGGGTGTCCTTTTCAATAAAGGAACGATGTTTGATCCACGACCCATAAGGAGGAAGTGATGAAAATAGGTGTACCAAAAGAAATTAAAACGAACGAAAACCGCGTGGGTGTTACGCCCGCCGGTGTTGAAGCGCTCGTTTCAGCAGGACATAATGTATTTGTGGAAAATGGTGCGGGACTCGGAAGCGGTTTTAGCGATGCAGAATATGTCGCTGCCGGAGCTCATATGCTCACCGTTGATGAAGTTTGGTTTATTGCCGACATGATCATTAAGGTCAAAGAACCAATCGCTCCCGAATGGCCGCGTATGAAAACCAGGCAAGTCATTTTTACGTATTTTCATTTCGCGGCAGACAGAAAGCTGACCGAAGCGCATTTGAAATCCGGAGCGACTTGTATCGCGTATGAAACAGTTGAGCTCGAAAATCACGAGCTTCCGCTTTTGACTCCGATGTCCGAAGTCGCGGGTCGTCTCGCAACACAAGAGGGCGCAAAATATTTGGAAAAATTGTACGGCGGTCGCGGCGTCCTCTTGGGCGGCGTTACAGGCGTTCCACCGGCGAAAGTCGTCGTTTTGGGCGGTGGTATCGTCGGCTATAATGCGGCCGAAGTCGCACTCGGAATGGGAGCAAGCGTTACCATTCTTGATAACTCGATCACCAAGCTTCGTCATTTGCACGAAGTCATGCCGAGAGCACGCGGGGTGTTTTCAAATCGTGCGAACATTCTGAAAGAAATTCGCGATGCGGACCTCGTTATTGGTGCTGTGCTGATACCCGGTGCGGCAGCCCCAAAGCTTATCCGCAAGGAAGACTTATCACAAATGAAACCCGGTACAGTGCTCGTTGACGTTGCCGTCGACCAGGGTGGTTGTATCGAAACCATTCATGCGACAACGCATCAAGACCCGGTTTACACTGTAGACGGTATTATCCACTACGGCGTAGCGAACATGCCCGGCGCAGTGCCGCGCACTTCAACGCTGGCGCTCACGAATGCAACGCTACCGTATGCGCTCGAACTAGCGAATAAAGGTTGGTATTACGCTTTGGTAAATAATGATTCGCTCAAAAAAGGGCTGAATATATATAATGGTCAAATAACCTACAAAGCGGTGGCTGACGCTTTCGGAATGAAATACTATAATCCGAAAGAGTTATTGAAATCGCTTGCGACTTCAGTTGAACACGCAAACCTGTGGCGTCCTCAATAAATATATACGCCTCGACTTGTCGAGGCGTATTTTTTTTGTCTACACAATTGCTGACAAATAATAGAAAAACGTCGCGATCGGAATGAAGACAAAATAATCCCGGGGCGCGATCCACCACCAGTGGCGCTCGTGCCACCAGATCTTTTGTTTTTTAAAATTCGCGAGACCGAACGCGGGGTTCAAAATAAACCAGAGGAAATCTTCAACGATCCACACATAAAAAATGAAGGAAAAAAGCTGCAGTTCCACTTGCGCACTAACAGGTTCGAACAAATAGACCAAATGAAGCATGGAAAAAACGAAGAGCTGCACCCAGAGATGGTATCCGGTGAGTTCCCTGCCCCCCGCCAAAAGCCGGGAAAGAACGTGATCCCTCGAAATGCGCCACGTCGGAAGGTTGTCCGCCCACCCCCTCTCTCCCTCGATCTGGATCTCCGTTTTCGCAAAACAAAAACTCACCCACAACATTAAGCCGAAAAAAAATATCGCGTGCATAAATACAGTATACAAGATGAAAGAAAAAAGTAAAAAGCGCCCCTTAGTACTCGGGGCGCTTTAACGTTTTATTCCTTATTTTTTATTTTTCCCGACAGTCGGTCGGTAAAGTCGAGCAACCGACCCTTCGTTTCCTCGGAAAAATAACTTTCCGTACCGGTGAGGACAAAAGTAATGTTCGATATCGCGAGAAGCGCAATCATTTCCGCCGATGTTTCCACGGCCCGTTTGACAACATGAGCAAAAACTTCTTGAGATATCGTTAATATTTTCGGGTGTTCCCAATCGCCTTCGTCAAGAATGTACATTTCCGATTTATCCCAGTTATAGGTGAGGTGTTTCTTTTTCATGTTTTGCAAAACCCGAAAAAATTCGACATCAGCACCTCTCCTCGCCTTCACGGGAAACGATATTGGTTTAATATCTCCCCGAATGGTCAGATACTCTCCGCCGAACCTAAGGATTCGTTCCAATCCCCTTTTTTCATACAATGGATCCAGCACTGGAAACCGCGGACATGACATGTGCAACATCATCTCAAGGTCCTTCGCCTTCGCATCAGATATGTACCCCTTCGTTTCGGTGATATTATACGATATTTCGGAAACAGCGAACACGGCAAGCATATCTTCTACTGAAGGGATAAGTCGTCCGAGTGCCAAAGCGAACTCCGCGTTCGAAACCGGTTCGCATCCGCGGACGACGAGCTTGCCGAATTTCCAGCTATACCTCACTTCACGATATTTTTCCAAAGCCGAAAAAAACTCGCCAAGCTTCGGATTTTCGCACCGTACGGGAAACACAATCGGTTTCGCAGCGTACAGCACATCTGTTTTTCGGACCCCTCCTTCGCCAAGCCCAAGCCTTTCTAAAACTTCCATAGCATCCTCCTTCTTTTCATTCACCTCGCCTAGCTCCAGAGAGCAAGACGGCTTGTTGTTACTATAAAAAATTTAAATCAAATACCGCTTACTGTAGTATACTACAAAATACAAATATAGTCAACAAAACAAACGAAACTCGCACGAATCCCTTGCTTTCTTTTCCGAAAGTGCTATATTGTAATATGTAACATATTTTTTACGTATAAAATATATTACAGCGCTGTTAATTTACGCATATGCGTAAACTAACAGCGCTGTAATATGGCTTATTAGATCAATTAAATATAAATATTATGATAGGAAAAAAAGAGTGGTTTACGAGACGCAAATATACCGGCTGGGGATTAACGCCGTCAACATGGCAGGGGTGGGTATACACGGCCGTCATGGTCGCCCCGCTCGTAGTAATGTCGTTTCTGCAAGTGAACGAAACGGTTCTCGCTGTCATTATTGTTTGGTTCATTATTTTTGCTGTGGATATCACGGACATTATGATACATGTTCCGAAAGATGAACGGGATGCTCTTCATGAGGCAATCGCGGAACGCAACGCGCTCTGGGCGATGATTGCCGTCCTCACCGCCGGAGTCGGCTATCAGGCAGCAACGACGATAGCGGAAGGAAAAGATGCGTGGGTCGATCCGGTCATTCTCGTTGCGCTCGCCGGAGCGCTGATCGCAAAAGCGGCGACGAATTGGTATTTGGATAAACACGATTAAAAAATAATAAAAAAATAGAAAGATAGAAAAATAAAAAAATTATAAACGACGATCTTGGGGATCTTTCCGTGCCGGACGTGGTCTCTGACCGCGTCCGCCGATAGAAAAATTCATAACAACGGCGTTGTTCAATCTTTCTATCTTTCTATTTCATATTTTTTTATTCGGTATAATCTTTCTGTTTTTCTATTATTCTATTTTTCTATCTATTATGTATACAAAAATCACCGAATTGCGAAAAAAGATCGGGATGACACAGGAAGACCTGGCGGAAAAATGCGACGTCACTCGTCAAACGATTATCTCTCTTGAAGCAGGGCGCTATAACCCTTCCCTTCTTTTGGCGCACAAAATTTCGGAAGCGCTCAAACAAAAACATATCGAAGATGTTTTTCTCATAAAAAAATAAGCGGGCAAAATACCCGCTCATTATCTTATTCATCTTCAAATTCCAAGTCGTCCCAAAAATAAGCATTCTCTTCATATGCCTCCTGACAAGCGCGAGAAGCATACGAGCTTCGGAACCAATCCTCTGCTGTTAAAAACCGAGCTTCCTCTTTCCATCTCGGTCTAAAACCGGGAATTGGGTTTTGGTCGGTCATGACGACAAGAACCTTATTCTTGTAGTCGCGAAAAAAACGCAAACCGGAACCATCATCTTTATATGAACCATCTTCGTTTATCATTGCTCATCTCCTCAAAAGCTACATCCATTATACACCGTCTTGCGTATTTTGTCAATATATGCTAGTCTTTTGAGATGCAATATAATCGTATATTTGACCTTATCGTCATCGGAGGCGGACCCTCGGGAATGATGTGCGCGGGACGGGCTTCAGAATTAGGGGCGCGGGTTTTATTGCTCGAAAAAAACAAAGAGCTCGGCAAAAAACTTTCCGTTACCGGCGGAGGGCGGTGCAATATTACGAACGCGGAATTCGATACCCGCGCGTTTTTGGCGAACTTTCCCGAAGCGAAAGAATTTTTGTTTTCGCCGTTTTCAAAATTTTCCGTACAAGATACGTTTGATTTTTTTGAGAAAAAAGGACTTCCTCTCGTAATTGAAGCAAGAAAACGCGCTTTTCCGAAGACTCAGAAAGCGGAGGACGTCGTCGCCGTGATGGCAAACTATGTCAAAAAAAATAATGTCGAATTAAAACTCGGGACGAAAGTTGTCGGAATAACAAAAGATTCCGATGGAAATTTTGTAGTTGAAACCAAGTCGGGAACCCACATCGGCAAAAAAGTCGCTCTCGCATCAGGTATCGGCGGTGAAGGCGCCGCGATTTTGGAAAAACTCGAACACACCGTAAAAGAGCCAAATCCGAATCTTGTTCCGCTTACAACGGATGCAAAATGGATTCACGCACTTTCCGGGGTTTCCCTTTCTTTTATGACAATCCGTTTTCGGCAAGGAAATAAGAACATAATTAAGAAAACGGGAAAGATCCTTTTTACCCACTTCGGGGTTTCGGGACCTCTCATTTTAAACTCATCGTTCGAGGTTAAAAAACTACTTGATAAGGGTCCGGTCACCGCAAGCATCGACATGTTCCCCGACACTGAAGAAAACGAACTTGATAAACGCGTCGTGAAATTGTTCGATCGCAATAAAAATAAATTGTTAAAAAACATCTTGCACGAGATGATGAACAAATCTCTTGCGGAACAGATCTTAAACTTGCCCGATATTGATATTGCCTTTGCCCCGCGTAGCCTCGGCGGAGTGGGGGAAAAAGAAGCCAACGCTGTTACTAAAGAAGAACGCAAAAGGCTCGTAAAAAAAATGAAAGACCTCGCCTTCCCCATCACCGGCACGCTCGGGTTTGAAAAAGCACTGATTGCCGATGGCGGCGTCGCCCTCACGGAAGTAAATTTCACAAACATGACTTCAAAATTGCACCCAAACCTCTACCTCTTGGGTGACGTTTTAGACATAAATCGTCCCTCGGGAGGATTTTCATTACAATTGTGTTGGACAACGGGATTTGTTGCGGGAAATGATAATCATAAATAAAAAAATAGAATAATAAAAAAATAGAAAGATTCCCGATGTCGTCGTTAATAATTTTTCTATTTTTCTATCTTTTTATTTTTTCATTTTTTACTCATGAAGCCACGATGAAATAAAACCGCGCTTTCCAGTGTATAATAGAGTAAATCCCTTTGAGTACCATGGATGAACGATGCATTGAAAAAACCGATGAAGAATTAGTCGCTCTTTCCCTTGCAAATCAGGAGTTTTTTGGGTGCCTCATGAGACGTTATTCCGCGCCGCTTGCACGATATGTTATCCGCATTATCCCCTCCTTTCGCGACACAGTAGACGATGTTTTGCAAGAGGTGTTCATAAAAATATACCTGAACTTGCGCGGTTTCGACTCCTCGCTGAAATTCTCTTCCTGGGCATACCGCATCGCACACAACCATGCGGTAAGTCTGCTTCGTAAAGAAAAATCAAGACCTAAGACTATTTCTACGGATAATGATGCTTACGATTTTTTTGAACGATATATGGCAGACGGCCAGTCAGACGAAAAAGAGATCCGCTACGCAAAAGAAGAGGTTTCGTACATTCTTGGGGAAATTGACCAAAAATATCGGGAAGTATTGATTTTGCGATATTTGGAGGAAATGGATTATGAAGAAATTTCAGACATATTGAAAAAGCCGGTCGGCACCGTCGGAACGCTTCTTTCGCGCGCGAAAACGATATTCAAAGAAGAATATATCAAACGATATGGAACAGAAAAATGAGGAAAATTGCATAAACTGCGTGATGAACCGCATCAAAACGGAACATCTCACACCGAGATCGAAATGGAGATTTTTGTTCCATGATTATTCCGTGCTGGTAATTTCCGCTTCCTCTCTCGTGATAGGAACGATCTCGTTCAGTATTTTTTTGAACACCGTTCTCACGGACGATTGGGATATTTATCCGCAAGCCGGCCGGACATTTTTTGAGCATTTAATTAAATCTGTTCCGTTCCTGTGGCTCTTTTTCCTTTGCGCTTTCGTTATGTATTCCTACTATGCCTTTTCCTCGTCGGAACGCGGCTATCGCTACAAACAGTCCGTCGTTATCGCTCTCAGTATCGGAATAAGCCTTGTGCTCGGCATGTTCGCTTTTTTGACGGGAGTGGGAGAAGCAGTGGACGATTTTTTGATTGAAAATATTCCCCATTATCACACCATCACAGGCAACCATGCCTGTTTGTGGCTTCACCCGGAAAATGGCCTCCTCGCCGGAATGATTGTTTCAACAGGGACAGACCCTCTCATTATCGTTGACTTTAACGGAAACCGCTGGATTGCCACAGGAACACCGGAAATCGATCGCGGCGTAGTGAAACGCCAAGGAGAAAGAGTGAAAATACTGGGACGGTCTGAGGGGAATTTCGTATTTACCGCGACGGAATTGCGCCGCTGGGTCGGGGTTGCCGAACCGAGTCCGTGTCGATAAATATAAACGAATAGAAAAATAGAAAATAAAAAAACAGAAAGATTTCGGCGATGCTATGAATCTTTTTATTTTTTCTATTTTTATATTCTTTTATCTGTTCCAGAATTTGACAATTATTTTAATTCGCTTTGCAGTATCAAAAAAGTGACATCTCTTTGAAATAAACAAACCCACTCCGCGTATCAATAGGCAGAGAAGATGGCGCCCAACTTCTCCGGTATTGGCACTAAATAGTTAAACACAATATGACCACAAATAAACTAAAAGTTTCATCGATTCTAACCAATTCCCTTTTCGGTTCCGCTCTCGGCGGAGAATACGTCTTTACATACGGACCGCTTGAGCCTCGGATAAAACTTCACAAGTTTAGTGAATTTCTCGACAAGAAGGCGAATGAAAAACGAGTGAGTTTCTTCGAGAAAAATCGGTTTCTGTCTTCTCGCTCAAAAAGAATACGAGCAGGTCCCCTGACGACCCCCATAAAAAATTGATACAAAAAAACAGCTACGGCTAAAACATTGAGTGAAAAACACCATTTCGAACGTTGTTCGACTCGGTGTTTTTTGTGGTATTGACAAACAAATACAAAAATGACAGGATAAATTCAGTGCTTAGGACTTCGAAAAACAAAAAAAAAGGGAGGTGAAACATGAGTTTTAAAAAACAACACCTGTTCCGAGAAGGCGAGCGTGTCGTCCTTGTACCGGGATTCGACATTGCAACCTACATAGAAGAAGACGAGGGTTCAAGGGGGATTTTCCGCCTCGGAAGAGAGGAAGAAAACATGATGCGTATGGAACGCCTTCATGGAGAGATTCCAAAAATATTGATCCATGAACCAATTACCTACCGCACAGCCGATTATGTGAGAAAAGCGGTCACCTTCGTGGAAACAATACACGCAAAAGATCTGCCGATGCTCGAAGTGGAAATCACTACACCCGGCGGTTCAGTGGAAGCTTCTTTTGAGATTTACAACCGCTTGAAGGGGTATCTCGGAAAATCAATCGGGATAGTACAAGGGTCAGGATATTCCGGGGGTGGTTTTATTCTTCAGGGGTGCCATCATCGGGTGGTAAATGAATACAGTAAGATTATGGTACATAAGGCGAGCGCATGGATTCATGTCACAGAGCATCTGCTTTTATGTCCGGCGAGACTGGAGCGCCTGCGCCTCGAAATCAATGAAGACAACGAGCGTCTTTTGAAAATTTGCACAGAGCGTGTTTTATTGTGCCAGCCGCACAGAAAAAAAACGGACATCGAGCGACAACTCAGAAAAATTTTCGTTCAGGAAAAATTCTTGTATGCCGAGAGGGCCAGAGAGGTTGGTTTGTGTGATTCCGTCGGAACTGTTGAGTTGAGCTCTACCCGAGCAAACAATAGCGATGACGGCGAGATCATCCTTTCAGAGGACAGAGCGGAGTGCAAAAAACGGAGCAAAGGACTGAAACATCCTTTAAAAAAAGGACAGGAAATATAAGCTTTACTGCCGCGGTCAAACGCGGCGGTTTTTTTATGTTCGGCTGAATATTGTCGCGTTATCCACATTGACAATACTGCACGATGGGCGTATAACTAGCTCAGTTTTTGGTTCCTATCAGTTGGAGAATATCATGCCCAAGAATATTTTTTACGACCCTGGTCCACGCCAACACGGCTGCAGTAAAAGCGCGTCATCGGATACCCCTATCCCCGGTTCTCCTCTCGTTTTTTGCCTTGAAGAGGTTTCCTGTTCTTATAACGAAGAAGAACGTAAATGGGTGTTAAAAGTAAAAAGCCTCATCAAAAAAACAAAAGGGTCCGCCTATCAAAAAGACGACGGATCGATCTCCTATAAAGATAAAATTACGTTGACTGATACATACACTCTCGATGTCACACATTTGATTGATGAAGAAGGTATCGACGAACCTATCGATACCCACTCACACGATATCTGAGCCTCCGCAGGGGGCTCTTTTTTTGTATTACGAATAGAAATATAGAAATATAGAAAAATAGAATGATTCCCAAACCGTCGTTTGTTATTTTTCTATCTTTCTATCTTTTTATTTTTCTATTCGGATGTATTGCCAAAAAACCTATTATTTGTTACAATGTAACCTTACGAATTAAGAGTAATATAAAAAATAAATACCTTGGATGAACGAATAAACGGACAAATACGCGCATCGGAGCTGCGGGTCATCGGACCTGACGGCGCCCTTCTCGGAGTTCTCTCCCGAAATGAGGCTCTCACTCGGGCGGAGCAAGCCGGACTTGATTTGGTGGAAATTTCCCCCAATGCCGTCCCCCCTGTTGCAAAAATCCTGGATTATGGTAAATTCGTTTACGAGAAGAACAAAAAGGAAAAAGTGGCCAAACAGAACTCCCATGTAACGGAACTTAAGAGTTTACAGGTAACCATCGGCACCGGCGAGCACGATCTTGAGCTTAAGGCAAAAAATGCCTCAACATGGCTTAAAGAAGGCCATCGGGTAAAGATTAATCTTTTCCTGAAAGGCCGCGCGAAGTATCTGAATGAGGCCTTCCTTCGAGAAAGGATGGATCGACTCCTCCACTTCGTTTCCGAAGAATACAAAGTAATCGACGGTCCGAAAAAAGGCCCGAAAGGTCTGACCATTATAATCGAAAGAACAAATAAGAAATAACAGACGAGCTTATAGCTTTTAGCTTTTAGCTTATAGACGCACCGTCCGTCGATAACCTAAAAGCTGAAAGCTATAAGCTATAAGCTTAAAAAAAATGAAAACGAACAAATCATTCACGAAGAGGTTGAGAGTTACAAGAACGGGAAAAGTGCTCGGACGCAAGGGCGGCTTGAACCATTTTAATTCGCGCGAGCAACGGGTAAAACAATTAGGCAAGCGAAAAACATCGGAGTTCACGATGACGAACAAAGCAAAAAGCAGATTTTTAATAAACGCAAAATAATATAACCAAGTCAGAGACCCTGACCATACACTATCATGACAAGAGTTAAACGAGGCACGACCGCCAACAAATCACGCAAAAATACGCTTGCCCAAACCAAAGGGTATCGTTTTGGACGTAGCACAAAACAACGCCAAGCATTCGAGGCGATCGTACACGCCGGAACCCACGCCTTTGCGCACCGTCGCGACAAGAAAGGTGATTACCGCCGATTATGGAACGTAAAGATTAATGCCGGCATTCGGGCTCTTGAGAATGAAATTATCCCTTCCTATAGCAAACTGATGGGTGCCCTCAAGAAAAAGAACATTGACCTGAACCGAAAAATGTTAGCCGAGCTGGCAGAATTCCACCCCGAAGTATTCAAAAAAGTTCTCGAAACCGCCGCCACTAAATAAAGAAAAAATCCTTCTTGCGAGAAGGATTTTTTAATAACCGCCGGACTGTTGTACCCTCGTCGCCGGATCGGGATTGTACCCCGTTCCATGACGTTTGAGCAGTCTGCTAGATTTCGATTACTCGTCGTCGGACGATTTGCCACCCGGCGGACCGTCCAGCCGAAAAAATTTGACATATAATTTATTATATGATAATGTAAAAACAGTTTATTGTGGAGGAATCAATAATGAGTGAATCAACGGTTTTCTGCATGCAGTTCATTTTTCTATTTCTGGGAATTTTCAGTCTTTATTGCTTTGTTTTTTATTTTTTAATTCCGAGGGGGAGAAAACAATGGTGGGCAATACGATGCCCAAAATGCAATAAAAGAGGAGTTTATGTCGGCAAACTCTGGAAGGGTACCCTTGCGGAGAGGGAAAACATTCTGGAATACCGATGTGTAAATCCAAACTGTTGGAAAGGAAAATTGAAATCTACATATCTTTATGATTTCGTCTGGTATCGGTATATTACTTCCGATCAGGTTGATAAATAAAAACACATCGCAAGGCTCGAGCCTTGCGATGTTATTTTTTTGTCGTCGTCCGTTATATTCATATTCGCCCGTACTGCCGTTAAAGAAATGTCCACCGCGCTCCTGCAAGACGGGATTTTTGGATGAGATTCACTTTAAAATTTAAAAAAAGTTTCGGGGCTGTACAAGAGTACTGCCTCGAAACTTTTTTTAAATTTTAAAGTGAAGATCGCCAAAAAGACGGCTTGCTATTTGCCGAAGAATTTTTTGATCACAGCCTTCTCCTCCGGGCAGTACCCCGCCCCTTCGGCATCAAGTTCGGCTAACGAATTTGTTTTATACATCAAACATGTCGGCATTTCGGTCGAAGGCGAAAGTCCAAACCCTACACTGGTTCCAAGAACACGAAGCGCAATTTTTTGCGCGCGAGCAATGACGAGAGACTGCTCCGCGGGGTTCGAATCGGAATCCGATATTTTTCGAAGCCCATAAAGCGACATGAGTGTTGTGTTCGCGCCGACCTCGTCCATATACCAAACCGAGTCCTTGCCGTTTTCGACTGAAGAATAGGTGTCCATATCCAAAACATAAATGAAGCGCGTTTTATCGCCATACTTGAGCGATGCATTCTTAACACTCGTAAAAACAGAAACAGCATCAAACTGCTTTCTGCTCACACTGAACAAAGGTGCTTTCTCGGGAAGCGCCGGGCCGGAAAGAAGAATGGTCGCCTTTATCCCGGTTTCCTTCTCAACGGCTGTTTTTATTGCGTCCAAATATTCTTTTTTTATGTTGCCGTAAGAACCGATAAATATTTCCGATACCAAACCCTTCGGGACAAATTCAGAAAATTGTTTTGATCTCCACTCACTCAAAGAAAGTGCGCCTGCGGGCTGTTTAATTTCGACCGTCTTGTTTTGGTTTTTTATTTTCATCGTCACCATATATCCGCGAGCGGAAAAACGTACCTCAGTTACGCTTTTATCTTTCGCGGAAACCCACACGTTTATATCCCCCTCTTTGAGAACCGTATCAAACTCTTCCGAAACACCCTGCGGGTGCAGGGACTCTACCAATGACGGACGGAGCGAAAAACGATACCCCGGCGCATCCCCTCCAATTTGTTTCTCCGCTTGTCCGTCAACAACCAAATATTTTCCTCCTTTTCGGAACAACTCAAGCACATCATAAAACGCCAACGATTCGCCGAGAACAACAAACTGGTCGGGGCCCTTTTCTCCGGGTCCGATTAGTATCCAATCTTCCGGATATTTTACAACGCCGTCATCCGAAGCATTTTTTACGCGAAATTTGGCATAGGTGGCACCTGAAAAAGAAATAACCTCCACACCAAGCCGAGGAGAAGCTTTTCCGTACACCATAGGCACGGAAAATGTTCCGCTCATGTTTCCCGCGGAAACATCGTAGGCAACGGTACCGTTTATGACGGAACTTGATGAAGCATTACCTTCCGGTTGAATATACACATCGGCGGTATAATATTTTACCTTGGAAACAGCCTCTGTGGTTTTTTGCAAAACTTTCGTCCCGTTGACGGGTGGATCGCCGAACAAAGAAAAATAAATGAATGACCCGCCGGCACAAAGGAAGAACAGGCAAATAGCCAACATGAGAGGAATGTCGGCGCTGCCGCGTTGTGGAATTTTATAGAAAATGCTTTTTTTCATAACAAGTTAGAGGCTAAATTAAAAATTAAAAATTAAAAATGAAAAGTCACAAGGTAAAAGTAAAAATTTCCGCAAAACAGAGTTTAATGATAATTTTTTATTTTTACTTTTTTAAAATTCCAGCTCAACACTCTCTCCTAATCTCGGTACTACCGCATTGAGTCCGAGATAATCGTGAATTCTCTGAGACAAAAACGTCGCTGCTTTCGGTTCACCCATGACCACAAAAACTTTTTTCACCGTATCTTTCATGTCGTCAACAAAATCAAATAACCCATTTGTATCGCGGTGAGCGGAGTAGCCGTGTATGGTGACAATATTTGCGCGAACGTGTATTTCCTCGCCCATAATGCGAACTTTTTTTTCTCCGTTCTCAAGGAGGCGTCCGGGGGTGCCGACGGCCTGATAGCCGACGAACAAAAGCGTGGTTTTTGGATCCGACAGATAAGCTTTTTCGTGATAGAGTATTCTCCCGCCGTTTGACATACCCGAACCCGCCATAATGATCTTGGGCGGATGAACTTCGCGTATGGCTTTGGAATCTTCGACTTTTGCCGTGAAGTGGAGTTTCGGGAATTGAAAAATATCGTCTCCCCCGCGAATAACCGCCTGCGCAGCCGCATTGAAATATTTTTCGTTCTGTTTGTATATTTCGGTGATTTTGATACCAAGCGGAGAATCGAGAAATACCGGAACATTGGGAAGTTCTCCCCCCTCCACCAATTCATTGATTTCAAACAAAATGTCCTGGGTCCGTTCCAGCGAAAAAACGGGAATAAGTAAAATTCCTTTCTTTTTGACCGCCGTTTTTATTATATCCGCCAAAATATTTCTCCTTTCTTCTTTTTGTTCGTGCTCGCGGTCCCCATACACGCTCTCCATAAGCAAATAATCGATATCAGGAACGAATTCCGTGTCGCGCAAAAGCGGCGAGGGGGAATTTCCGAGATCGCCGGTAAATAGCATTTTTTTCTTTCCATACCGGACTTCTATCATCGCCGAACCGAGCACATGGCCGGCATCATGAAAAACAATCGTGCAATCGTCGGAAAACTTGACCTCCTGGCGATAATCAACCGGAACCCAAAGAGAAAGCGCCTGCCGTACATCCACCGCATCGTAGAGCGGTTCCATTCCTTTTTTCTTTTGTTCGTGATCCATCAGAGAAAGAGTGTCGGCAAACATCGGCTCCACGAGGTCGCGCGTCGAAAAAGTGGAGTATATTTTTCCGTGAAATCCGCTTTTTACCAAAAAAGGAATACGCCCGATATGGTCGATATGGGCATGCGTCACAAAAAGCGCATCAATCGATGTCGGGTCATAAACAAATGGCACGTGGTTCATCGCCTCTTCCTCCTCGCCCCCCTGGGTAAGTCCGCAATCGATCAGAATTTTTTTTTCCGCCATTTCAAACAAAAAATTCGCCCCCGTGGGTCCTCCCGTTCCTCCCGCGAATGTAAGTTTTGCTTTCATAAATATTTATATAGAAAAATAGAATAATAAAAAAATAGAAAGATAAACGGCGTCGTCGTTATGAATTTTTCTATTTTTTTATTTTTCTATCTTTCTATTTGTATATACATTATACACCGCAAGGAAAAGAAATACAGCCAAAATACTCCCCACCCCGTCAAAAAAGAGATCACTTGCGGTATTCATCGCATCGTGGATTTTAAATGTAATGAATTTATCCAAACTGAATTCAAAAAGTTCCCAGCCAACCCCGACCAAATACACGGAAACGAGCGAATACGGAAAAAGTAATGAAGCGCGCAATTCTTTTTTCAGGGCTGAAGGATCTCTGAAATAGAGAAGCCAAAGAGCGGCGGAAGCAACCCATATCCCGCCAAGCGTGTGCATAATAATATCAAACCACCAAAACTCCCAATACCAGTGAAACCGGTACGCATAAAAATTCAGCACCCCGATCAAGGCGATCAAAGCAAGAAGGAAAATTGGATAAAGTTTGCGAATCATGGCGTTCTTTCATTATACTAGAAATCCACCATTTCCAAAACAGCTAAAAAAAAGACCCCAATGAATGGGGCCTTTTTGCAAGTCGCAGAGAATTCTTTAGCATTATGCTAAGTGGTTGTCCTCCGTGACACACCACGATGTGTCTCGAGTTGGATTCCCTTCTCTTATAATTTAGTCTAAGAATTACATAGCGACTCGATTACAGTATATTCTTGGGTAAGATTTTTGGCAAAATATAATCCACAGCAAAATAGTTTTTCCCTTGACGAGGTGTTAGCTTTTAGCTTACAGCTATTAGCTTTTAGGGACGGACATTTTTGCAATCATTATATTTAGCATTTTTCTCACTTCAGTTAATAATTCTTTTATTTCAGAAAAATTAAGATGCTTTGTTTTTATTAATTGCTCTGCAATGTCAATTTGAGTTTCCAGTTCCGCAGCTGAACCATTTGCAATTCTTAAAAAATTACAAAAATCTTTTCGTGACCCCCTTGAACGCCCCTCTGCGATATTTGAAGGAATTGAAACCGCCGCGCGCCTCATTTGGGAAGTAAGCCCAAAAATTTCTTCTCTTGGAAATTTTTCTGTTATTTCATAGAGACTAACAACAAGTCGCATGGACTTTTGCCACACAATCAGACCTTTATGTGAAGAAATATTTTTATCGTTCGTCATATTGTCTAAAAGCTAACAGCTAACAGCTAAAAGCTCTATTCAAATATTCCATCCAAATTTATATCATACAAAATTTCCTCGTTCAACAATCGATAGTTAAGCTGTTCATCTTTCGAGAACCAAATTTTTATTTCCCGTTCCGCTTCCTCTGGTTTGTCGGAGCAATGAATGAGGTTTCTTACAGCACGACTATCGACGTTTGCCATTCTATATGAATCAATTGTTAAGTCTCCGCGGATCGTTCCGACATCGGATGTCGTCGGCTCCGTTCCTCCGGCAAGTTTGCGAACGACGCCGATCGCTTCATTTCCCTGCCAGATCATCACGACGACGGGTCCGCTCGTGATAAAGTCAGCCAAAGCACGGACGATATCGCGTCCAAATTCCACGGCGGATTTTTTCGGTCTCTTCCCCGCCGCTTTCATCGCCGCCACCGTTCGTGATCCCTTATCTTCGCACCACGTATCATCTTTAAAATAATGCCCCATCGCCTGCTCCCGCGTCGCCACCATGATCTTCAGCGCAATAAGCTTCAGCCCCGTCCGCTCTATCCGGTGAATAACTTCCCCAATAACCCCCCGCTGCACCGCGTCAGGTTTCAAAAGCACAAATGTACGCTCTTTTTTCGGATGTGTTGTTTCCATGAATTTATGTTATTTTTAAATAATAAATTTGCTATTGACAAAAAAATCTGATTTGCTATACTGTAGGTACTTTCGGCATTAACTTGCCAGCGCCCCTCATGAAAATGAGGGGAATATTTTTACCTATTTATACAATCTAGCAAGGGCCTCTTTTACCTTCCGGAAATCACGACCTTCCAAATGTCCAAGTTGAGACGAAAGTCGACGATAGTCAATGATTCTTATCTGATGTAAACAAACGTACGTTTTCTTTCCGTCCAACGTAATTTCCACGTACCACGTTCCTTCTCTCTTTTTTGAAGTCGTCGGGGCGACAAGATAGCTTCCCCGTGAAAGTTTTTTTAATACGAGTCCGGGACGAGAAAACCATTTGCTTTTCCCGTTGATTTCAGAGCCGATGTTTTCTCCAAAACTTACCCACCAAATATCACGCTCAAGAACCGGAGGTATGATTCTTTTCTTGTTATGTAAATCTTCCTTCAGTTTTATCCATTCCAAAAAGTTTTTAAACATGTTTTCATTTCACCGAAATATTGCCCCAGTATACCAAAAAACAGCCCGTATGCAACGCCTTTTATTCGTAAATATCGTGTGTTCCGATTCTGTAAAATCGCACGGTATTTTTGTCCGCAAAATCAAAAATAATCCGGTACGAAAAATTTACGGAAAAAGACAAAAATCCTTCAAATTCTCCGGTGAGTTTATGGGTTTTTAGACGAGAATCAAACGGATCTTTTCTGAAGATTTTTTCTTTCATTTCTGCTGCGGTTTTTACATCATCGGACAACTTTTTATATTCGCGCGCAAATTTTGGCGAGTAGAGGATAATCATTCTAGCGCAAATCTCGGAGGGATTTTAATACTTTTCCATTGCCTCGCTGAAATAACTCCCTTTCTTTATAAAGCTCTTGAGCCAACCGCGTCTTTCGGTGTTCCCGAAACACATGACGAAAAAACTCGCTGGTTGTCGCAAACCCGCCGATTTTAATCTCTTTTCGCACCTCCTCCGCCATTGTCCCCGGAAGCGATATATTTATAATGCTTCGCGTTGTTTTTACCATAATTTTATTGTATTACTTTTTATTACATTGTATTACAATAAAAAGTATTGTCAAGGTAGATACTCTTTATACTTTTCCTTCAAAAATTCCGTAAAATCCTTCATTTCATTTTGCCGCGTTTCAAGTCGTTTTTTTAAAACATTCATTTCCCCCTCGCTCAATTTCGCACGTTCGTCAGGGTCGCAATGGTTTCCGTAGTCTTCCCCGCCGTTATGAAGAAAAAAATCGTAAACATGCGGAAATTCCGGATCATTTTCTGTTTCCACTACTAATTTCACATCACTGTCGGCGGTTCGCTCTTTATAAAATTCCTGCACAAGCAAATCAAGTTTGTCTTTCATTTCGTCTGTTTTTTCTCTCCATTTCTTAAACTCATCAGTTTCCGTTTCTCTTGGAGTCTTTCCCCATCCATCTTCCCACGCGGAAACTATTTGGTCCACGTTCCCCGGCTGTATCTTCGGACCAAGAGTAAGATCATATCCCGGCTTCACGTATTCGAAAATTTCCGAAACAGTAACTCCGTGTTTTTTTGCAACCCCCTCAAACACTTCTTCCTGCCCGACAAATCGCCATTTTGGAGGTTCGGTCGCCTCCATCCCGATATACGTTGAAAGATCCCCGTGATCAACGTGCCCTTCGCAAGATTCGCACGTAGTAAACCCAAGCGCATTCAAATACGCGATCGTATCTTTTATTTTTGGTTCGATTCCGTCACCGTACTTCTCAAGTTCCTTATAACAAAGCCCCAATTTTTCCTCTTTCTGAAGTAAAGAAATTTGAGCAGCATCAATTTGTTCCAATGAGTTCATAATTTTTTGTTGTTTATGAAATAACTCCAAGTTGTAGTCCCTGATACTGACTGCGCCCTGCGTAGTCCGCCATCTGGCGGACGAAGGAGGGTACTTTTTCCTGGTACTTCGTCGTCTACCGCTTATACTTCGCCATGATTTCCGCTTCGATCTGCGCCCGATCTCTTCCATATTTCAGATAGGAAAGCTCTTTGATAAGAGGAATCATTTCTTTGTTTCCGGCGGGCGGATACCCCTCTTTTATATTGAACGGTTTTCCGGGTTGTCCTCCGATCAGGAGTTTCATGTACGCATTCAGATTTTCCAATTTTATGATGTCGCTTTTGTTGAATATGGGGTCGAATTGTTTTTCCAGGAATTCGGCGTCTTCGGTACCGACGCGAAATACTGCCATCGAACCCACGTTGCCAAAAACGGAATCCCGAATGTTTTCCTGGAGCTGAGCGATATATTGATGGGCGATGTTGAGCGACAAGCGATATTTTCTCGCTTCTGAAAGAATTGTGGAAATAGAATCCGTCGTGACATTTTGAAACTCATCAATGTAAAGATAAAAATCATTCGGTCTTTCTTTCCCCGTCATATCCACGCGGGAGAGAGCCGCCATTAAAATCTTTCCGACAATGACGAGTCCGAGCAAACTGGAATTGATATCGCCGAGTCTTCCCTTCGCGAGATTCACGAGCAGGATTTTCTTTTCATCCATCACTTTACGGAAATTAAACGCGGACTTTTCCTGAGCGATGATCGGACGCATAATGTCGTTCGAGATAAACACGTCGAATTTGTTCGTGATGTATGGCACGTAGTTCGCGAGCGATTGTTCGCCGGTCGTTTTTTCGGCGTTCTGCCAAAATTGCGTAATGATAGGGTTTTTACAGTGCGCAAGTTTTAATTCACGAAAGGCTTTGTCTCCCATGACGCGGCCGATTTCCATAAGCGTCGCGCCGGATTCGGGATGTTCCAAAACGAGCAACGCGGAATTGCGGAAGTATTGTTCGAATGCCGGACCGCCGGCAACCTTCATGTCGAACAATTTATTGAAAATGGCAAGCATTTCGTTCACAACAAAAGTTTTTTGTTCGGGAAATCTTTCATCGAATTCGAGCATGTTGAGCCCCATCGGACGAGCCATGTAACTCGGATCAAAATAAATCACATCATCAATTCTCTCTTTCGGGATATTGGCAAGCAAATCTTCAATGTCAGTACCGTGTGGGTCGATCATACACACACCATCGCCGTTTTGAATATCCTGAATAATCATGTTTTTGAGCATGACGGTTTTACCGGTACCGGTCTGTCCGATGACGTAGAAATGACGAACGCGATCTTCTTTTGCAAAATGTATTTCTTTCTGTAAACCGCGGTAATCATTAACCCCGAGAAGCACTCCTTCATCCCCGATATTCATCGGTGCAGGCGCGATACCGGCACGCGCTTCTTTGAGCTGCGGCATCGCAACATTCCCCGCGGGGAAATGCATAATAGTCGTCAATTCCTGCAGATTTAAAGGGAAACTCGCATCGGTTTCAAAAAGACGAAAACTGAAGGCATGAAGCATGTGAGAGAGCTTTTCCCCCGTCAACTCCTTCCACCTCATTCCGTTCCCTTTCGGGTCATTGAATTGATTGAAGGAAGATTCGAGTTCTTGCAAAATACTTTCGGCGCGTTCTCGACTCGAAGCGGACGCGATGATTCGGATATTCGTGTCGAGAATGGGAAGAGCCATTTTTTCCTCCATCATTTTTACCACATTTTCATCAAGATGTTCCTTTTCTTTTTCCTGTTTCTTTTTCGCATCTTCCCCGCCCTGCGTATTCCAAAATTCTTTGCCCGTGTGCCAGATTTCTCCGAGAATATTTTTCGGGAAATCGGTCGCTTCTTTCACTTTTACTCCATCCTTTATTTTTTTGAGAGCATTCTTGTATTGCTTGTTAAACACATCACCGACAGGAGAAACAAGCAGCTGGATTGCGGCACCCTCTCCTGCCCGCTGCATTTTTGAAAAAACATTCAGTATCACATTAAGCGGATCATAGTCGAATTCTTCATATGTTTTCAAGGGAAAGACAATATTCCCTGAAGGAACGGCGTAGGCACCGACTGAAATGCCGTCGTTGTTGTAAATATTGTAATCATTTTTCGCTTCCACAACATGCGCGGACGGAAAAATTCCAAGCACTTGTTTTTCAAACAAATCTTTTTTCGTATCCGGAACCGCCGCATAAAAAACAACTTCATCGCTGTCGTGCTGAAGCGATACCTCGAGAGAATAATAATTTCTGTCGGAGAGTTTCCGCATCTCAAGGTCCACCGATATCATACCGGCGTAAAACTGCTCCATTCCGGAGATGAGTTCTTTCAGCGCCTTGTTTTTATCTTCCTTGTCGCCGAGAGGCAGCGACACCTCATACAACGTCATATGAAGTTCCTCGAACAACCGCTCCGTACCGCGTTTTTTTATTGAAGCATCTTCAACCGCCTTGATATATTGCACCAACACGCGATGAAAATCGTCTTCGATATGAGGACTGTGAAGTCCGGAGACAACGGAAAGCGCGTTCATGATGCCGCGTTCCTGAAGGATGCCGAGTAGTTCTTCCATCTGAGAATCGTGAGCTTCCGGAGCGAGATCAAGAACGATGGCGTCAACTTCCCCTTCCTCCATCCGATGCCCTTCCGCAAGCGCCTCGGAGGGATAAATGCTTTTATACTGAGCAAGGTTTTCCGCGATGAGTTTTTCCTCATTCGTTTCTATCCCCATCTGATGAAGTTTTTCTTGCTGCTCCTTTACTGCGGCGCGCAAAAAAGTCAACTCCTCTTCGGGATTTTTAAAACGAGGGGGAGTATTAAAATGGTCTTCCATATCGTCTATTATACAACTTTTTACAATTTTCGACGAACTGTGCAAAACAAAAAGTTACCAAGGGTTACCCTTGGTAACTTCGTCGCCGGACGGAGGTTGTACCTCCGTTCATGACGTTTAAAAACGCATATGAACGTGTAAAATCTCAAACGTTTCGAACGGAGGTACAACCTCCGTCCGGCGACGAGAAAATCGTGTGCGTAAGGTGGTTAATAAAACAGCCTCAACATTATTGTTGAAGCTGTTTTAATGTTTTAGTATTGTTGAATTTACATCTGAGCTCTTGTGAGTGGTCCGAAGTATCCTGATGCGGGAGTAATCCCTTTTGAAAGCTGGAACTTCTTGAGAGCGGCGCGTGTCAAAGCTCCAAATCTCGTCGTTTCATTCCCGAGAGATCCGGGACCTGACTCAGCGATGACAAATCCGTGGGTATTCAAATATTGCTGAAGGCGAAGCACATCATCACCTGTGTGCCCAACGGTAAGGTTTCTGGCAAATGTTCCACCAGTAACGCCGACGGTCGCAACAGTTTCCCCTCCTTGCAACTTTAACTGTGCCATAATAGCATTCAACTGCGCAATAAGCGCATTCAAACGAGCTTGCGATGATACGGTTGTTTGTTGCTGTGTTTGTGTTTGAGCCGGAGCGATATAAGAAACACCGACGGAACCTCCGTAACCAAAAGCAACGCCATATCCGAGGGCGGAGACAACGAGCGTGGTTGCTAAACTTATCGCAAACGACTTCTTGTTGATTTTCATGTTTGTTTAAACTACAATTAGTAATAAATAATGAAATAATGGCGGCACGAGAAAAAGGCACAGCCTTCTCTATGTGGATATTTTACCTCCGTCTACCCCAAAGCGCAAGAAATAATCAATTAAATTTGTGGATAACATAAAAAACAAGCTGTTTCTCGCGCTTTTTGTACTTGTTTTTGTCGGGTCTTTTCTCCGGTTTTACCAATTATCGCACCAGTCATATTGGATGGATGAAGGCTACACCATAAACGCCGTCTTATCCATAAACGAAAAAGGCGCGCCTATCTTAGACTCGGGACAAACCTATTCTTGCCCCGTCTATTGTTACACGACCGGGCTTATCACACGCGTCTTCGGAGAGAACGCATTTTCTTTTCGTTTCCTTTCCGTACTCTTCGGCATACTTTTTATCTTCGTCATTTTTTATATTGTCCGAAAGCTATTCAACGAAAAAATTGCTCTTCTTTCGTCTTTTTTTATTACGTTTTCCTACTGGCAAATAGCGTGGTCAAGACAAGCGCGATGGTACACTCTTTTCTCAGTATTCTTTTGGCTCGCCCTGTATTTCTTTTATCAAACACGGTATGGCAAAAACAAAAAACGGAATGTTGCGTTCACTGTATTTTTCACTACTCTCGCCATTCTCACCCACGGACTCGGCGCCCTGTTGCCGTTTATTTTCTTCGCATGGTTTTTGGTCGATAAAATTTTCATACAAAAAGCGTTCGACTGGAAAAAACCGGCTTTTGCCGCCGCCGCATTTATCGCCACACTATCAGCTTTTCAATATGTTTTTAACAGCGATCTCTACCCCGCGCTTGCACGCAAGGTCAGCTTCCATTACGAACTTCCCTACTATCTCAGCTTTTATCTCCGCGAATATTGGTTTTTCGCGATCCTTTCCCTTTTTGCCGTCAATATCACAGATTCAAAAAACAAAAGACAAATGGGATACCTTTCCTTTATTTTTCTTTCATATTTCCTTTCCCTCTCTTTTCTCACCGACATCGTTCATTATCGCTACCTCTTCCAAGTAACCCCCGTATTTTTTATTTTGGCATCGGTCGCCATCATCTCCATCGAGGAGTATATTTTGCCCCAATCACAGTCGAACGGTGGCGTCCGCCGGACGGGGTTTGTAACCCAGTCCGAAACGTTTGGCGGTATTTTGAAGCTCAGTCGCCGGAACGGGGTTGTACCCCGTTCCGAAACATTTAATAATGTTTTCGGACATTGTTTTTTTCACAAAATTCCATGCTTTCAAGTAAACGTCATTATTTTCTACCTCATTATCGCCACAATCTTCTTCACCATCGGCAGCGGCGTTCTCGTTCCGCACAGCACCTACTATCTCGAATCCGACAACCCCGAAACACTCGGACCTCGCCCCCACTACGCCTACACCCCCCAGCCCGAATGGAACGCCGCGTACGAATTTATAAAAAACAACAAGCAAAAAACCGACATCGTGATTTCAAGTCAGCCGCAATTCAACAAAATTTTTCTTGGAGAGCCCGGCTATTGGCTGGAATACGATTATCTCGGAATGACCGATGAACCAAACACCGTTAAAAACGCCAACCCTTCGACTAAACTCAGGGCAAGAGAATATTACGTCGGTGCGCAAATAATTTCAAACCTTTCCGAACTGCAATCGCTCATAAAAAACAACCACGGCTATATCATTTTCGACTACATGGCAATAGACGGAAAAATCCCGCAAGAGATAACCGACTACATACAAAAAAACACCAAACAAGTTTTCCACCAAAAAACCACCCTCTTTTCGCAAGTCTGGGTGTACAAATTTTAAACAAAAACCACTCCTTTTTGGGGCCGGTTCACACAAAGGTTACACATTCTCTCGTTCCAAGAACTTAAACCCATTCGCAACGGCATCACAAAGAAAATTTTCAAGCTGGCTTGAATCATTTTTCATTTGGGCCTTGTAAAGATAAGCGTAGTAAAACTGTTTTTGTGTTTCTTCTATAATCGCCGGCGCAAAGTTGTTTTTAAGCAGCATGGCATGTATCAATAAACGACCAACTCTGCCGTTTCCATCGGAAAACGGATGAATTTGTTCAAATGAACTGTGTATCTGTGATGAAACGGCGATGACGTCTTTTGTCTGTTTTTCCGCCAAAAAAACAAGATCGGGAATAAGTTTCGAAATACTTATATAATTTGCGGTCGGCAAATCAACCCCAAGAATCCTCACGGCGTGATTTCGGTATTTGCCGGCATCGGGACGAATGCCGTTCATAAGAATGCTGTGGAGCTTTAGAATCAGAGCCTCGTCGATTTTTTCTTTCTTCAATATATGTTCAAATAAAAAATTCAAGGCAGTCTGATGATTTTTTGCTTCAAGCTGTTCTGTTAAACTTTTATTCGGAAGAGCAATGTTATTAAAAATAACCGCCGCCGTATCCGGTTCGGTAAGAGTGCTTCCTTCTATTTTATTACTGTTATAAGTAATACTGAGAACGAAACGATCATGGATATCAGGGTTTGAGACGATCTCATTAACAACGTTTTTATGCAATCCCGCTTTTTGCAAAAGAATTTCTTTTTTCTCTGAAAGTTTCTCTTTGGGAATTACTTTTTGCCCGGTTACTTCTAAAAATAAATCTTCAATAACCGATTGTGTTTTTAAATGAGGGACGGATTTTCCCGTCCACCAGCCATTGAACGCAACAAAAGATACTCCGAATTTTTCGGCAAGTTTTGTCTGGGTCAATCCGGTTCTTTTTTGAATTATTTCAAGTTTTTTTCGTAAAACCGATTGTGTTTTTATCATAAAAACATTCTAGCAAACTTTATAAAGTTTTACAAGATTTTGGAATGTTTATAAAGTTACAAAAAACACTCGTTTCATCTCTTTTTCCACAAAAAAAATACCCGGCATCACCAAAAGGCGAAGCGGAGTATTTTTAAACAATACATAGCAGTGGATCGCTCGCAGTCGGAGAGTTTTCAATCCGACATTCCCTCGCAAAAAAGCGAAGATTCTTTCTTTAAATTATACGCGTTTCCAAACTTTACGGGGAACGCAAATCCCCCGACCTGTGCTCAGGTACTACATATTGATACAATAATAATAACACAATTTTCACAGATGTGCAAAAACAAAATTATTCATTTTCATGGTCTCCTCACACCTATTTAAAAATTTAATATTATAGCTCTATTTATCCTTCCATCGTCATCCTCGCGCCTCGCCCTTCGTAGCTTTAGCGGAGAACGGGTATGCGGGGCGACCTAGTTTTCTTGAGTGAAACGATTAGAAAACGGAAGTACTCTTGTGGTGATCCAGAATTCATGCGATAAACTCTAGATTCCTCTCTTCAGGGGAATGACGGTAGTGTGAGGAAATACATACAAAAAAAAGACGGGAGACGGACGAAATGATTACAGATTTAAGATTACAGAAAAGGACCATGAACACACATTTTGCAAAAGAATGGTGTCTACTTTTATTCTACCCGCGCGCGTTCATCGCGAAGAAAACCGAGAGTTTCCTGTCGAAGCGTTTTTCGTATGCGAGAAAATTTTTCATATGGAAGAAGCGTATTCAAATCCTGCGCCAGTAATTCATTCGTAATATTTTTTTCAACAAAAAGAATCAGGTCATCAAAAAATTTTGAAACATCTTTCTCTGTTCGTTCAATAATGACCGCTTCGTTGTAACGAAATCCGTTCATAAAAAAATGGTGAATATCATATACATCGCGCCCGGCAATAGAATCGTTTTTTTGATGCCGTTCCATGAGCGCAACCAATTTATTCGCGAACATGGTTTCAACGGTCTGGCAAGAAAAAATGCGATCAATTTCGGCAAACTGTTTTTTTTCGTACGTATTTGCTTTCGGAGGCGGAAATGTCACATCAATTTTCATGGTATTGCGCTCTCCCTCTTTGGCTTCGCATTTCAAAAAATACTGCGGCGCCACCTTGCTTTGGTCTCGAATAGACAAACCGAGGCTGCTGAAAATTTTTTCAAGACGTTTTCGTGTTTCTTCAAGATTTTCCAAACCGCCGGTAAAATCAAAATCAAGATCAACGGAAAAACGATCGAGTATCCCGAGCATTGACGCACATGTTCCGCCTTTGAACGCCAGATTTTGAGCAAGAAAAACATCATCGGCGATCTCTGTGAGCGTGCGATATAACCAAACTTTATGAAGCGCATCTTTTTGACTTGGGAGAATCATATTTTTGTAATTAGGGGCTGTAAATAAATAAAGTATTCAGTTCGGTTTCAGATTTTCGTAAGATTTGATATTTACGATTGAGTAAATATTGAGCCGTATCGGGGATTTGCGATTGAGCAAAAATCAAAGATTGCGGAAATATGGAAGCGAAATGGATACTTTATTTATTTACAGCCCCTTAGCGGATAACCCAGTTCTTCCTGTAAATGTTGCACCGTCTTCCAATCAACAAGACTCGCGCCATCCAAGTGCACTCGCGGATTAAAATATAAAAGATCCGCAACCGCACGCTCTACCGATGCCGTGCGAAGTCCGTTTTCTTTTGAAATGATCCCGGAAGTTTGATACAAAAATTTATCGGCAAGAGTACGCGAAGAATATTGATGGTTACCAATAGAAAAACGTTTTGTGTGCGAACTCACGAGAGTAACGTAATTAAGCGACTGCTGAATAATTCCTTTTTCAGCAAGAATGGTTTCGGTACTTACATAAGCATATCCATGAAGAGCCTTCTGTCCGAGCAGAAGCGGATCAATCTGAGAAAGTGGCTTGAGTGAATAAAAACCCTTGTAAACACGAAAAAACAAACCCTGATCAACATAGCGTTTCAAAGTAACATGCAAAGTATTTTTATTGACAATACCCCAAAGATTCGCGAGATCATCCGCATGAAATAAGATCTCCCCAAGTTTAGCGATATCGGAAAAACGGCTTAAATGCGTACTTTTTATATTTGTGCTTATTAATTCTGTACTCATCTGTACAGTATAATGAAACGCTATAAATACGTCAACTCAGGTTTTCCACAAGAAACAAATTCGTCACCGAAGCGGTCCGCCAGCTGGCGGACCGCTCCGGCGACGAAGCTTTACAGACTTTAGAGACTTTATAAACTTCTCCTGTCCACTTCTTTTTTCTTTTTCTTTTTGCGAAAAAATGGCATAATACAAAGTATGGAAATCTCGCAGGGGAAAATAAAAAAGGTTTTTTCAAACCCGATTTTTTGGATACGTTTTACCGCGTATGTCATTCCTTTCGCGTTTCTTTTGTACGTTCTTTTTCTCAATTTTCTTCCGTTCGGGTACGACAAAACATATACCATTAAAGTCGGTGCGAAGAGCGACACCTCCGGCGAATTTTATCTCGAGCCCTCGCGCTATCTTTCCGAACGCAAAACCGCAAAAGACGGCACGACCTACCGCGACTTGAACGGCTACGCAATAGCCGTATGGAACCACTACTGTCTCATTAAAACTCAAACAAACTAGCCATATTTTCGTCACTCTTGACAAAATTCTGTAATTTCTCATCAGAAAACAGCTCTAACAAAGGAGTTTTATCAAACAACGATACACTCAAAATCTGTAGAATTTCATAAAGATTTCGCTTCAAACCGAGCCTCTTTTTGATGAGAGCAACAAGGAGGTAGGCACAAAGCGCAATGCAGATTTGTGTTTTTACCGAATTTTCCGAATGGCCCCAAAACACTTTTATCTTGAGATGCTGTTTTATCCATTTAAAAAAGAGTTCAATCTTCCATCGGTTTTTGTAAAGAAACGCTATTGATACAGATGAAACTTTTAAATTGTTAGTGAGATACACATACATCTGATTTGTTTCTTCATCGCGATATTTCACACGACGCAATGTTGTCGGGTATTTTTTTGATGTTTTTGTTCCGGTAAGAAAAACAATTTGGTCGGAGAGCACGCCGGTTGTTTTATCAACAGGATTTGAGTAGCGTCTTTTCATTAAAATATTATCCCTTGCACGAATGACAAAAAACGCTCCTGTTCTATGAATTTCATACAATCTTTCAAAATCGATATATCCTCTGTCCATTACATAAAATGACCCTGGTTCAAAAATGATTTTATCTAAAAAATTCACATCATTCACTTTACCGCTCGTCATATCAAAAAACGAAGGAATAGAGCCTTTTAAATCCATAACGAGGTGAAGCTTAACCGCACCTTTTATCGCGACATACGGAGCCCAACGAAAAAGATTTAAACAAAGTTCAATACTGCTGGAATCAATGGCATAGCAAGCGCTGTTGATATCGGATGAGATATCAGGTTCGTCAACATAAAGTTTTCTCGTTTTTTCAATCAATATTTCCGCAAGATTCCGATACGCGCGCCAGTCGCGTTTTTCATTTGCGTGAGCGAGTGTTGGAAGGAAAATTTCTGACCGAAAACCGAGGTGATAAAGTTTCTTTTTGTGAGAAGAAAGGCAGAGAACTACGTCGCGAAGCGATTCGCGGTATGAGAGTTGTCCGAATATCATGCAAAGGAATTGGTCGTGAGATGAAAAATTCTTCACATATTTTTCTCCGTTGTATTTTGCTACGCACGAATCGAAATCATTTCGAGAAAGATGTTCCATAATTTGAGCGAATACATATTTTCCTTGGTTCATGATAAAAAGGGTGAATTAATTACAACACACCTTCAGAGTACCACTGATTTCAATTCAAATCGTGCGGAACAAATGTATGAAAAAACGGCTTCGTTTCGAAGCCGTTTTGGATATTGGATATTTTAATGAGACAGTAGTGGTA